>Ga0209755_10004720_pt1 | contig 15941 bp, 16 predicted proteins | sample TergutCo191P1_FD_187301 | JGI IMG/M metagenome (GOLD analysis project Ga0209755, IMG submission 187301) | Cornitermes sp. P1 segment gut microbial communities from Petit-Saut dam, French Guiana - Co191P1 (SPAdes) (version 2) | ecosystem: Host-associated > Arthropoda: Insects > Digestive system... | reverse complement strand
ATTTGGTATGCAGATATAGAGCGAAAGACGCTAAATCATCAGTTTTGCGTGAGACGCTTTTTCCCTGCCTTGATAATACTGTCGGGAATTCAGGATATAAATATTTAGTACATGAAAGCGTTATCACGCTGTTTAACGGTTCTGAAATTTGGATTGGCGGTTTGGGTGATAAAGAGCAAGCGGATAAAATACTCGGACATGAATATAACACGATTTATTTTAACGAAATTTCACAGTTAAGTTACGCCGCTGTTACTACCGCTTATTCAAGATTGGCTATGAGAATTGAAGGTTGCAGGAATTTATTTTTCTATGATTGCAATCCGGGTTCGCCTTTACATTGGGCTTATAAAATATTCGTACTTAAAAAAACTTTTCTTTCCGGCGATCCGCTTGAAAAACCAGAACTTTACGCTTCTATGCTTCTTAATCCTGAAGATAACAGAGAAAATCTGCCGGAAGATTATATAACAGACATTCTCGATGTTCTTCCTGAAAAACAAAAAGCAAGGTTCAGAGACGGTTTATGGGTCAAGGCAGAGGGCGTTATATACGACCGCTTTGACGAAAGTATGATCATTAAAGTATCTGAATTGCCTGAAAAGTTTGACCGTTACGCCGCAGGGCAAGACTTCGGATTGAATATCACTTTTGTAAAAATCGCTTGGCTTGGTGATGTGATTTATGTGTTATGCGACTACGGCGCGTTTAACATGACTACTCAATCTTTTAATGAAGAAATCAACGCTAGAGGTTGGTTTGATAATCCTGATGATATGGGACTTCCTGTTTATTGCGATCCAGCAGGCGGTGAACGAATACAAGAAATAACTGGCGGCATTAAGGCGAATAATTCTGTTGACAGCGGTATTGATTTTATCAACGCGAAAATCGAGCGCGGTCAATTCTTTGTTTGTGAGAAGTGTACTGGTGTGTTAAGTGAAATATGGGATTATTGCAGAGATGAAAGTGGCGAGATTGTAAAAGTAAACGACCATTATCTTGATGCTTTACGTTATGCGATATTTTCTGATGTTCAAATGGGAGTGATAATGTCATGAAACTGCGTTTCATGTCCGATTTACTGTTCTGCTCTCGCAGAACGGGATTGAGGTTATCATGAGTATATTTGACAAGTTACTACCCAACTACAAGCGAACTAAAATTAAACCGCAGGTTAGGCAAAAAACTTTGTCAGAAGATGATAATAATGCCCAAAATCTATTGTCCGTTGATGACGATTTTCTTAAATTTAATATAGAACCCTTCAACGATTCCTTTCACTGTAACGCATGGGTTAATATTGCGGTTAATATCCTTATCCGCAATATTGCCCGAGCGGATTTTGTTATTGAGAAAGAAGGAATTGAGTTAAAAAGCGGAACGCTCTTTAATCTTTTCCACAGACCCAATACTCAATTAAGCAGATTTGATTTGTGGAAGGAAACCGCCGCTTGGTGGTTTTTAGAGGGCGAGGCGTTTTGGTGGTTCGGCTCGGATTATTCCGGCGGAATTCCAAAACAAATTTTTATTCTTAATCCCAGAAAACTCATGCTTGAAAGCGAGGGTATGAGTTTGAAGGGAGAATTTTCTACTAACAAGCGGCGTTGGTTTTACAATACTGGCGCAGAAATTGTACCTATTTTTTCTGACGAACTGATCCATTTTCGGGAATGGAATCCTTATAATTCATTGCGCGGCGTTAATCCTCTTTTGTCTCTTACTATGGAGATTGAACAGGATTATTACGCTAATAAAGGTAATTCGACTTTATTAAAAAATAACGCTATTCCTCAAGGCTTGTTAAAAACAGATCAAACATTACGACCCGAAGAAGCAGATCAACTTGAAAGAAGATGGGAAAGCAAATACGGACAAGTAAAAGCCGGAAGAAAAATTGCCGTCTTGGGTAAAGGAACAAGTTTTGAAGCGTTAAGTTTCAATCCTGATGTTGTAAAGTTTTTTGAATTAAAGCGGTGGAACTTATACACGATTTTAGCTAAGTACGGTATTCCGCCCAGAGTTGCAAATATTTCTGACAAGTCAACTGCTCTTAGCGGTAAAGATACTAAAGAGCAGCACTCGGCGTTTTGGCAATATACTCTTATTCCGTTATTAAAACAATTCGAGCAAATTCTTGAAAGCCAGTTTTTTATGCGTTACGGTTTGAAGGAAAACGGAAGATTTGATTTATGGGATATTCCAGAGTTACAGGATAATGAGGACGCGCAGAGTAAGCGTGATATTGCGGAAATTAACGCAGGGTTAAAAACCATTAATGATGTGTTAAAAGAGAGAGGCAAAGAACCTAAAGCGTGGGGCGATATTTGGCATAGACCTAAAAATTTAGGTTCTGTTGATGATAACGAAGGTAAGCAATGATAAATAATTCTGTTGTCATTGCTTCTACTGCTGGCTTTCTCGCTGATATGCTTAGTGAAAAACTTGGCGATATAAATTTTCGTGTATATATCGCAGATAATGACAAGGATTTATTTTTAAGAATAAATAGTTATTTTCCTAAATATATTTTTATTGAAAATTGTTTTTATAAAAATGTTACCGATGAATATGTGTATAAGATAAAAAGAACTAATGAAAATTTACATATTATTATTTGGACTGCTTCTGATATACCGCCTTTTAATGCCGCACGTTTTATTCACGCAGGGGCTGAAAGTTTTATTTCGTTAAGGGAAAAAAGCGAAAAAGTTAATAAAATACTTAAAAATATAATGTTAGGTGTAACTTACTGTCCTGATGATGTCGCGCAGGCTTGCAATAGTGATTTAACAATTCCGATTTTTGATATTCCTTTGACTAAAAGAGAATTACAAATAATTAAATTACTGCTTAAATCTGACCCTGAAATTGCTGATGAATTGCATATTAAATACAGAACTGTTTGTTATCACAAAGAAAAAATATTCAGAAAGTTAGGCGCAAAAAACAGAAGCGAAGTTATTAGTTGGGCTAAAGAACAGGGGATTATTCTAAATAATAAATAATTATTGGAGGTTTGAAAATGATTATTAGAACTAAAAATGCAGAGTATCATCAAGCGGATAATATTACTGTTTTGCTTGATTACTTAGGCGTTAAAAAAAATGTGTCTGGTGTTGTTAAAGTTACGCAAGATGTTGAATTGATTGCGTCTGTTCCGTTTTGTTTAGCGATTGAAAATGAAAGTAATGGTTTCGCATGGACTTTATCAACTTTTGACCTTGACCGCTTTGGCGAGCGTGTTGATCCGCAAGGGTGGGATTTCAAGCGTTATATGCAAAATCCTGTTGTGGAATGGGCGCACCGTTACGACATACCTGCTATCGGCAAAATGGATAACTTAACGATTGATGATGATGGGTTGCATGGCGTTGTTTATTTCAATTCTAAAGAGTTTGATCCGTTTGGGTGGTCGATTGAACAGCGTGTTAAGTCAGGTGTTATTCGGGCTGGTTCTGTAGGCTTTCGGGTTATCGAGATTGAAATACCGTCAAAAGAGGACAGCAAGGACGGTACATTTTTAATTTTCCGCAAACAGGAACTTTTGGAATTTTCGATTTGTAATGTTCCTGCTAATCCGTTCGCACTTGCTAAAAGTATAGAAGCGGAAAAACAAGAAACTAAACAGGATTTTAGTCTGCCGAATTTTTTTGGCGGCTTTCTGAATTTTCAGCTTCCATGCTGAAAATTTAGATCGAAGTTTTTACGTTGTAAAAACTTCATAAACATTGGAAACAGCGGCTTCCATGCCGCTAAAAAAATATTTAAGGAGAATACTATGGACGAATTGTTAGTTGCAATTAAAAAGAAAATTGCGGAAATGAAAAAAGTCGAAAGTACGGGGTTTACTGACCCTGCTAAGGCTTCGGAGTATTTCAAGGATAAGGAAATTATCTTGGAAGAAATTACTAAAACCCTTGAAACAATTACTGGCGGACAGTCGGAACAATTTACGGCTCTTGAAAAAACTGTCGGGGAACTTCGCAAGGAATTGAAAACGCAGGCGGCGTATCCAAAGGAACTGACGCAAAATGAACTTTACTACAAGTTGGGGCGTGGTGTCGCTGCGGCTTATCGGGGTAATAATTCAATTCTTGCGGAGTTGGGATTTTCGCCTAACTTCGGTAATGAAAACTGGACTAATCCTAAAGATGTAAATTGGGTTATGGGTAAAGGCTGGACTGCTCAAAGGGCTGCGGCTATGGGTGATATGGAAAGTCCTGATCAATTCCTGATCCACCCTTCTTATGAAAATGAGCTTGTCTCTATCGCTGAAAAGAAAAGCGTCATGATGTCGCTTGTTGATAGTACGGCAATGACTACTGCTTCTGTCCTTGTCCCTGTCGAGGAAGAAGTCGATGTCAAACTTGAATGGCTGACTAAATACGGCGATGAGATAAAAGAAGTGGATAAACCAAAAATTGAAAATGTCGAATTAAAGGCTTTGACTGCCGCTGGTTTTATTCGTGTTTATGACGAATTTGAAGAGGATAGTTTTCTCGATTTGGGAAAACTTTTTGTAAAAAAATTCATCGGCTCTTATGCTCGTGAATTTGACAAGCAATGTCTAGTTGCAGATAACGCTCCTTTCACAGGTGCGCTTGCTACTGACAGGGCGGTCAATGTTGATATTGACTCAGGCGATATTAACGATTTAACGTGGGAAGATTTCAGGGACGCTACTTTGAAAGTGCCTGCGGAAGAACGGAAAGACTGTTGCTGGTTCTTACATGAAACTGTATTAAATCAAGTTTTCAGATTGAAAGATGATAACGGAAATCCGATTGTCCGCCGTCCTATGGAGAAAATGCCAGGCGTTATTGACTTGTACCCTTATCACGAATGTCATGTTATGCCGCAATTCGGAGACATTAAAGCAAATACTCCGTTTGCGGTTTTTATGAACCCTCAGCGGATAAATCATCGGAGCAGAAAAGGAATTGAGCTGACAAGGTTTGACAAAACTGAAAATTCATTGAAATACGGTATCAAGGCTTTACGCTTCCGCAAGCGAGACGCTTTTGCTCTTGTTATTCCGAAAAAGCACATGGTTATTTTGAAAACTAAGGCTTAATTATTTTTACTTGTTATTTGAAAAATACACCTGTCAGCGGATTTTGCTTTCAGGTGTCAGGGAAGGATACAATAATTTGTTAGCCGTCAAGATTAAAAACCTTGACGGTGATTTTTATTACTGTTTTAGAAAGTGGTTTTTTAACAGCCAATTAGTTGTATTTATGGCATTTAACGTTCTTTGTCTTTGCCATGCCTTTTCTCTTGGAGACCATTTGAAACCATGTGATTTTAATAATTTTCTGGTTTCTTTCGGCGGTATTTCATCAAAAACAAATTGTATACGGTTTATTTCTGTGTTTATTCGCATTTCACCATTTGAGAATTTGACGCTTTCTTCATTCATTTGATCCAGTTTGCTTAATTCTTCAATGCGTTTTTTTATTCTGCGGATTTCTGCGTTTAGGTTGCTTAATTGCCATATCTTAAAAGGTAATGTTTCATGTGAATACATTCCTTTTTTTAATTTTTCGATGTCTGTATCTGATAAGCCCAATATATAAAGCTCATCATTTCCTTTTTTCCATGCTTTATTAACTGCTTTATAAAATTCTTTTGTTTTTTCAAGTTCCGCCAATTTTTCATTTAAGCGGCTGACTGCTTCTGTATCATCACCGCTTATGGCGTGATTGGTTTCCGCGCTTTCTGCCCTGCCTTGATAATAGGCTGATCTTTCGTCTGCTTCGTGCGCTTTACGGTGGGCGTTGTCTATTCGTTTTAATAATGCTCTATGCTTTCCTTCGCTGTGATGTCCAATTAAAATTGGCTGACCGAAAGGAATAACGCTGCCCATTTGACTGGCTCTGTTAAATTCCTGATTTGCTTCTGCGGTTGCTTTTCTCGCCCTTGCATTATACCTGTCGATTTTGTTTTCTTTTCTTTCCTGATAATCTGCTCTGCCTACTGCCATATTAAACTCCTTAAAATAGATTTTTTTGTCCGCTATCCAATACTGGCGGCGTTGCGGTATAGTTTTTATATATACCTTTTAGATATGCAATGAAATTTTGGGCTTCTTTTAAGGTGCGGAAAATACGGAAAGTCTTTAACACTGAATTACCTGACATAACAGGAATTGTCGTTACTGCTGATTTTACGCTGTTTAATGACAAGTCTAATAATGACGGCTTACCATGTGTTAATTTATATTCTGTATCTACCTGATAATGTGTAGCCATAAAAACCCCTTTTTAACCCTTGCCAATAATGGCAAGGATTTAAATGTTAAATTGCCGAAAGAATATTATATTGTTCATCTTCTGACAATTTTTTAATGTTAAATACGCAAGTGCCACATTTGCGGCTGTCTTTGCAAGCCTGACATACTTTTTGACTGTCCATGATAAACGGCAATAATAAGATTAATTTTTCTATTGCCTGTGTCATGGGCTTGTTTAGAAACCATGCGAAACGGCGAACCGATACCGACGCTGTTTCTGAAAACTGCGGTGTATAAAATTTTTTATACTCTGTGTTATACATAATAACTCCCTGTAGCTATGAAAAGTGTTTTTTCTGCGGTCGTTTTATTGTTTTAGAATAATTGCGTATAACGGACATAAAACAACCTTAAAATAAAAACTGAACATTGCTTTATTTTTTGTTTTATGCCCTGCTATACGGCGGACAGCATAAGTAAAATTATTTTTTACTTATGGTTAGTTATGTTATATAACCATTATACTAATTATTTGTATAGCATGTCAAGAAAAAAAGAAAAATATTTTTTTGTGGCGCGTAACATACAACATGATATATTTTTACGGCTGGAAACTACGCTTTTATTTCTAGGTTAAAAAATGATAAGTAGTAAATAAATATATCGTATAACGCACAACTGGAAGGAAAAAAGATAAAACCCAAAACCGCGCCCTTTAACATAAAGCCGGCGGAACGCAGGGGGTGTGATTTTTTATGGCGGGGCGTGAGTACCCTTCACTTGTCGGGGGTACTCATGCCCTGCCAATGAAGAAAAAATCACGCCCCCTGTTACAGCCAATAAAATTAACAAGGACTGAACATATAGAAAAAATTGCGTAAGCAATTTTTACCTTATTTTACTTTATTAAATATTTGTTGGAAACGGTAAGATTACGAACTATGATAATGTACAACTACCTGTCCCGTAGGGTTGGCGCGATTTTTGTCTCCGCAAAAATCGTGCCAAAAGGTCATAGCCGATAAACTTAACAGAACTGAAATTAATTTTATCACTACAATCTTCCTACCAATTAACACTAACATAAACATTAACAAAATGGTGTTCTCTCACCTGTATAGCCATTGGAGAAGGGGGGAGCGTAGAAGCCGAAGGCTTCGAAGCGAGGCGGGAAGGCTTTCCCCCTTCCTAAAAAAGAAAATATGTTATTTATCATATAAAAGAAGGTTAAAAATGACTTTCGGGCTAGGTTAATACTTGAATATCATTATTATTGTCTGATATTCTTAATTTATAAGGAGAAAACATGATTAACGAAATATTAAAGGAAACAGCCAAAATAAAAGACGATAAAGAACTTGCAAAGGGTTTTAACATATATCTAAAAGGCGAAAAAATTGAAACAAGCATAAAGGATTTTTGGAACGGCAGAGAAAATAATAATACCGTTATAAAAGAAAAATTCCATATTATGATAAAACAATTATCTTTTTTCTTTATAATTTTACAGGACATTAACGGTTTTATTAAACAATCTTTTGATAATAAAAAAGATAAAGATACTTTTAAGCAGAGATTAAATGCTTGTAATAAATTGTATAATAAATCGCTACAAACTTTTATTGATATGTTTGGTTTGCTTGATAACGGTTCGATGATGAATTCTTTTTTATTATGGCGCAGTATTTACGAAAATTATATTATTGCTTCATATATTGCTAAGGGAACAGAAGAAGAAGCGAAGCTATTTAATGAATATGAAACGGTGCAGAAAAATAAATTAACAGGCGTAAAACTTACGAAAGCGGAAAAGGAAAAGTTAGCAAAAAAATACGGCAAGGATTTTGAAAGCAATGATTTATGTTTTGCTAAAAACATGAAAGGAAAAAAAGTATTTATTAAGTTTGTAAGGCTCGCCAAAGAAAAAAGACTTTATAAATATTATGTTATGTCTAGTTATGTGGGATTATCAAACGCCTTTTCTGTCGATAATGGAATTACATATGATCCGAAAGCGGCTAATAATAAGATTGGTTTTAATAATGATGAAGTTTCAAAAAGCATAAACGCATATATCAATTTGATGTGCGAATTTGTTAATATGATGATTGATAACTATATTGACGATAAAAAGCAGAAAGATACTGTTAAAAAACTTGTTACTCACTACGGTAGAGAAATAGACAGGAAATGGAAGAAGTCTTAAAGTTAAATATTGTTTTTATATATGAGGTGTATAGAATAATATTTATACCAGAACGGCATACCATTCCTAAAATTTTATTATAGGTTAAGTTAATAAATGATGAATAAAATCAATTTATCAGTTTTTAAAAATGGAAGTTTTTCTATTAACTCTGATACAGAGTTAATTTGCCCTGATTGTGAAAAAGGACATTTAATAGCTGCTGAAAAGAACATTATAAAAGTCGAATATAAAAAATATAATCAAAATATTTATAATATGGAGGATTATGAAAGTGAATGGTTTAATTATGGTTTTTACGGATTTGTTCAATGTAATAATAAAAGCTGTAATGAGAAAATCGCAGTTTCAGGTAAGTTAAAAGTAAATACTGTTTATCATGAATTGGGATATTTTAAAGATCAAATTGAGGTAACATATGAAGAAATTTGTTTTCCAGAATATTTTGAAAGAGCACCATTAATAATTCATTTAGATATTAAATATCCAGCAGAAATACGATTGATTTTATTTTCTTCTTTCTCATTATTCTGGATTGATAAAGCGGCGTGTGCCAACCGATTAAGATATTGTATTGAAAAATTATTGGATTTGTTTAAAATACCAAAAAAATATAAATCAAAAAAAGGTAAATTACTTAATATGAATTTAGGAAATAGAATAGATAAATTTTGTGTAAAATATAATAAATATAAATATTTTTTAAATGCTATTAGATGGATTGGAAATGTAGGCAGCCATACAGATGATAACAAAGTTAAAAATATTATAGACGGTTATCGGTTAATTGATTATTTATTAAAAGAACTCTATATTAATGAAGAAGATGAATTAATAAAAATAAGTAAAAATATAGTAAAGAAAAAAGGAAAATAAAAAATTATTTATAAATATACTTTTTCAATTTAATTCATATAAACTAGTTTTAATTCGTTCCAAACCCTATCTGTTTAGTCTTTGGCGGTTTTTCAATAAGATTATTTAAGGCAATGATGATTTGTTTTATTGTCTTGTCTTGTTCTAAAAGTTTGTAGTCGGTGTTTTCTATGTGGAGCATTAGGAGTTTGCGGAGTTCTGCGATTTGGCTGTTTTTATCGCTTTTTGAAAGGACATAATGACGTAATTTAACGAATGCTCGCATTATGCTGATATTTACTCCTACTGCTTTGGGGCTGTTAAGGACTGACGCTAACATTGCAACGCCTTGTTCGGTAAACGCATACGGCATGTAGCGTCTGCCGCCATGTTGTTGGTTTTTTGATATTCCAATTTGGAATGTCAAGTTTTCCCATTCTTCTTTGGTTAATTGAAACATAAAATCATCAGGGAAACGCTCGATATTGCGTTTTACGGCTTTGTTCAGGTTAAATGTTTCTACCTCATATAATGCCGCAAGGTCGCTGTCGAGCATGACTTTTTGACCTCGAATATCATATATCATTTTTTTAATTTGTGTTAATTGATTAGCCATAACATTGTTATAACATAATATGTGAAAAAAGTCCATTTTTGCGATTTGTGATATATTACCTTCGTTTTTTAAAAAGGCAACAGAAGCCAATTCAAGCTAAAGATCACAAATTGTGATCTTTGATTTTTCTTCTACTTCTATTAAATGCCCTAAAGGGTGGGTTATTAGACTCCTCAGCACGAATAAAAATTCCAACTGTTCTATTGCGTAACCTGTTCTTTACTGTTCGGCGTTTAATGATTTTAATGCGCAGTCAAAACTGGTTACGAGGTCTGTGCGGATTTTTTGAAGGTCTTGGGTTAGGTCTTTTACGGCTGTATTTTCTTTGTCAGGGTCAATTTGGGTGTCATGGAGAAATAGGCGGTAATAATCGACTTTTAAGGCTTCCGCCAGATTGACGAGAGTTTTGTCGCTTATCCATGTGCGGCAACCTTCAATGTCGTTTATCATGTTAGCGGATATTCCTGCTGTTTCGCCTAGTTTTTCCTGTGTTAAACCTTGACGTTCTCTGTGTTTCTTAATGTTCATTGATAAGATTTTTCTTAGTTCCGCTGTTTTATCACCCATATTACTTTTTTATAGTAATTTGCCGAATATGATTTATACACCCGAACATACCGATAAAATACACTTGACAATATCGGGTATATATTGTAAATTTATATTAATGTAAGAAATAGACAGAATGATGTCAAAATGAGATATGGATTATCCTTGAATTTGAGGCATTATTTTCCGGCGTTTTTAATTTTTACTTGTTCTGGTTATTTTTTTGGTTTATTATAAAAAAAGAGAGCAAGGTTCAATTTGCATGGTCAGAAGCCCTTCACGATTTCTAACTCCGCGCCAAACCGTAGGTTTGATTGTTCCATGCTCTCTGTCTCAAATAAAAATGTAAGTTTTCACCCCATTGTTAATTGTGATTAATATTTATTTTTATATATTCTCAGAATTTTTTCCTTTCTTTTTTTTCGTTATATACATTTCAATACAGTACATAACGACACTATTCAATTTATGTAACAGGTGAATTGCGTAAACAATGCAAAAGTACCAAAACAATTACGATGTCAGGCACTTTTGCGTATGCCTTTTGAATGTAAGAAATTACCAATCTATACCAGGTAAATTTAACCAACCTGTATCATCACCGTGTGTAACCTCAACCCAATCAAACCTTTGATTGCTGGTTCTTGGATTAACCACTTTGCCAGTCATAGTTAAGACCTCGTTTGGATTAATTTCTTTAATAATTTTACCAACTTTTTTATTAGGTACTGAATAGATTTTTACAGAAAACGTTACGCTATTTGTACTTCTTTTATTAATGGTTACTATTGCAGGAAGTTCTTCTGCCGGGCGTTCCAATTTGGCAATATCATAAAAAACGTTTGGTAATGCCTGACTGCCTCCTCTTAAAACGCAATAACCGCCAAAAAGCGCTATGACAAACGCAACATACACAAAAATTCTCAGCACTTTTTTTTCGTAACCGAGTTTCAAACCGATAAAAGTCATTACTGACAGAACAGCGCAAACTCCAATTACCAATAAACCCATTGATAAGTTAAGAGGTTTAAATATTTCTGAATGTAATATGATACCGACAGCTATAACACCTATTGTTATTACAATTCCGGTTATAAATAGAACTAAGCCATTATCTTCAATAAATTCAAATATTTTTTCGTCTAACCTTTCTTCTTCATCTTCTTCAGGCAATGGTTGTTTTGTTCTTCTCAACTCTGCTGCTTGTTTTATGTAGGGAATTGCGCTAATAAAATAAACAAGGGCTGCGGCAATAATTGGTATACCCAATACGAAAAAATCCTGTATAGGTGAATTTTTCAATGGTGTAAATACTATAACAAGAAACATAAAAAGTGCGCCGAAAACCATTATTGTAAAAGGATTGACTAAAAGACCGCCAAAACCTCCTTCCATACATCTTACAGCGCGGTAATGCCATATAAAATACCAAACAGCTACAAAACCTGCAATGATCCACAATGTTCCACTGGATATTGAAGTGTCAAATTCTTTTGGTAACAAAGGAGCGATTGCCATTATTCCGAAAGATACTGCGGCTAATGCAAAAATTATTGATTGTAAAATTCTGCCAACAAAACCTTGTAATCCTGAAAAAACAAAACCAACAGCATTTGCGACAAATCCAGGAAGAAAAGAGAGTATGCCCATTGCGGCATTAAATCCTCGCATAAAACCTGAGTTACCGACTCCACCGCCGCCTCCGCCACCGCCGCCAATAACAACGTTTCCGCTTTGCGTGTTTGCTTCGCCTTCACTGGCATAAATTTTACCGTCTAATCCCTGCCATTGACCTTCACCAATTTGATTTGCCATAAAATTCTTCCTTATTTTTTCGTTTCTTCAACACAAAAGTTTACAACATCGACAATATAATCCCGAATGTCTTTATGTCCCGCTTTGGCGAAATCCAAACTTGCGGCTCTTTCTTTTGCCGCTTTATTCATCGCCTCGTAGTATTTATCAACAGACTTGTCTGTGTAGTGAGGGCGGTCAAATGTTGATATAGCCGCATTTGTTACAGCAGCGTTATTTGCTATACCTCTTTGTATATCTTTAACAAATGAACCAATGATATTAAATGCGCTCATTTCCATTTTGATACTGAAAAACCCGTTGTCTCCTTTTTTGTCCGCTTCATATGTCGAGCTTCCCTTTTCGTTCATAATGATTGAAAATAAAGCGTTTGTATCTTCGCCGGAGCTTGTCATCGCTGATTTTCCTTTTGCGTTTTTTATATCCTTATAATAAAAAGATTCTGTCTGAATGTTCTTTTTATTCGGTGGTTGCGGGATAGTAACAAGACGTTTATTTGTTATTACAATCGTTACTGTCCAGACCTTAAAACCTAACGCTCTTTCTGTTTTATTTTTCAAAGGCTTTACAAAGATAACGCCTTCGCCTTCTTCCAAGTTCATTGATGTTTCAAACTTTGTTCCTTCATCAAATTTTACTGTAGCCATAGTTTTTCCTCCTTAAAAATTATGCCGTCAATACTGACGGCATTAATATATAACTACTTTTTTACAAACGGCTGTCCGTTAATTGTAAGTGTGTTACCTGAAAGTGAATATTCCATTTCGCCTGTTCCATGTTCCGATGTTGTAAATATTTTTCCGTCTTTAATTTCATAGGTGAATTCAGTTTTGCTGCCGTTAGCGTCCATTGTCATTTTTTTTCCTGAAAAAGAATAGGATATACCTAATTCATGAACATATGTTCCGCTAAGACCGCCGCCTCCGCCTGAACAAGAAGCCGCAAGCCCGATTATCGCAACTATTGCGATGATCCCGATAATTCGTATTTTCGATACGTTGTTTGTGTTTTTCATATAACACCCCTTTTGCATTTTATGTCTGCAAGACAAATTATAAAAAAGCCTATACAGGCTTAATTACACATTACTGACCGCCGCTCTGGTTATACATTGATTTGTATAACTTGCCTTGCATACGAAAAATCCTTTAAAAGCTGCGGCGTTTTCGGCTTGCGCTCTGCTTGTACATTCGGCGACTACCGCTATCCAGTCTCGGCTTGGGTAGGCTCTTTCGAGGCTGCTGATCCATTCGGGAGCAGACTGTGCGAATAGGCAGAGGACAAACGAAAAAAGCATAGAAACAGTGAACAGAAAAAATCTCCTCTTTTTAAGTAAAATCACCGTCTTTTCAAAATTAAAGCCAAAAATGGCATGACTATTTTCTGTTTTATAGGAGAAATAGTGATTTGGCTACCTATGAATTTTCATAGGTAAGGCTGTTTTTTATTAAAATAGGAGTTTTATACCTATGAATCTTCATAGGTTCATTGATTTATAGTAGTTGAAACCTGTTTTACAGAGCTATATTTGGCAGATAGTTCTGACCTGCTGTTTATGCTTAATTTCCGATATAAATTACTTCTATGAAAATCTACTGTTGGAAACCTAACTTTTAAGGTGTAGGCAATATCTTTTAGAGACATACCTTCCAAAAGAAGGATAAAAACTTCATTTTCCCTTTCGGTTAAGTCCAGTTGTTCTTTGATATTGACGACTTCTGTTTTGGCAAGCCTTTGTGTGTATTCGGGTATATCTTTCAAATTCTGTCCGTCAGTCCAGTCTTTTGAGAACAGCTTTTTTTGCAGATACGGCATTATTAATAAACAAAAAACAGATAATATAACCACTACGGTAATAGCGATTGTATGGCTTGACCCTTCGTAACGGTCAAAGATTTGCGAGAAAACGCCTGATATAAAAAAGTATTCTATAAACAATATAAAGCAAAATAACTTACACATTTTTACAGATTTGCTTTGTTTTATCGCGCCCGAACATAGATAATAAATTATGATGTAGCCTAATCCGTCTCCAAAGCCGTAAACAAGCGATCCCGCAAAATGAGCCGCTTCGGAATTGTAATTGACAATGGTTAAGCCTAAAAGCGAGAAAGCAAGAAACATCAGCCATATATACAAAGAGTTACGATTTATTACGATCATTATTAAAGCGATCATGATTATTGATGAAAACTGACCAAGACCGTAAGGCAGACTGAAAATAATATTATCTGCGCTCTCAATATAATTGATCATACACATAATTGAGTAGTAAACGATATGAAGAGCGATAACGGTTTTGATATTTGAACTTTTAGTGTCAGCCGTTCTTGCGATTTCATCATCATTAAATACAGGTTTATTTAACTTTCTATCCAGTAAAAAGACAACAACAAGATAAAAAGCCATTATTGCAATTCCACCCCATTGTTTGTAAACGGCTTGTACGGCAGGGAATTGTCTGTAAAAAATGTAGTAAAGACCGTAATAGAAAAGTATCATCGCCATGCCGAAAAGCCGTTCGATATTATTTAACTTGAAACAAAATATTGAGAACGCGCAGGCGGCGCAAATACCGTTAAAAAACTGGAACGCCATAAAGAATGCAAGTTTTGGCAGTTCAGCGGTAAGCAGTAATTGAAACGGCAGAATGGCGGCGCAGCAAACAGCGGCGATTTTTAGAAGCGGAATTATATATCGTTTTGGGATAAATACCAAAACAAGCCAGCCTAGCCCTAATGGGTAAAGCATTAACTCATAGGATTGTAATCTAAAAAACTCGATGTTCAGGTTGAAATAACGAAAATCGCCTAAAATGACCGTTAATGGGAATATTAGCCATAATGCCCAAAACTCACGCCTTATGTTGATTAGAGAGAGTTCGTCTCTTGTCTGGAAGAAGCGCTTTATGGAAGAAACTATGCTCATTTATCGAAATACCTCTTGAAAATACTCTTTTTCTGTCTCCATAAGTAAAATTGTAGCTATGAAAACTGAGAACATTAATCGTCCGTTAAAAAGTTACAGTTTAAGTAATGAAGATAACGGGGGTATTTATGGTTTACGGTTATATCAGGATAAGTACAGATAGACAATCGGTTGATAATCAGCGTTTTGAAATAGAACGTTTTTGTTTACATAATAATTTAGCCATTGACCAATGGATCGAGGAAACAATAAGCGGCGCACAGCTGCCCGAAAAACGCCTTTTAGGTTCTTTGCTTGACGGTGCAAAAACAGGCGATCTAATCATCTGTTCCGAGTTGTCAAGGCTTGGAAGAAGCCTGTTTATGATAATTTCTATTTTGAATGATTTATTGTTAAATGGTGTAAAAATATGGACTATAAAAGACAATTACCGTCTTGGAGACGATATTCAGGCTAAAATTCTTGCATTTGCCTTTGGAATGTCCGCAGAAATAGAGCGTGGTCTAATATCTCAAAGGACTAAGGAAGCGTTAGCCAGAAAACGGTCGGAAGGTGTTACGCTTGGCAGACCGCTTGGCAGTAAGTCTGTCAGGCTAAAATTATCAGGTAATGAGATAGAAATACAGTCTTTACTTGACGCAAAAGTCTCAAAAAGCGTCATTGCCAGAAGATACGGCGTATGCCGAAAGACAGTTGCCGCATTCGCAAGAAAGCGTCTAAAACCGTAATCTTCCATA
>Ga0209755_10004719_pt1 | contig 15942 bp, 3 predicted proteins | sample TergutCo191P1_FD_187301 | JGI IMG/M metagenome (GOLD analysis project Ga0209755, IMG submission 187301) | Cornitermes sp. P1 segment gut microbial communities from Petit-Saut dam, French Guiana - Co191P1 (SPAdes) (version 2) | ecosystem: Host-associated > Arthropoda: Insects > Digestive system >... | reverse complement strand
TTAGGAAAACACATCTTCGAATTTGTACTTTAACAGATAGCCTACGTAATGACGTAAGGATATTATCACGGGAAACAAATCTCATTTCAAAAGGTACAGACAGTTCATCATAATTTATTTAGCTAGACGTTAAGCGACTGACGTCGAGTTAATGGAACTCGTTTTGTGAAGGCCATAGTAACTGTTCGGAACAATTAGAAACCGCGTGAAGGGGATACATTCATTTACTGACAGCTTTGTGAAAGGTAATCGTAAATAAACGTAAATGTTCCTACGTAGACAATGTAACATACAACTGAAAGGTAAAAATGACATAATCAGTACTAAAATAAAAGCAGTGAATAAGTTTTCGCGCATATTGTAAGGCAGTATCAAACTTTACCAGAAAAGTGATAAGTGGCTCTTATTTTCACGTATGAAAAAATTCGATACGGGAAAAACTATTCTGGGATCACGTGTTTTAGTGCGTCACAAAAAGACTAACATTTGAACTGTAGCGCATTTCGTATGAAGTACCTCTCAGCTGCCTGCCACGTTTACGAAATCGTACGACGCTTATGGATTTGTTCATATGCAATATTTTACAGCACCGATGACAAACTTTCTCAATATTTTGGCCCAGAAACAAAATAATTCTAGCTCATGGGTCTATATGGCTACATTCTCATTTTTCTTAGACAAGGATAAAAGAGAGAATTCTCCTAAACGGGTTCATTATGTAGTTTGTGAAAACTCTACAACAAACAGAATCTAAAACTGAGTGGTTCTAAATGTTAACATATGTCGGAACCATACAGAAAAGAAGTGGCCTTATAGTGCTTTCTCGGCATGAATCCTTACAGTGTAGTGGGAACTGTTTTTAGCCATACACTATCTTCAAACGTTCATGAACCAAGAATTTCGCCTAAGAATATGACTTACATTTTTCTTTTGAAAACATGTAGCCCATGTCTGTACATATACGAAGAATTCTGCATCAGAAGTTAATTGGTTTGTTTTTAAAAATACAGAGCCTATCCCTATACACTTGGCAAGTATTTTATCTCAGGATTTGTGGTTCTTTTGAAAATATAAAGCCTATACTTATACCTCATAACTGACGCACATTTATAACAGCCAGACGTAAAAGTAAATGTTGTATTTCACTTATATTGCAGAAAAATGGAATGAGGCACTTCACAATTTGTAATTAATGCAAATATTATTAGCGAGTCAAATCAAGGCGTCTAAGAGCGCCTAAGCATGTGAAACATGTGCAGAAGGCTAGACACATGCAAATTTTATTTCGGAAATCTTAGAATAAGTGAGTGTTTGAAATACCAAGGTGCAGCCTGGAGGACAATATTAACATTGATTTTAAAATTCTAATAATTATGGTCTTGGCACCTCTGAATCAGGACAGGGTTCAATATCAGGGTCTGAACCTCCAAGTTATTCAAAGGAACCTGGAATTTCTAGAGGGGTTGAGAGACTTTAGGTCTCAACAAAGATTTTCCTTCATGCAACTGTCACCCAAGAGAAAGAATGTGTGAAAACGTAAATTTGTATCTCTTTTCCTAATATACGGCTCGGGCATGGGCATTTTAATAAGGCGATATAGGCCATTCTTTGCCAGCCGGTAAAGTCTAACTTTTCAAGGATGACAGTAAAATGTGACGTTAGTTACTTCGTAAAACCTTGCATAGCTCAGACATTTCGTCACCGGCTTAGCAGGGAAAGGCTAGGTTCAACCCCACGATAATCCGTGTGGGTTTTGTGGTGAAGAAGTAGAATTAGAAAAGGACTTCTCTGAATATTTTGGCTACATTCCACTAATTATCCACACTCTTTTTTCATCCAGGCCTGAAACAACAGGACCAATCAAGCCGCAGTATTAAGGAACCTAACCTCACCTCATTATTAATTATACTACTGAAGGTAAAATTGTCCCTGTGCCAGCAATGAAAGCTGAGGTCCATGGGGGGAGTGAAGGCGTAACTCCTCTCACTTTCAACCTAGACACTAGAAGGGGGCAGCAAGTGGTCGAATCTACGCTCCGAACGTTTTACGCTCGATGAAAGCGCCTACATTATCCGCTGCTTAGGGGTCTGGTTGGGTCTCAAAGTCAGTCTGGACAGGTATAAGAAGAGAAAAATCTCTTTCCCTTGCCGAGACTTAAATTCTGGTACCTCAGATGTCAAGGTCGTATCCGAGTCATAATACCTACTGAGCTATCCGTTCTCGTCACTTAAAACACATTAGCTTCACTAATGGAAATGTTATGTGGTTTTTAGGGGCTGATTGTAATCGTTATTGAATATACCAGTAAAGTGCCAATCCCATTGCCCGAGCGGTCTAAGGCGTGGGTCTGTGGCCGCTCACCTGCTGGGATTGTGGGTTTGAATCCCGCCGTTTTATTGTGTGTTGTCAGGTAGAAGTCTGTGCGACGAGTTCATCACTCGTCCAGAGGAGTCATACTGACTGTGGGACGTTGTTGTGTGGGATATAGAACACTCAAGAATGAGCAGGTCATGGCCCGCGGTTGGACGCAGCACCACGAGAAAAAGAAAATATTAATTAATTCTACTCACAATTCCCAATGAGTAGGTCTCCAAATATTATATGACGAATTGAGTCCGAAGTGCAACGTCGCTCCAATTGTGTCGATTCCTTGCGAGACACCAGCTGCAGTGGTTAACTTCTTGTTACCGCGAGCTTCCATGATGTCTATTTCACCAGAAGACGGCCAGGAACCATATTCATCCTTCTGAGGTTTCAGCCAAATTGCTATGCACAGAGGACACAGAGAAGCACGTAAGAGTGGAAAGAACGTTCCGATGCCTTCTGTAAATCCACTACTTGTGGGCTTTATAGTAAATAATTGCGCTTCTTTACGTTTAGAAACCTGTCATTGGAAATCACACAAGGTGTACACAACATAAGGCACTGAATTTTATCGCTTTAAATACAGTTAATCCTACAGTGATAAACGTTTAAAACAAAGTTCTAGGTTTAACATTAAACACTTGGAAATACGTAAATAAAATGTGTTAAATCTACCCAGTTTCGTGGTATAAAACTCTTAGTTACGAAAATAATTTGTTATGTCTTTAACAATCAGTTTTGACTGAGAGAAGGTTCAAATTTGAAGATATCAATATAGACACATTGTGCTTTTCATACACAGCTTCATAATAAATGTGGTTCCCTCTAACGCTGCAAGGTATGCAACCATGACACAGTGAAGTTACGCAAATTTTCTTCACGAAACTTCACTGCTGGACGGTGGTCACTCGTGGTTGCAATTGGAATGGTTCCAGAATCGATCCTCACCCCGCAGACCGACCACTCTAATGCAGGAATTCCACCGAATAGGAGTTTCGTTGATTTTCTAAGATCCTTCAGGCAGAAATGGTATATAACTTCAAAAGTTTCTTTACTGACCACGAACAATCTTATAATAGTTACTTAATTAATTACTCTATGAAGAGACTCACTCTTTAGCACTATTTCAAAATATAGCCTCTATCTTGACAAACATAAAATTTGACACAAACTTAAAGTCTTACGTGATATGACGCCGTATCGATTTGTAATACTTATCGATGTTTCATAGGACCTCACTAGGCCAATCGTCTCGCTCGCCTCTACACACAGCTCGCAACTGAAGATGGAGGTAGTCAGCTACTCCGATATTTCGGCTATTATTTACCAGTCGAAACGGCATAATAGTCGCAAATTAAATACTAAAAAAAAAATCGCTGTAAAAATCGCAATTTGCGTCCTCCTACATAAAGTTTGAAACGTTCCGGAAGGAGTTCTCTATTTTGGATGAAGGTGTTTAATCATTTACCATCTAACATTTAAAATTTCTCTCATGACACGAAACAATTTAGACTTGCTTTAAAAAGGGTTTCTTCTTACGAACTCATTTTATACATTGGACGAACATTTTAATTGGAAATTGTCTAAGGATTTTGGTTCTGTGTAAATTTATATTAGAATTAGAAAATATAAAATTGTATAACTCAATTTATTAACATCAAGTAAATAAGTGTTTTATTGTTTACTACGTAAAAACTTATATTTTATTTATATTAATTAGACGCGTTTTATCACTTATTGTTAATAAGACATGATTTTGAAAAGCATGCATATGTATACTACATATATTCTATACCCAGAAGGTTTCGTTGACCATGGATGTAGCGGAACTATCTATCTATCTGTCCGGTTTTTTAACAGCTGTCGCCGTCTTCCGGAAACCAAACGCCAATCCCCTCTATTTTCTGATTTCCGAGGCTTGGTGTTTGGTTTTTTAGCATTTCTTGTTTTTTAGTGATGAGCGAGGAGACGGCCCGCTGCATCAACCCCCAACCTGGAGGACCAGGTGATTTTTGGTCAAGGTTTTCTTCCTCTAAACCCTTGATATATCAATATCAAACTGTTGGGCAGCAGTGATAGTTTTGGTCCACCCCGGGTATTTTATTTCCCCTGTACACACCATATCTGGTGAACGTTACCCTATCCGCCACCTGGAGAGGCGCCCGATGGGAGACTGTTATGGAATTAATAAATGAATACATACAAAGCGTTGGGAGCCAATTAAAAACGTATGATACTTAACATCCCAGAAGAGCGACGGCATCAACTACATAGTGTCGAACTACTGAAGTCTACAAAATATTTAGCTCTCGTTCGTGCAGAAGAAAACGTTGTACAAGCAAAGAGATAAGTATATTTGTTACAAGCAATATTTTCGCCCGGAGTTCCTGTGCTGGGAAAGCGACAAGCAATGCAGCATTTCTGCCACAGCCACGCATTATTGCTGGTATACATAAGATGAGAGTATAGGAAAAGGGTCTTTGAAACCGATTCATGACCAGATAACCTTCACCTCTGACGTGGAGGAAATTCCACTCCCTAATTTCAGTTGGTCGAGTCACGGCCGTGTAATCATACCGTCTGCTGTAGCAGAAATTTCGCTGCAACATTTAATAAAGATGAGGTTTCAGTTTGTTTCTCTAAGTTTCTGTACCTGACACAAAATGGCGATTGAAAGCTAGAACAGATTTCGTTTAAGTAATTAACAATTTTTTTTTTTCACATTCGTACCGTGCATCTTGATATTATCAAGGTTTTATTTATTCACAAACTGATGTACTAGTGAGTTGTCTTAAAACAATATTAAAATTTACATTAAAATTACACTAAAGCAGCGACATGTTTCGGTGTTACGGTTACACCATCATTAGGGAGCTCATTAATTTGGGCTATGAAGTATTTTAACAGATGTAACTTTAGTAAACACAAATTAATGCGCTCACTGATGATGGTTTAACTGTAACACCGAAACATGTCGGAGCTGTTTTAATGTAAATTTTAATATTGTTTTAAGACAACTCACTAGTGCATCAGTTGGCGAATAAATAAAACTTTGATAACAGAGAAACTAATTTGAAAGGCAATAATAAATATATTTGTTTTCGGGCAAACACAAAAATATTTTATTATTTAACTTATAGGCAACAAGTTTCGGTCATTAGACCATCATCAGGCCATATTTACTTAAAATTTAAGTAACGATGCCCTGATGATGTTCTAATGACCGGAACTTTGTTGAAGAATAAGAGACCAACTTGATGTCAATAGTTATTATGTTTTATTTCACTTCTTCTATGCTCAACATGTTTCGGACATTAATACATCCACCATCAGGAGCCTGCGAGCTGTGCTTCAACCTGCTACACCGATACCACCCCAACCCAACCACACCGAAACTCCAACACACAACGAAACAAGAACACACGACCAATGTGGTGATACAATAGAAAAGTCGCAGGCTCGTGATGGTGGATGTATTAATGTCCGAAACATGTTGAGCATAGAAGAAGTGAAATAAAACGTAGTAACTAGTGACATCCAGTTGGTCTCTTATTCTTCAACTATCACAATGATGCACGGTCCAGTATACAAAAGACCGAAACTTTGTCGCCTATAAGTTAAATAATAATAAAAATTATATTGTTGTGTTTGACTGAAAATAAATATATTTATCATTGCCTTTCAAATTCTACAAAAAGAGATGTCCTCTACAAAAAAAAACTAATCATTCAATCAACCGCACTTTACTACTGAGCAGGTTATCCTAGTGGTACTGCTTATCCTGGGGTTTTTAATTTTCGAGTTGTCTTCCAGTTCCCGGATGCATTGCCATCATGATTTCTGTTCTCCAGGGGATTTCTGTGACGTTACTTGGAAATAGGCCACGCCTACTTACCAGTCATGTAGGCCTTGAAGTTATGCAGTTAAATCAGATTTATTAAACATTATAGGAATTAGTAAGCTTTTCATACAGTAACAATTTTCTTAAAAATTTTGATTACATTAGACCATATATTTTTGTCGCAGTTTGCCTCTTATTTGACTCTTTCTTTGCCTAGGATGTCATCACACAAATCCGGAAAAGCGCCTTTGGTGTGGCGGCTAGGTCACGGACTGCACAATCTAAGATTCTGTTCCCAATATGTGTAAGCTTTATCTTCATCTCTAGAGTGTCTAGACACGTTCTGAGGCCTCCGATTAAGTCGGTAGAGCGCACAAATTTCGCCAATCGACTCCATCCAGTAAAGACAAAATAAATGTCAATATACCGTATTTTCTTTGAATCTCGCAGAAAAGCTTTTGTAAAAAATGGGGGATTTTTATGAAGTTGCGTAACAAAAGCAACATCAGCTCGACTGAGAAATAATGATATTGCATACGTTACCAGGCCAGAGCCAGTCGCCTCTTGGTAGTTTCGCTCGGACTTCCACACGCCCGTACAAGAATGAGAAGCTGTTGACAGTTCGGATCCTGGCGGACTGGACAGGCAAAACAATATCCTGATCTGCGTACCTAACAGAACACAAACCAAATATGACAAAAATTCAGTTTTAAACACGAGTTTTTTCTTGTGAACTAAGCCACTGAATACAATTTCGTCGTGTTCGCAATTCTCACAAGACGTGCCTCTCGTTATTCAAGAAATATCAGACATTCTGCACGTAAACCTGAGATGTTTGTTGGCTAATTTAATTTCTCTCCATGTGATATGAAATTTCTGCTACTCTCTGTGTCTCTCATTCCTGTTGAATTTTTACAAATTACTGTAATGAATAACTTTTTACAGCCTATGAAGAGTCATAGAAGGAAGGTATAATGCTCTGCTCACGTTATTGAAACTTCATGCAAGCCTATAATGCAATAAAAATGTAAATTCTGAGTAGTTTTTATAGAGAAACCGTGTGGGTTGAGCAACGGAACTATTATATCTAAAAGGAACTAATTGATAGTTTTTCGAGTGTTTATGGTATAGAAAGAAAACTAATAGTAACGAATGTAACAAGAAAAGAACGACCAAAATTTGAAACGAACGAAAATAATTGATAATAAAAATTCAGCACAAGTATTCTTCCTTAACTTAACAATAAGTCATCACCTATGTCTGTTTTATAAACTGGAAGATAAATATGCATTATATATAGCGAATAGAATAAAGACGGCCTGTATTTTTTTCTCCAAATTCTCAAGTTGTGACTTCAGAGACTTAGGTCCACGACAATGATAATGATTATTATTATCATTTTTATGAAAAATCTCTATTGCAGCTGATTTAGTGACTCTCTAAGATAAACTATTGACCTACAGAATTTTTGTCTGTTTCTAAAACGGAACATTTACAGAATATTGTACTTCCTTCAGCTAATAAGTTCATAGCCCGAACTGCACTCGTCTGCCAAGAGATTTTAAGCCAGAAATTTCCAGTATGAGTTTTATTGCTCTTGAATAACGTCAAATAAAGGTCACTATATGTTTTATGCATATAAATGTATTGTTCCTTAGGAATTATCTATACAGCATCACAATTAAAGACTGGTAATTCTTCAACACATGACCCCACAATGAAAGGGGTTAGTGCAGACGGCAGCATGCAGCGATAATTGCCTATAATTATGAATATGATTACATGATAATATTAGATATGTACTTATGTTTACAGACAGAATAAAAACAAAGCATATAAATGCACTGCCCGACACTTTAAACGGGGCAGAAATTTAAGTACCAGCCATAAAATACTGAACTTCGCAGTGTAGTGGTTCATATCTCTGATCGAATTAGGGATGCTCTACTTTCGAAATTCAGTTAAAAATCTGACTGTTCGTATTCATATTTTTCATGGTTTTGTTACCCTCCTCTTGCAACTGTAGGTACATTTGCCCACAAAACTCTACCACCTCCACTTCCTTAACGATTATTGTAAATTTATATTTAGCAATAATTTAAAATTTGAAGTTATCCACTTTGCAACGAGGCGACGCCAAAGAAACCGAAAGACCATCCTCGTACTCATTTTGACACAATTTGTTACCGAAATGGCACAAAGAAAAATTTCCCGTCACAGTCCTTAAGGCAGTGGCGGTTCTTAATTTCAAATTTTCGAATTGTCACTTCTAAACTTAAGGAGGAAGGTCATTCAGATACTCTTCTTTATGACTACAGCCTTTTATTCCAGAAATGTGATGGTTATTTGGGTTATTAAACACGTCTTTTAAACTCAAAAAGTAACATGACATTGAGAAGAGAGGAAGGTGACAACACACTGGTACTACATAAGGATTTGGAGGGAGGTTTCTTGATTTATTTTACTGGAAATTTTCTACAGAGACTGAGGAAAAGCATGGAAACATAGTTGAAACAACATCTCTCGGCTACAGATGTATGATGTTACTGCTACACAAGCTTGGCTAATTAGCGAAAGGTTAAGGAATGCTACGAAAATCCTCAGACACGATAAAAGGGACACTTCTTATGCCATAATTTTAAAAAAAAGGAAAGCACTATAATAGTGTTTTGATGAAATTTTTTCTGTACAATTTCTGTGTATGAAATAAAGAATTATTTTTTTAAAGAAAACAAAGTCTTTGAAGTTAACTTACATGCCAGTAATAGTAATGGAATTCCTATTGCGGTAATCCCGTCGTATAAATTCAGAATAAAAATTAGAGTGCTTTAGTCGATAAAAGTCATTTACTGAAAGATTCACTCTATAATTGATATTTTGTGTACTGAGTAACAAAGAACAACGCTTAGGCCTATATATATATCCAGCCTCCAATATAAGAAAGTGACCTGATGCCGGGATAATACATAACTTATATTTACTATGCACCGTAAAAATTTACAGAAAGGAAATAAAAGCAAATGCACAAGTAGTGTTAACAGACGTAAGAGAACTAGGAACTGTAGAGAATTTACAGCCTGCAACTAGGGGTAAAAAGATGCAATTTAAACATTGGAAGTACAATCAACTAAAGCATTATTTCTTAAATTTAAATGGTTACTCTGTGTATATAGTAGCTTAGTATGTGTAAAAATAATATTTAATTTAATTAAGAAGTCGCTGTCACATACAGAGTCTAAATAATACATAAAAAATAGTCCGTATAAAATGACCAAACAATGATGGGTGAATGTCTTTCCGTCAGTTAGTAATTTAAGTTTTAGAACCCAGAAAAATACAAGAAAACAAATATAAAAAGTGATTTTTTTATTTATATAAAATTTATATTATACAGAAATTTGAAGTGAAATTTTTCATGTTGAAAAGTGTATATTTAATATTTATTTTAATGTTCTTCCCGGTCCCATGGCAACTGATAAACAGTCTGAAATACATCACTGTTTCTTTCAGCAAGCAAGCTTCTTCAACTGATATATAATTTTAATGTGCAGGAATTGAACAAAATAGTATTGTTAAAAACAGCCAACTTAATAGAATAATTTGAGGAGATAAAATTAAGATATTTTTAGTGAAAATTGCTTGTGATATGGTGGACTGGGCTGAGGTGGTTCGGATAGGACCCAATGGTATTATGTCGTAATAAAATGCTGGGTCTTAACAGAAAAAGAAAATACCGCTTTGTTTCTTTATATTAATTTTCAGTTCACACAATCGTCCTCTAATTTCATCGACTTTAAGTATTCTCTGGTTCTCATACGACGTCGTTAGATAATTCACGTAATTTTCTAAGCTATGTCATGCATGTTCTTACGTAAAATCAAATAAGACAACGGACACGTGTACAGAACCCTTACCTCTCAGAATACTTAACGCAGTACCATCTCAAGGCATTAAGTGGCAACAGATAAAGTTGCAATTTATTATTTGTAGGTATATGTGTTTGGTAACTTACGATACACATGGTTCTCTGTTACAGCCTGGTGCAACGATAGCACCGTTGTATAGCACATCCTCTCCAGACTCGTCAGCAGTGAGGGTTGGCTTCAGGTATAATACCCCATCTTTCACGAAACTGCAAATATAAGACAATAAATTTTATATGAGTGTTTGTGTACAGCAGGGTATGCTTCATTACTAAGGGACTAAATGGGGATATTATTCACTCACTGGTTGCGTATGTATTTACTGTCCGTGCTGATTATGGCGTTAATTGTCAGACGGCCTTAACGTGAAGGTCTTCAGAAAGTCAGCACACGTGGATTGGTGCCATATGAAGGAAATAACAAGAATAGCTTGGTTTTTGTAGGAATTTGGGAATTGAGCAGGTTGAAGGAAGGACTGGAAAGGTGACATGTCTCCTATGGAAGAGGGCGAAAATTACTGACTCCCTCTTGCTTTTGAAACGTATTTAAAAGCAAAGAAAGACAGTAAAACTTCTGAACAGTAAGTGGTAGAATATGAAGGATAAAGCATCATACAATAAAGCAAAAAACTGCACTGAGACCATAAAATTGTGACGCCTGTGGGAATCATTATATAAAAGAAATGCAAGTGGGAAAGCTAAACGAAGAACGCAGTAAGGTTTGAAGACGACATGGGAGAACTGTTGTACAAGGAGGTGATAGGTTAAAAACCATACTGTTTACGATATTCAGCGTAAGCCTTAATGTATTAAAATGTATTAAAAGCCCAACCCTTTTATTGTGTTTTATTGTATTATCCGTACCAACAAGTGCACAACATAAATGAGGTAACAATATTTTATATATCGCAAGCACTCCTACATGTTTCGATGCGACAGAATCATCTTCAGAGAGTCTTATCCTTCTAATTTGCTAAAGTTATAAAAATCATTAAGGTTACAAAATCAGTGAAGTAATTAGATTACCAGGTTTACATATGTGATCGTTACAGTTGATGATAAAATACAATGTATAAAAAGCTGAAACCTGTGTCAACTGTTATGATTACAGTATATGGGAGTTGTACTATGTATTGCACTATCGCAAGTCAGAACGTACATCCTTATATTGCAAAAGTACACCTACGTAATTTTTTCTTTTATAAATCCTCCCTCTGACTTCTCAACCGATCTGTTCACTAGCATGTTATTACACTAGATTCACCTTACCGTGTAACACTGTAGTAGATTCACTTAAAACTGCAGCTGAACAGCTCGCATATCAAGGTTTTGGTAGGAGGAGGTCCATACTTATTTTGGATATCGTCGTGGTTTATGCCCGAGACACTTTTAAAGAAGGCAAACACCAGATAGTATACACCTTACAGAGGCCCCACATACAAACTGAGTACCTCCCAATACTTCTGCACAAAACTGTTAGATGTACAGTAGTGGTTACGCTCGTCCTTTATACGTTAAAGTTACCAGATTCGAATACACTTGCTGGCACCTTCTGTCTGATGTGGGAATTTTAACATCTACTATGTCATTCTTTCAAGAAGGATCAAATTTGAGTCAAAACTTACATTATATTTAAACAGTCAGTCCCTACAGGGCAAAAAACACACCCCGTCTTGTTTACAAAAAAAAAGTTAGTTAATTATGTAGGGCGTACAGAGCAACAATCTAAATTTAATCTGAGAACCACACACGACACATAAACGGTTTTTGTGAAAAGAAAGTAGGAACGCTGAATGTTAATCCCGGTGGCACATATAGTTATCATTGGGCTTCAAAGGGTTAAGAGAGTCCAATTCTCGTTTTTTCACTTTCTTCAAAATAGATCTTCCATAAAATCTCTCCTATTGAACACCACACAGCCTTACTTACTTACTTACTTACTTACTTACTTACTTACTTACTTACTCCATGGTGCAGAGTCCTTCTTAAGAAGCTAACTGGTTTGCAGCTAGTCAAAAAATTCGCTTCATTTCACGGAACCCGAAGGTTCATTACCGCACTCACAAGCTTCCGCCACCTTTCCGTAACCTGGGCCAGCCCAATCCAGTCCATATACCCACATCCCACCTCCTGGAGATCCATCCTAATATTATCCACCCATCTAAGCCTAAGTCTTCCCAGTGGTCTCTTTCCCTCCGGTTTCCCCACCAAGAACCTATACACCTACAACACAACCTTTGCTACATACATAAAGATGCAAAATATTTACCTAAAATGTTATTCAAGGTACCACTTCATTGCTGCATTGCTAACTAGACTGTAAACCAGTTAGTGTACTGTGACTGCATACTACACCGCAACCTACATTTTCATGTTTGAACACTCGACGCACGTAGTATTCAGTTCACACAGACTTGCGGCTCTGTAAAAAAGTAGCAGTTTGTACTCTCTTCGCATTTCGTTTAAAAGAAGTATGCTAGCCATGAGTGTTAAATTGCCTTCAATTACGTATGTTCTCGTAGATCAAGAAAATAAATGGCAATGCTCCAATGTGAAGTGATTTATTTGAACAAGTTTCTTGGCATCATGTAAAAACGAAGCAGTCATCGCTTTGTGATAATGGGTGGATTTAGGTCTTCTGGGATGTGAAGGTGTGTCTCTGGGTTAGTATTTCCTCTAATCCGGCGACACAGCGTCACACGTTAGACTGCAAACGTGGCACGTCGGTGCATTCGCACCTAGAACACACGGTGTAATTACAAATGGTCAAATTGCACAAACATGAAGCTATGCAACGTAGTCAAATGAAACACCAACTTGATGCAACACTGTGCAGGTTTTATTTCTGCAGTCACTCTACATGTTTCGTGCGCAAGCGCCTATCATCAGGAGTATTTAAAATTAGTACGGCGGCCATTGTTACATGTGTTATCGTTGCAGGTGAGTCAGTCATCACATCTCCTTATTAGGGCCGGAACTGCAGTTACAGTTACTGCATACAGTAAATAATTTTTTTTAATGAGGGGGTATCTTTATATTGTCGTATTTATACTGCGTTTTAACATCTAGTTTCAAAAGAAATTGAGTCGCTATTGAAAAAATGTAAATGAAATCCCATTTTTTTAAATCTACGGTATACCTAAAGAGCACGAGTAAGGAACTCACGCTCAGGTTCTAAACATCCAACAAAACGCTGCATCATGCTTGTCCTTTTGGTGTTGTAGGCTTATGCTTCCTATCAGTAACAAGGTTATGTGGCTATGCCTTAACAGTGCAGGGAAATCATATGGTGTGAGGGCATTTCCTGAAGTACATACGTACATTTATTTGTATTTATTTGTGCTTTATTTAATAAGGGATCAGCACTTAAAACTGTGTTACATGATAGGATGAAAGGTGAATAACAATTGGGAGGTATGGAAGGGAGCATTATTGCTCTAATTTTGGATAGGCTATAATCCAGGAACTTTGGAAGCGCCAAGAGAGACTACATATGGCATTATTAAGTACTGTCTTTTTCTGCACGTAAAAAAATTAGGAGTCTCTCAAATACGAAAAATGCACAGCATGTGTGGGTTATGGGATGTAATGTGTAAGATACAGTGCCTTTGAACGTGACTAGCTCAGTACAGTCATAGGACTGAACAACCACTGCAACTGCTCAATGCAAATCCTTCACCCACTCACATAATCCGCACATCCATCTGTCCGTCCCCCACCTAGCCATCCTTCTGCCTGTCCATCCACGCACACATCCATTCATCTATTCAGCTACGTAAGTGTGTTACAATTAGCACCTTCCGACTTCCCTGTCACCCTATATATTATTTTACGTTCTGTTTCTTGGTTCAAAGTTGCGTATCTAAGGTCACATTTCAGTGTTCAGTTTGTTTGTTTGTTTACTTGTGGCATAACATTACCCAGTGGGCCAGGGCCTCATCACACAACGACCCACTACAGTCGGTAGGACTCCTCTTGACGAGTGATCAGCCCGCCGCAGAGAACTCTGACAACACGCAACGATCACGACATCCATGCCGCCCGGTGGGATTCGAACCTAGAATCTCAGCGAGCGACCTCAGACCTACGAGTTAGACCGCGCTGCCATTGGGACCGGCTCAAAAATCAATACTCTTACTTATTAATCAGCAAACCCCAAGTTTCATTCTAGGAGTAGTGGCCGAATGGTCCAAAATTTTTGTAGCAGTTTTCGATCAGGCACTACCTAACGAATTTCAACACCGCTCGCCTTCACATTTCGTCTAATATGTCATTTATAATCAACAGGCTATTAGGACTATATGCATTTTGAATATAATCCTAAGTCTGATAATCACCTTCACATCTCGTCAAATAACTGATGAAACTGGCACAGCACCGTTAAATGGAATAACGAACACGCGCAGCACATCTACAGTACTAGCTCTCTAAGGAGCGTAGGTTAAAGATTTCTGGCAACGTTGTATATTTAATGGATTGATGACCTTGTAGTTAAATAAGACATTGAGGTATAGAACAAAGAATTGTTTGGTCAAACCGCATGAGGGCCCAAGGGGGAAGAGTTCGTTAACACCGTAGAATATAGGAGTTCGGATTGTGGAAAAGAGAAAACAAGCCTTAAAGATCTTTCCGACGGATTAGACATCAGAATAACATTCGTTGCAACAAAGAGGTGACAGCAATACCCATGACTTTTCGGAAAACATTAGCGAAATAATTCCGAGCTTTGATTTAAACATTAGGATATGAAGTCTAAGGTTGCGGTAGGTAAATTATGGCCCGCGGGAATGTTCAAAACCATTTGCAATGGTTTTCAGTTAATAAAGTTAATAACTAACTAACTCCATAGAGCAGAGTCCTTCTAGAGACGATAACAAGTCCTCAGCTAGTCAAGAAATTCCCCGCATTTTATTGAACCCAAAATTTCATTACCCCATTCACAAGTGCCCGCCACTTGTCCTCAGCAAGAAACAGATCAGTCCGGTCCATGCCTCTCCATCCCACTTTTTGAAGATTAATTTTGGTGTTATCCACCCTTGTACACCTAGATGTTCCAAGTGATCTCTTTCCCTCAGATCTCCCTGCCCAATCCCTATACGCACCTCTCCTGTCCCCACACGTGCCACATGCCCCGACTAGCTCATCCTTAGTGATTTGATCACCCGAATACTTTAGTGAAGGTACAGATCATAAAGCTTCTCGTTATGTGTTAATAAAATTAATTATAATAATTTATAAGTTTATACTTTCTAAAGAATTGTTAAGATACACGGACAGAGACTAAACGCTAAGAAAAATAAGTAAATAAAAAAAAATAACAAATAAATGAAATCGCCAATTTTACGGAAGCACAAAACCTCGGATCTCTTGCACGCACGCACTTAAGCCTTCTGTTTCCATTTGCTCTACCTAGCACTGTGAACGAAGACAAAAGCTGAAAGAATTTCGTTTTTATTGTAAGCCTTGGAAACCTAAACCATTTAGAAGTCACTATGCAACTGGCAATCAGCACTTTTGTTTCGGCTTCGAGATCCCTTGGGTTCCAAAATCTGATATCATAATTAATATTTTATCCACTGGATCCTTCTTTATATATTTAATTTTTTAAATATTGTAAGTAAATTAAATAAGTGTGGATAAGAAAAACCAACTAGATGTCACTTTTTGTATCCTTTATTTCTCTTCTAATAGTTACTCAACATGTTTCGGGCAACCATGTGACCATCATCAGGAGCTGACGACTGCGTGATGTTATAGCCTTGTGTTGGTATGTGTAATGGCTGCAGGAAGGTTGTAAATTCCGGTTGGCAGGTAG
>Ga0209755_10004718_pt1 | contig 15943 bp, 13 predicted proteins | sample TergutCo191P1_FD_187301 | JGI IMG/M metagenome (GOLD analysis project Ga0209755, IMG submission 187301) | Cornitermes sp. P1 segment gut microbial communities from Petit-Saut dam, French Guiana - Co191P1 (SPAdes) (version 2) | ecosystem: Host-associated > Arthropoda: Insects > Digestive system... | reverse complement strand
CATCACAAGCGCTAATAAATCGTCCGCTGTCGCGTAAGCCGCGGCAAGGCGGTAAGTTTTTTCTGTATAGAAAAAACCTTTTTTATAAAAATCATAAGCGATAGGAGCGCCGAGCATATCCCTCATGTACGCAATGTCACGGTTAATGCTGGAGATGCTCGTTTCGTATTGCTGTGCAAGAGAGGGAGCGTTAGGATATTTGCCCGCTCCTATTTCTTTATCAATAAAAAAAAGACGCGGTAATGCGGTTTTAGGCAGTTTTTTTCTCGGCTTCATATCATCATGATACACTATAAATTTTCCTTCAACAAGCATTTATTTTTTCCTGTATTAAAATGTAATTGATTAAAACCCGATTCTAACTGCGGCTTTTTCCATCAATTCTTCTTTGCAAAGTATTTCTAATATTTTGATATCTGCGGCAGTTCCGTTCAGAATAAAAGAAACAAGATTTTTACGTGTAATGTTTTCAATTTGACCGCCTGAAAAATCATAATTACGCGCAAGGAAAAAAGCGTCTTCTTCGCAACGAGAAGGGATAAAATTACTGTTTCTTTTTTGCTTGATTTTTTCTTTTAAGTTGACATCAGAAAGAAATTCATCTCTTGCCAAGTCCGTTATGCGTAAGTATTCGGTATCCGCCATACTGTTGTTGCAGTCAACCTCATCAATAAAAGCAAGATCGCATAAATCATCACTCTTTACAGCTTTTAAAAGATTTTCCGCACATTCAAAAAATTCTTCCGATGTAAGATTTTCGTTTGCTTGATATTGATATTCAAAACCCTTACGGACAGCTTCAATGACATCTAACGGAACTACATAAGACGGAAAACTTGAATTATTACGCATAAAACGTGGATTTTTGGGAATGGCGTATCAGTCTTTTTTTTCTTAATACATCAAAATCTTCCATATATTCGATAAGCTGCATTTTCCCGCACTTTAGAGTTTTAGAAAGATCATCAATAGAAACAGAATCTTCTCCGAAATGATTCAATAAAAGAGCGAAAAGCGTTGTTTGAGAAGGGGTAGTTTGCAGCAATGCGCCCGCTGCATCCAAGTGTTCCTGCGCGTTTTGAAAAAACGCCTCAGCTAAGCCGCTTTCTTCAGCGAGAGCTATAATTTTCTCGAAATGGTTTAATATCGTCATGTTTTATGTATAATATCGTCAGTATGTCAAAGAGTGATATAGTGAAATTTTTCTAGTTTTAAACGGCTTTTATCAATTTTTTTCAATAAAAACCGCCGTAATTTCACATATCTTGACAAAATCTTCTTATTATATGAATATAGTGAAATGACAGCGGTGGCGGCTTTAAAGTCCCTGTTTTTAAATAAAATATTCTTATCCACAGTTTTAAGTATGTGTATCGCCCAGATTTTAAAAATGATTTTTTATTTATTAACCAGCAAAAAAAAGAAAAAATGGGAAGCGATAGAGACGATGCTCTGGCGAACAGGCGGGATGCCGTCAAGCCATTCGGCCGTTGTTTGCGCTCTTGCTACAGCTACTGGAATTTACGAAGGGGTAGCTTCCACATATTTTGTTATCGCGCTCATTCTCGCTATGGTAGTTTTACGTGATTCTGTGGGTGTCAGAAGAGCGGCGGGTTTACAGGCAAGAGCTTTAAATAATCTTGGAAGACAAATTGCAAAAGTCACTGAACAAGAATTCCATTCAGTAAAGGAAATTCAAGGGCACACTCCGCTGGAGGTATTAGTGGGTTCTTGTTTGGGTATAGTAATTGCAATTGTAATCTTCCTGCTATAGGCATTTTTTATGGCAGTTTTCCGTTTTGCCCTGTTCAAGCAAATCTTGTTTGCGCCATTACTTATAATATTTGTTTCTTTATTAATATCGCTTGGGCTTCTTTATCTTGGCTCTTCTATGGGTTACGAAGAATTTAAAAGCGGTTACGCGGTGCTTTCAACTGATGAGGATATTGATGACAGAACTCTTGTCTCGCTTTTAAATAAAGGGCATACGCAAATTTCTTACGATACTCAAACAGAATTTTCAAACTCTGTTTTAACCGATGCAGACTTTCCTCATGCAGAGATTATAAACATCTTCGGCGGAAAACCTGTATCTGAATCTACGCAATGGGTAGTGCTTGATAATTTTGAGTCGCTTGAAATAATTGCCCTTGATAAATATTTTTCAAGAGTTTTTCCTTTCGATCCGCGTAACGACGGATATGCGGAAAAATTAAGAGATATTTTTGTGAAGGACGGTAAAAGGTTTGTTTATATCCCGCTTGCAGCAGGTAATTGGAATTCCGCATTTCTTAATAAACAAATTGCATCTCTTTTAAAAAATATTCCTCATTCTGTTTATTATTACGGGATAGGCAAGCCCTTATTATTTTTCTTCATTATGTATGCATCCGCTTCTCTTTGTATGCTGATTTTTTGTTTAATAAGAAAAAAAACACATAACGATAATTTAATTATAATCGCTCTTATTCCGGTATTTTCTTCTCTTGCATTTTTCGGCGCGTCAGGGATAGGCTGCGCCTCTTTATTTTTTGCAATCTTTGTTGCGTTAAAAGAACCCTTAGGCGAACTTTTAACAAATAAAAAAAAGTTTATTATGCGCAAACAAGGTTTGCTTGCAGCCGAAGAGTCAAAACTTCCAGTGCAAACACAAAAAAACAAGGCAAGAGCAAGTGTAATTAAAAATATTATTAAGGATTTTATTATTCCATACAAATATTATATCTTTTTATTAATTGCGATTTTAGTCGCTGTTGTTGTTATACTAATTTTTTCTCAATTAAAACCTTTATTTTTATTTGCGGTTTTTGCTTCCGCTGTTTTTGTTTATTTATTTTCTTTAATAATTTCTGTTTCAAATTCTGCAAAGAATGACAATACAAGGCATAGAAGATTTAATCCTGTGTTAATTATAAAAAGGCGTTTCCCGGACTTTTCGTTTTCTTTTTATATGTTACCCTTTGCGCTTGCCGCCTTTTTAACAATGTTTTTATCTGTATATCAATCTTCTTCTTATATACCGGAAAATAAATTTAATATTACTATAAATGAACAGGATTATTATAATCATTTAGAATATCAAACATCATTTTCTTCCCGTCAATTCGGATCGCAAAATAATATTATTCCTTCTTTCTTTTTCGATACTGACGGGCTTTTGTCTTTACAGGAAACAGCTCCTAAGCAAAACACGGATTTTTCTGATGAAACCTTAGAAATGGACAAACAGGATTTGCTCAAACAGAGTTTGCACAAACAGGGTTTGCATTTTCCTCCATTCCCTTTAAATCATTTAATAGATTTCTTTCATATTGTAAACTCCGGGCAGAAAACAAATTCCAATTATGAACAATCGGGAAGCTTACAGGAAAAATTAGCTTTATTGGTTTTGTTGCTTTTTGTTTTAGCGGGGTTTTTTATAAAAAGAAAAGATGATTATTCCTTAAAAGTTGATTTTTCAGGATTTAGAAGAATGGCGCGCAAACAAGGTTTGCAGGATTCTCATGGGATAGGTATTAACCGTAATAAAACTTTATTGTACAATGATAGAACCCAAAATCGAAGTCAGACAGTGACAGGTTACCGGAAGGATGCATAAAATATGAAGATATATTCATTTCCAAGGGGAGGGCTTCCCTACGAAGATCCGACAGCGCCTGTGAAATCTGACGCTGTTAATGCGTTTTTACCGGCTCTTTCTGTTTTTCCTCTCGGAAACAGTTTAAAAAAAGTGTATCCGGTTATCGCTGTAGGAGACCTTGTACGCGAAGGTATGCTGATAGGTAAGGCAAACAGTCCCGGAGCTGTAAATGTACACGCGACAGTTCCCGGCAGAGTTATACGGAAAGCGTCATGGAAAGACAGAGACGGTCTTGAAAATGAAGCGTTTATAATAAAAATGGAAGGCTCATTTGAAAAACTTGGCAAGAAAGATGATATCTACCAATGGATAGGTGTAAACGGTTATGACTTGCAAAAAATGATTTCTGAACTTGGCGTGGTAGAAATGGATTATTCGGAAAAACCTCTTGCAGATATGATTTCTGCAGGAAGAAAAGAAGAAAAATTAACGCTCGTTGTCCGTTGTGTTTTTGACGATCCTTGGCTTAATGCAGATTACGCTTTATGTATGGATAGAATGAAAGCGGTTATTGAAGGCGCTGCCATAGTAGCGAAAGCATGTTTCAGGGTTTCTCATATTATTTTTGCTGTCTCTCATCGTGAAAAAGAATTAGGGCAGATGCTTCTTACAGGAGCGGAAAAATTTGAAATTCCAACTTCGCTTGTTTTAACAGGTTCGCGTTATCCGCAACGAAATAACAGAGAGCTTGAGATCGCTCTTCGTATCTTTGAAAAAAAAGAAGGTTACAGTTTAGGAAAACTTTTAATTTTAGGTCCTGCAGTTCTTGCCGCAGCTTATGATGCGGTTGTGCATAAAAAACCGATGCTGGATCGCTATATAGCTGTCGGAGGCTCTGCAATTAAAAATCCGCAAATTATGAAGGTAAGGGTTGGGACAAGAATAGGAGAAGTTATAGAACAATGCGGAGGTTTTATTGAAAAACCTGTTAAGATTATTACAGGCTCTCCTCTTTCAGGAAAAGAAGTGATGTATCTTGACGAACCTGTCGGAAAAACCTGTTATGCCTTAGTTGCAATGACAAAAGCGCAGGCTGCAAATCATAAACAGCAGAATTGCATCAATTGCGGTGAATGCAGAGCGGTTTGCCCTGTCGGACTTGATCCTCAGAATATTTACAAAAGGTTAAAAATGTTTGATATGAATGAAATTATTGCAGTTAATTGCCGAGGCTGCGGTTGCTGTAAAATTGTTTGCCCCTCTGCCATACCGTTAATGGAAGCAATCATGGAAAAAAATCAGGAGGTAAAAAATGCCTGAACGTAAAACTATTTTTTTTCATAAACCGCAAATTAATATTTCTTGTCCAAGCACAGGCAGAATGTGGATAATTGCAGGATGCGCGTTTTTTTGCGTACTGCAGTCATCGTTTAGAGACGGAGGTAAATCTCTCGGTATTGCAATAACTGCGTTATTGACCGCTTTAATTTTGGAATTTATATTAACCAGAAAAACCGCGGCAAATAACAGCGGTAATTCTTTTTCAAAAGTAATGGACGGAAGCGCGGCGGCGACAGCTATGATCCTCTCTATAATGTTTCCAAATCAATTGCATCCGGTATATGCCGCTTTAGGCACAGTGTTTGCAATCATAGTTGTAAAATATAGTTTCGGAGGCTTAGGTTCTAATTGGCTTAATCCGGCTCTTGGAGGCTGGCTGTTTGTCCGTTTCTCATGGCCCGATGCCTATAAAAACGCGCTTGAAAATTCATCCGCTTCAATTACAGAAATGCTTGCTTCTTCTGATATTAATCCGATAGACAATTCAATTACCGAATTATTAAATAATTACATTTTTTCAATTGCAGGCGCGCAAATGCCGTCAGGTTATATCAATCTTCTTTTTAATGACAGCGCAGGCATTATAACAGACAGAGGGCTTTTAGCGCTTTTGTTAGGGACAATTATCATCACCGCTATCGGGATTAACCGCAGTTGGATACCCTTAGTTTTTCTTACAGTTTACGGTTTTCTTATCCGTTTTGCAGGAGACGCAGATTTATTTTGGAACGGCGATATACTGTACGGAATTTTTTCAGGCGGTACAATAGCGGCAGCTTTTATTCTTGCCGCAGAACCTTCAAGCAGCGCAAAATTAAATATAGGTATTATATTCTCTGTTATTTTAAGCGCTGTTCTTGCCTGGTTCTTCCGTTACAAATGTATGGAATATTCAGGCTGTTTTATAGCATTGGCTCTTGTAAATTGTTTTACACCGATTATCCGCCACATAGAAGAAAAAATATTTTTATCAGAGAAGAAACTTAAAAAAAATTCTGAAGAATTTTATCAAGATAAAAATAAAAGTTACTTAGAGTCCGGCGCTGTTCAGGAGAAACCGTGATGAAAAAAAATGTCATTTCTGTAACAAAATTAAAAGATAGAGCCATTCTTTTAGGTTGGGTGTTGGGCTTGTTATTTCTTATTTCTTTTTTATGGATTATAACACAACCTGTACAATCAAATTATCTTTTACGGACAGTAAATAATATATTAACAAATAATAATGATTCAAGACGGCTTTCAGTCTCTTTAAACAAAGATTTAATTGAACAAAAATCAGGAAACGCCAATCTATTAGGTTATTGGTATACAATGCAAAACTCCTCAGACCTAATGTTTGTTTTTACAATATTTCAGGATGGGATTATGCTTCCTCTTGGCGCAATAGTTTCACCTAACGGAACTGTAAATGAAATTATCCCTTTAAGCGCTCATGCCTCTTATGTTTTTGATACAATACCAAAAAGTATTTTACAGATTTATATTTCCAGAATAGAATCTATGCAGCATAAAGTAGCTGCAAAAGGAAGTGCAAAATGAGTATAAACCGTCACCATTCTTTTTGGGGTTCACTTTCACCCCTTGGCGGATTAATGGGCATAGGTTTATTAATCATGGCTTCTGCGCGTCTTTCATGGGCGATTACCGTAGCAGGCAGTCTTTTTTGGGTATACGGGCTTACAACTTTTAGTTTTGCATTTTTGGTATCTGTCGGAAAAAAAATAATGCCGGAAAAAGGAAGAAACGCAATTTATACATGTTTAGCGGCATTTTTTGGCTGTATTTATCTTTTTTTATTTTGGCTGTTGTGCCCATTTGCCGCATTAGAAACTTTTATGCTTCTTTTATTGGTTCCGTTATTTTGCGCTCAAACAGGATTTGCGGATGTAGGAACTGTTGAACATACATCAGGTTCAAAATCAATAAAAATTACCACTGATGTTTTTGACAGTGTTTCAGACGCTATTTCCGTGGCAACATATCTGGCTGTTTTATCAATCGCTTTTTCTATAATAAGAGAGCCCTTATCTTATTGCTCGCTGTCATTTCCGGGAACTTCTCAAGGCATGGTAACAATAATGTACTTTAGTTCAAATTCTTTTTTCCCTATAAGGATTTTTGCGCCTTCTGCGGGTGCCTTATTATTATTAGGATATTTTATTTGTTTGTATCAATACGGAAAAGGAAAACTTTTAGGGAGTATTTAAATGAACAACGTATCTCTTTTACTTTTATTTATTTATTCAGGTTTTACAATTAATTTACTTTTGCAGTGCGGGCTTGGCATAAAAGGAGCTGTAGAAGCGAATATCCTTCAAAAAGGCGAAGCTTCCCCTCTTGATAAATTTTCACTTATTAAATCGGGAATTATTTTTATTGCAATAATATTGTTATGGCTTTTCTTTTCTAAAGTAATTTATAATTTAATACATGGAATATTTATTTATGTTCTGTTATTCCCTGTAAGTTCATTATTGTATAATGGAATTGAATATTTAATAATTAATTATATTTTTAAAAAAAATACTGATGATGATAAATTTATTAATTTTAACGGCGGAATTACCGCAGTTGCCGTATTTTTATGTATCAATTTATCAAATGATTTTTCAGAAACCGTTGTTTTATCATTCGGTTTTACATTCGGAATATTTATCGTTAATTTAATAATCAGAGAAATTAGAAAAAGAGCATCGCTTGAAGCTGTTCCGCTTTTTTTAAGAGGCAAGCCTCTTGTTCTAATCACAATGGGAATGTTATCCTTAGTTTTTTCTTCCGCATCATTGTTGTTATTCGGAATGATAGGTGTTAAGTGAAAGATGAAAAGCCGCTCTCTTATAAAATTTCTCTTATTTTAGGCTCTCATGCTCATGTCAGTTCCGGCGTTTTAGAAAGTGAATTTGAATTTGTATATGAGAATAAAATACGCCCTTTTATTTCCAACTTATACCGTTATTCGAATATAAATGCTGTATTGCATTATTCAGGGGTTTTACTGAATTGGATAGAAAGAACCCACTCTGAACTTTTTATGCTGATAGAAGATATGGTAACAAGAAAGCAGATAGAAATTCTGGGCGGCGGTTTTTATGAACCGATGTTTCCTTTGATTCCTTTGCAGGATAGAATCGGGCAAATAGAGCTTATGACAACATATATTCGCAAGCATTTCGGCAAACGCCCTGCAGGTTGTTGGCTGCCGGGTATGATATGGGAACAGCATTTAGCGAATGCGCTTTCTGCAAGCGATATGACTTATACTTTTCTTTCTCAGGATCAATTCAAACAGGCAGGCGTTAAAGGAGACGGGCTTTTTTCACCCTGTATCAGCGAAGATCAAGGAAAATATCTTGTAATTTTTCCGCTTGCGTTAAATTTAGAAAAAGAACTTTCCGACAAAGGTTTTTCGCAAACTTTTGTAGAATTTCATAAAAAATTTGCAAGAGAAAGTAAAAATAATTCACCTGTTAGCGGAAAAATCGTTTGTATTTTTCCAGATAAAATTTTATCTTCCCCTGAAGAAGCGGTGGATACCGCATGGAATCGTTTTTTTGAAGAAATTTCGCTTTCCGCAGATATTGTGGAAACTGTTTTACCTTCTAAAATTTTAAAAGGGCAGAAAAACTATAAAAAGCTGAGTTTTCCAAACTCATCCGCTATTACATCTGACAGCAAACATTTATCAGAAGAAACTTCTGTAATTATTTACGATTTTTCACCGAGACGCTTTATTATTGAAAATGATGAAGCAAACGATTTGTACTCTAAAATGATATTTACAAATGTTCTTATTAACCAATTAAAAGGAGATAAAGCGCGGAAATTAACTGCAAGAGAAGAACTCTGGAAAGCCCAAGACTCAAGTTTATTTTCACCCGGCAGCGGATTTTTGCGTAACGAACTTCGTAAAGCGGCATACAGTTCTCTTTTACGTGCGGAAATTTTAACAAGGGAAAAAAGCAAATTTGCTTTATCTTTAATTCAATATGATTTTGATTTTGACGGAATTAAAGAATATTTATTTCAGGATTCACTTATCAACTGTTATATCAGGCAAAAAGGAGCCGCTGTCTTTGAATTTGATTATTTACCGAAAGCATGGAATTATCTTGATTGCAGTTCCGAGGAAAATTATTTAAATAAAAACGAAAAAAATACAAGCGAAAATAAAAACAAACGCCGCACAGCTTTTGCTGATATACTTCTTCCTGTCAATTCTGTAGTCGATAATTTATCAAATATTGAAGAATTGCAAGGCAGATTTTGTTTTAATGAATATTATGAAAATGTAGCGCAGGATAAAAAAGGAAAAACTTGTTTTAAATTAACCGCAACAAAAGAAAATATTCCGTTTAACGGTATAGAAATTAATAAATGTTATATCTTAAAAAAAGATACGCTGACTGTCATTTATTTAATAAAAAATACAGAAAACGATCCTTCTTTATTCGGTCCGCAAATATTCTTATTTATTCCAGAGATTAATTTATCGTTTGCAGGTATTTCAGAAGAGTTTGTGCGTTTCTATACACAAAATCCATCAGTTGCCGGTAAGGATATTCCCATAGAAAATAATACTGTTACATCTAACTTAAAAATTCTTGATGTAAAAAATGAAGTTCAAATACTTTTTAATTCTACTAATACTTTTTCTATCAGTTTAGAACATATTTTTACAAATGATTATTATCAAGCGACCCGTTTCCTTCCTGTTTTTTCTTTGTCTCTTGAAGGCGGCGCATCTTGGAAAAACGAATTTTCTTTTAAATTTTCTCATTAAATTTAATAACCGCTATTGATAGATACCTTTTTTTTATATATCATATCAACATGAAAAGAAGATTAATCACATCGGCATTGCCTTATGTAAACAATGAACCTCACCTTGGCAACCTTATACAGGTTTTATCTGCGGACTCGTTTGCCCGTTTTTGCAGGCTGGCAGGTTTTGAAACTCTCTATGTTTGCGGGACTGATGAATACGGCACTGCAACAGAAAATAAAGCGGCAGAAGAAGGAATAAGCCCAAAAGAGTTATGCGATCGTTATCATACGGTACATGCTGATATTTACCGTTGGTTTAATATCGCCTTTGATAAATTCGGACGCACTTCGACAGCCATACAAACGGAAGTTGTTCAAGATATTTTTAAAAAACTTGATAAGGAAGGCCTTATCAGCGAAAAAACCATCGAACAATTTTTTTGTATAAAGTGCGATAGATTTCTCGCTGATCGTTATATAAGAGGTGTTTGCCCTGTTTGCGGCAAAGCAGGTGCAAGGGGGGATCAATGCGAAGCTTGCGGCAAACTTCTTGATCCTACAGATTTAAAAGAGCCGCAATGTTCCGCTTGCGGCAGCGCTCCGTCTTTGCAAAAAACAAATCACTTATATATCAATCTTCCCGCAATAAAAGATAAATTAGAAGATTGGATAAAGACTGCTTCTGTTAAAGGTTTTTGGTCGCATAACGCAATCCAAACAACTTCAAGCTGGATACGCGACGGCTTGCAGGAAAGAGCGATCACAAGAGATTTAAAATGGGGAATTCCTGTTCCTAAACAAGGCTATGAAAAAAAAGTTTTTTATGTTTGGTTTGACGCTCCCATAGGTTATATTTCCATAACAGGCACCTTAGGTGAAGAAAAAGGCGATTGGCGCAAATTCACAGATTACTGGTGGAAAAATCCTGACGATGTTGATTTATTTCAATTTATCGGCAAGGATAATATTCCTTTTCATACTGTAATTTTCCCGTCAAGTCTTTTAGGCAGTAAAGAAAAATGGACTATGTTACACCACATGTCAAGTTCAGAATATCTTAATTATGAAAACAGCAAATTTTCCAAATCAAAAGGGATAGGCGTTTTTGGAACAGACGCAATGGAAACAGGTATCCCCGCCGATGTATGGCGTTTTTATATTTTTTATAACCGTCCAGAAAAATCAGATGTAATGTTTACATGGGATGATTTTAAAGAAAAAGTAAACGGAGAACTAATCGGTAACTTCGGTAATTTGGTAAACCGCACTTTATCTTTTGTTACGCGCTATTATGACGGAAAAATTCCTTCAGGCGGCAGCGACAGCTCTTTCTGGGCAGAAGCGGCAAAGTACGAAAAATCTATCACAGAAAAGCTTGATAAGGCGTATTTAAGGGATGCGTTCAGGGAAATATTTGAACTTTCTTCTTTTGCAAATAAATATTTTCAGGATAATGAACCGTGGCGTTTACGTAATGAAAATCCGCAAAAAGCCTGCTCTGTAATACGCGATTTAACATATATAGTGCGCGATCTTTCTGTTTTAATCGAACCGTTTTTACCGCAATCCGCAGCAAAAATCGCCTCGTTTTTTAATTTAAAACACAGGGAAAATCTTTCATGGAAAGACATCGGTAAAGCGGAAGGTATAGGGGATGTGCAGATAACAAGCGAGGTTCTCTTTAGCAAACTTGAAGAAGAAAAAATAAAAGAATTAAGAGAGCGTTACTCCGGGACTCAAAAGGAAAGAAATGAAGCGAGTGAAAATCCGCCTGAAACAAAAAAAAGTTTTTCTTCTGTAATTGATCTGCGTGTTGCAAAAATAGAAAAAATTGAAAGACACCCGAAAGCGGATAAACTCTACATTATAAATCTTGAAACAGGGGAAGGTGTTACAGGTGTTAGAGAAGAAAGGCAGATAGTTTCCGGGCTTGTGCAGTTTTATAAAGAGGAAGAACTTCTTGGAAAGCAGATAATAGTTGCGTATAACTTAAAAGCCGCTAAATTAAGAGGGGTTGAATCCAAGGGGATGTTACTTGCCGCAGGAGATAATAACGGAAAAGACCCTGAAGGGCAGCCTGCAGAACGTGTTGAAGTCCTTGATGCAAGCGCTTTCCCGACAGGGACAAGATTTTTGCCTGAAGGAGAAAAAGCTCTGCCTAATCTGCCTGAAATCGATATTGACACTTTTTTTTCATATCCGATTACAGTAAAAGATTTTACAGTGCAAACCGACGGAAAAAAATTATGCCTTGACGGAAAAGAGCTTCGAACAAAGATAATTTCAAACGGGGAAGTTGGTTGAGGAATTTACAATTTGAAAAATGATTCATCTTCTCAAAACAAAAGTTCCCCATTAAATACTTTTCAATTAATAAATAAAATTGAAAAAACAGAACTTGAAAATTGCAAGAACGCTTCTTCTTTTTTACAATCGGCAATGTGGGGGAAATTTAAATCACTTTTCGGCTGGAGCGCAAAATCGTTTTTAATAGAATGGTCATTTAATGAAAAGCGGGAAAACGCTCCCTTGCTGGTTCTTTACCGCCGCCTTGCTCCCGGTTTTTCTTTTGCTTATGTTCCCTGGGGGCCTCATTTACCTCCCTTTTTCCCCTGTGATGTAAAACCTCAAGCGATGAGGCAGCTTGCAAAAAAACTTAAAACTTTTTTTGCGTTTAACACTGTTTTTATCCGTTTTGAGCCGCCGTGGTTTAATGAAGATGAAAAATGGGAAGAAGCGCAGAGTAAAGAGAAAAAAGAATTTGTTACAGCCGGGTTTAAAAAATCCGCAGCTACTGTTCAGCCGCCGGATACGGTTATCATCTCTTTGTCAGCTTCTTGCGAAGAATTACTTGCAATGATGAAACCTAAATGGCGGTATAATATTACGCTTGCAGGAAAAAAAGGCGTGCAGGTAAATATCGGCACGGAAAAAGATTTGGAAATTTTTTACAGTCTTTTAAAAGAAACCGCTATAAGAGACGGGATTGCCGTACACAATATCAATTATTATAAAACGCTTTATGAATTATGCGTTTCAAAAGAACCGTGCGTTTCTAAGGAAACGCGAGAAAAAAAAGAAAATTTATCTATCCGTTTATATACAGCAAGTCATGAAGGTGATACATTGGCGGCGATTATCGTTCTTTTTTACGGCAAGGAAGCGGTTTATTTATACGGCGCTTCTTCCAATATCAAACGTAATTTAATGGCGCCTTACGCTCTTCAATGGAGAGCGATGCAGGATGCAAAAGAAAACGGCTGCCTTTATTACGATCTTTTCGGTATACCTCCCTTTGAAGACCCGAAGCATCCAATGGCAGGGCTTTACCGTTTTAAAACCGGTTTCGGAGGGCGGATTATTCATCGCCCCGGAAGCTGGGACTATGCGTATAAACCGTTTTTTTACACCTTGTTTAATTTCGCAGAGGCTTTACGGAAAAAATTGATGAATTTAAAGAAAAAAAGATAATTTAAAAAATGATGATACTTCGCCGCAAACTTTCCTATCAAAGTTTTTCCTCTTGAACTGTTTATAAATAATTTGTATAGTTAAATACTAAGGAGAAAAAAATGGCTTTTTCATTAAACACATATCCTATCACCTACCGGGCTAAATTTTCTAAGGGAAAATGGGACGGAGAATATTTAGAAAAACCTCACAAGACGCAGGAAGAAGAAGCTGCAATGAGCGATGATGATCGCAGCGCTTTGCAAAATTCACGTAACTTTTATGACGATATGCCTCTTGTAAATTATACCAGCCAATACGGGCTTGCTTGTTTTGAAGGTTTAAAAGCGCTTCCGCAAAAAGACGGCGGGCTTTCAATTTTCAGACCTGACAGAAATGCGGCGCGTTTTACCCGTTCCATGGAAGGTCTGTGTATGCCGCCTTTCCCGGAAAAATTATTTCTAGAAACCTGTATAGAGACCGTTAAACGAAATGCAAAATTAGGCTTTTTTCCGCACTATCTTTCAAATTGGGAAAAAGATTCTTTTATGACAGCGGACTCTGTCTATATAAGACCCTTTACAATCTCTGAAGGCGGCATAGGTGTAAACCTGTCTCATGAACCTTATGTGATGGTGATTAACACCCCTGTAAGCGCGTATTTTTCAGGAGGGAGTTCGGACGCGATAGTTTCAAACAGAATCCGCGCAACACCTAACGGGACAGGCTGGATAAAAGCTTGTTCTAATTATGCAATTTCCGCTCTTGCAAAAGCCGAAGCGTTAAAAAACGGTTACATGGAATGTATCTTTTTAGATGCAGTTCACCGCAAATATATAGAAGAAGGATCGTCGTGTAACATTTTCTTTTATCTTAAATCTGGGGAACTTGTGACACCCGAACTGGGCGATACGATTCTGCCGGGCATAACACGGGAGAGCATAATCGAACTTGCTCGTGACAAAGGCGTGAAAGTGACAGAACGCAAAGTATCGATAGATGAAGCGCTTGAAGAAACCAAGGAATGTTTTGTCAGCGGCACTGCTGCAGGAGCGACTCCTCTTACTTCAATTACATACCAGGGAAAAAAAGTAATTTTTAACGACGGCAAAACAGGAGATTTCATCTCTGATATACGCGATACAATCAAGGGAATTCAATACGGCAAATTACCTGACACTAAGGGTTGGATGGTTAAAGTAAATTAATCGCACTCAATTCAAATTATCTTTGGCTTATGCGCGGATTATCTTAGGAAAAACTAAAAGCAAAAAAAACTGTGACCGGCTTAAACACCGATCACAGTTAAAAAATCTTTTAAATAATAACTATAACTACTCTACTTTAAATATAGAAACTTCCTTCAGCAATAAGTCGATTTTTTCATGGTTTGTTACGCTTAAATCATTGACACGATTAACTGCGATATTTATTTGCTCCGCGCCGGAACTCATTTCGTTCATACCGCCTGTAATTTCCTGAGTAATAATTTCAAGGTTCTTCCCTTCCTGTATAACTTCCCTTGATCCTTCGCGCATTTCATCAGATTCGCCTTTAACCTGACGGGTAATATCGTTGAGGTTTCCAATCGCTTCCAATATCTGTTTGCTTCCCTGCCCTTGTTCTTCCATTGCGTTACGGATATTTTCTTCCTGATCTGCAACAGTTTTAATGTGCTTGTCAATCGCTTCAAATCTTTGTAAAACATTTTCTGTTGATTTAGTAATTTTGTCGATTGATTCTTTTATCTTCTTTAAAACAGTGCTGATTGTTTTTGATTGTTCGCTTGAATTTTCTGCGAGCTTGCGGATTTCATCGGCGACTACTGCGAAACCTTTTCCCGCTTCCCCTGCATGAGCGGCTTCTATCGCGGCGTTCATTGAAAGCAGGTTGGTTTGACTTGCGATATTTTCCATTACAGAGTTAATTTCCAATAAGCCTTCTGAATCGCGGGCGATTTCTTGAATATCCTGCGCAACATCCTGTAAGCCTGTGTGTCCTACTTCGGAAGCCGATTCAAGCTGGTTAACATTTTCCATGTTCTTCATAAGCGTGGAAGTAACAGATTGAATATTTGCAAGCATCTGTTCAACCGCCGAAGAAGATTGCGCTACAGAGAGCGTTTGCTTTTCAACCTGCGTGTTTAATTTGCTGATATTAATAGTCATCTGCTCCATAGTGGCGTTAGTTTCAGAAACGCTCGCGCTTTGATTAATTGCTCTTCCCTTGATGCTTTGAATGTTAGCGGTAATTTCGTTAATCGCCGCCGCTGTTTCTGTCATGTTAGTTGCAAGTTCGCCGCCTAAGTCGGCAAGATCTTTTGATTCCACTTTGATATGGAAAATTAATTTCTTTATTTTGTCTAAGGTAACATTAAGAGAGCGCCCTATATTCCCGATTTCATCATTGGTTTTTATTTCTATTGTATGGGTAAAATCTCCGTTGCCGATAAATTCAAATATTTTCTCCATAGATTTAATGGGAGCTGTAATGGATTGCGCAACAATCAAAATAATAACCGTAATAAGGGCAAGAATTACAACGCTGAGAATAATTAAAAACGTCATCATTGTGTTTACAGGTTTCATAACCGTATCTTCCGGGATTATAGAGGCGGCAGTCCAAGTTGTACCGGTACGCCCTAATAAAACAGGTTCAAGTACCAGCATCATTTGCCCGCCGGTTGTGCCTTGTACGACACGGACCATTTCCTTACCTTTGGTTATCGCGTCCATCATTTCACTGAGAGCGGCGCCTACCATGTCTCTTTCTGTGTCACGCGCATTTTTCCCAAGCCGGTTTGAG
>Ga0209755_10004717_pt1 | contig 15947 bp, 15 predicted proteins | sample TergutCo191P1_FD_187301 | JGI IMG/M metagenome (GOLD analysis project Ga0209755, IMG submission 187301) | Cornitermes sp. P1 segment gut microbial communities from Petit-Saut dam, French Guiana - Co191P1 (SPAdes) (version 2) | ecosystem: Host-associated > Arthropoda: Insects > Digestive system... | reverse complement strand
CAAGAACTTCCCCCGCAGCATATCAATAAAGTGGATAAAAACCCTGTTATTGCTTGTCCTGTCTACCTCATCAACAATAAGCACAAGCTTTTTATCCACACACATTTTAGTAATATGTTGACTAAGCATTTCAAAGTTTGTTATATGGCTGTCATTCCATGCAACAATATATTCCTCCGAAGCCGTTGTAAAATGCAATGCCTGCGCTACTTGATTAATAAACGACCGACAAAACATATCCGATGACGAAAAACTTTCATCACCCATATGTTGAAAACTGAGGAAAAGAACAATGTACTCATCTGCCAACGCCTTACCCAATTCATTCAAAGTGGTGGTCTTACCATATTGCCTGGCACGGTTAATGGTAAAATAACTGCGATTATCCACCAGCTTCGTTATTTCCGACACCTTCCCGCTTATGTCCACCATATAATCCTCCTCCGGCACACATAAACCCGTTACATTAAACTTACGCATACAACACACCACCTTTTCCGGCATTATATCCCCAATATAAATTATTACACAAGATGGTATAACAACCATTGTCGCCACTTCATGTATCATTTAATTTATCTGCTTTGGGAATTTTAAACTTAGCCTTCAAGTTGTTCATATCTACATTAACTTGTGCGAGTTCATTAAATATATCATCATCTATTGTAAAACCTTTCGCTATGTAAGAAAGGGTTGAGTAATTCTTATCTTTTTGATTTTTAATAAAAATAGCAATTATTCGTTGATGGGGCTTTACAGTCAAATGCCTTAAATCCTCTTTTAGCACAGTGTTTGGAATATAATATCCTCTGTCGTTTACAAATCCCATCGCTGCCGTAACTGTACCGGCAAGCTTATCCGTTACAAGTAATGACTTTGAATTATTATAATCTCCTAACATTCGTGCTATAGACGGAAGATTCATCAAGGTTGGCAATACATCTAATTTCAATTCAGATGTACCATCTGGTGCAATTGTAATGTCCTTTGGTGCTAATTCGTTATCTACAGCCTTACGAAAGAACAAAGTGCTGCTGGTTATAGTTGTAGCCACCCCTGTAAAATGCAAAAAATTACGTGCTAAAAAAGCCACCTCGAAGCATGATGTTTTATTTTTATAAGTCGAAAAAAATAAAACATTTTTACCAACAAGGTTATTTTGATAAGCAACAGCAGAAATGTGAATAATTCTTAATGCCTCATTAATTGTTAATCGCATAAATATTACTTCCCTTATAAATTATGAAAGGGAGCAACAGTTCCGCAGAACTGCGATGCTCCCTTTCAATGGCTGATTTTGCGCTGTCCGCCAGCATTCCGGCACATTTGTCCGGCAAGAACACAGGTTTTGCGCTGCCTGCCAGCATTCCGGCACATTCGTCCGGCAAGTCTTTCGGATTATTAAAGGTGTCAGCCCACCTATTGACTACTTACATACATCGTTGACGATTTCCCGTCACTGCATAGTATACCCGAAGTCTTTCATATGTTACATGCAAATAATAGCATGGGAAAATTTATACTGTCAAGAAAAAATTTATGCGTTCGCCGGGGTGGGGTGTGAAAAGTAACACACAAGATGGTATAACAACAATAGTGCAATACATGTATGTACACGGGACATAAACACAAGATACAATAATGAAAAAAAAGAGGTGTTCAATGGATTATAATGAATTTGTAGCAAAACGAGTTGCTGCGTTAAGGCAACAACTAGACTTTACAGCCAATGACGTAAGCCTTTCCATCGGGCAAAATAGAGATTACATCAGCAACATAGAAAGCCGAACAAAAGAGCCATCATTGGCGGGAATCATTTGTATCTGTGAATTTTTCAGGATTAAACCGCATGAATTTTTTGACGAAGGAAATCACTATCCCGAGCAGATTAATCGGATTGTGGAGGATATGAAGATGCTCAACGATGCTGAGTTTAAGGAACTTGCTGCGGTTGTGCGGGAGATGGTGAAGAAGAAACAAAATGAATTTTAATGGTTAATCAAGGATTGATGGGTTAAGGAGTCATGATAAAACGGCCCGGTTTTCATAATACGAAACCGGATTGTGGTTATTGGGGGGCATATGTCTACCTTATATAACCATTCCCAACGCATCAATGGTATAAAAACACCCCTTTGCTTGAAAATTTTCCCCAAACAAAATATCGCTTTGTTTGTCTCCAACCATGTAGCTTTCCGAAAGGTTAATATTCAAATCTTCGGCAGCTTTTATTGCCATGTATGGATTAGGTTTTCGGCATTCGCAATTTTCAAAGGGTGCATGGGGGCAATAATAATAACCGGCAAAAAAAATCCCCTCTTGTTCCAACATTGCAATCATTTTGTCCTGCACTGCGTTATATTCAACCTCGGTAAAATAACCCCTGCCAATGCCGGATTGATTGCTGACCATCACCAGCACAAATCCGGCTGCTTGAAATTTTTGAAGTGCCTCTATAACACCCGGCAAAAAAATAATCTTTGATGGGTCGGATAAATAATCCTTGTCTTCAATTAATGTCCCGTCTCTATCAAAAAATATTGCGGATTTTTTTTTATGCATTCGAATACCTCGCCTGTGCCATAATCTGAGCCTTTTTGTATTCATCTTTTTCAACGGTATTCATTTTATTATACATAGACATAAAATCTTTATATTCTGCACATATATTTTTAGTTTCACCTATCATTTTTAATGAACCGTATTCCAGCCACAATGCCTTGGAGCAAAATGATTCAACAGTAGGCAGGGAATGGGAAACGAACACAATCGTTTTCCCCATTTCACGGTATTTGTTCATTGCGTTCATGCATTTGTCCGTAAAGCTGGGGTCCCCGACAGACAATCCTTCGTCGATAACCAATATGTCCGGGTTCACATTAATTGAAATGGCAAAGCCCAACCGTGCCGACATACCCGATGAATAATATTTAATCGGTTGATGAATATAATCACCTATGTCGGCAAATTCGATAATATTTGGCATTACTTCTTTTATTTCATGGGGAGAAAAACCCAATAAAAGCCCTTTGTATTCAATGTTTTCCAAACCGGTAAGTTCAGCGTTTAGGCCCGTTTTTACGGAAACACAGGATGCTTCGCCCTGTATTATAATTTCGCCTTCAGAAGGGCTGGATATGCCGGAAATTAAATTGGCTAATGTGGATTTTCCGCTGCCGTTTAAACCCAACAACCCGATGCATTCCCCTTTTTTTACTGTAAAGGAAATGTCCCGCAATGCGTGCATAAGGGCCATTTGGCTGTTTATTAATAATAATTCAATCAATTTGTTCCGCTTGTTGCTGAACAATCTATACACCTTGGAAACATGCTTTAATACGATTGCATCATCCATATTATCAAGTCCAATCCACAAAACGATGTGAAAACTTTTTTTGCAACCAGCATCCAAAAATAAAAAGTACAAAGGTAACCGACCAAAAAAAAGCTATACGCCAAGGAAATTCAAAAAAATGGTTTTGCTCCAATAAACTGCCCCTAAACCCCATTACAACATACCTTACCGGGTTGGCTGAAAAAATCCGCAATACCCAATTTGGTAAATAATTTTCATGCCATACAATGGGGGTGAGAAAAAATAAAATTTGCATCAATGATGCGATAAGCGGCTTGAAATCCGTTGCAAGCCGAACAATTACAGAAGAAACCATTGCCAATGCAGAAAGAAAAAAGGTAGTGAATAATATATAATAAACTAAACTTAACCAATAAATTTCGGGCCGCATTCCATAAAACAGAAAAATAATCAATAAAATACCAATAAAAATAACGTGGGTATACAAACACCGCAACACAGCACCGATGGGTACCGTGGATATGGGGTATTTGATTTTAAAAATAACCCCAGCCTTATCCACAATGGATGATGAACCGCCGGTTATCCCCCGGTTGAAAAAAAACCAAGGCACCAACCCGGCCAGCAACCATAATATAAAAGGTGTTCCGTTTATCGGTTCCCCGCCGCGTATACCAATGCCGAAAACCAGCCAAAAGGTGCCGATTTGTATCAATGGCACAATAAATTCCCACAATGACCCCAAGTACGCGCTTCGGCTTTCTATTTTTATGTCATACCTTACAATACGCAACATGCGCTTGCGGTTTGTCCATATTTCGTTTATGACATGGATGATTGAATTCATTTATGCACCGACACCAATTTTTGTTGCCAATAACATCCCAATCGATGTTCACGGGGTGGGATGGTTGATTGTGAAATTTTGTATTGAGGGGTTTCATTCAATTTAAATAATTTTAATAAAAAATTTTTAATCATTTATATCAATCTCCTTTGTATTTCCCAAGCCATCAATACGTTCATGCACATTTTTGTGATTATTATTAATCCGGTTATTGGTGTCTTTATGGTGTTGTTCAACTAATGAATAGATGTTTTTATGAAACATATCAATCCGTTTATTTACGCTATTAATTTCTTCATCTATACGTTTATGGATGTTTTTTATTTCAATATCGGAATCAATTTGTTCACTGGGAATATCTACTAGAATTTGCGGATATATATTTGACAGGTCTTTTAATTCTCCGTTATCGGCTTGTATTATATCAACAACTTCATTAGCAAATTGAATATTTAAGTTTCTGCATTCTTCCAGCGCATTGGGGTAGGTGGCTGCTTTATTTAAATCGCTTTGTAAATCACCGGAATAAAAAGCAGGAGGATGTTTGTAATAATCAAACTTATTTGAATATTTCGATACCAAGACAACTTTTTTATATAATAAAGTTGCCCAATAAACCATATGATACGAATTTGTTATTACAACATTGCTGGATGCAATAAAATCCAGTAATTGCAATGCCTGGATGGAATGATTCTGTTTTTCATATTGTGGAAATTCGGTTATCGGGTGTTTCCGATGCTCAATGACCGCCACATCACGCAGGATTTTACGTTTTATATCAAGCCCGGGTTGCATACAACTTACACAGGGTAAGTATCGTTCCGGTTTCATAAATTCGGTTTCAAGATTATATTCCCTGGTTGTAAATAGTGCAAAGCCATCCTTGTACAATGCCTTGTTTAAAAATTTATCAACACCTTCTTGGATGTTATAGCCGCACCCCCAAGTTATAACTCGGCCGCCGGTATACATAATTAATTTATTAAACAATGTTATATCAGCCGGGTGGTATATATCTCCTCCACTGAAAATTACCCAGTCGGTTGGTTTTATCAATTCAAACTCAATTTCAACAATACGGTGGTGTATACATGGGTAGGAAAAAAATAATTCACTGAAATAAACCCCGGCATTAAATGTAGAATCCGCTGCATTCGTGGTATATAAATGAGAAATAAAATGTATGGTCGGTGATTTTTTTACTTGAACAGCCGGGATTTCAGACGGTTTAACCAATGTCCACATAAATTTTCCTCACGTTTTATATGATTTTCAATGCTAACTTTCTTTTTTTGCATTTCTTTTTCTATTACTACACGGTCTGATGCAATGAAATCTTCATAAAAAATTAATGATTTAATCCCTTTTTCACTAACCCTTCTTGCAAAATGAATACAAACAGCAAGCATATTTGGGGTTAATGCTTTTATTCCAATGCGGTCAGAATGAAGAAGCGCGTCTGCGTTAAGATTATGGCAAAGGTTAATAAAACCATCCATATCTGTTTCATTATCATTAATACCCTCTGAAACAAGATATTTTAATTTTATTTTTCCACCTGCTTGTGCATATTTTTTTGTGTTTTCCATAACCATATCCCAACAATCAACGCCTTTTATTTTTGCGAAAGTTTCTCTGGTTCCGGCATCTAAAGATATAAGCACTTCCGCAATGCCGTTTTGTAACATAGTAGAAATTTTGTCATTATAAACAGAAGCGTTTGTTGCAATTTCTGTATGCCAACGGTTTTGTAATAAAAATTCAAGCAATTCGTCTCCCCAAGGATTAACAGTGGTTTCGCCGGCTGCCAGTCCGACAACCAGATTTTCATGCTTTACAATTTCATACAATCCTTTCAACAAATCCAAAGGTGTTTCTGTTTTATCGGTCTCTTTTGTCATTTTTCCTTTTGCAAAGCAATAGACACATTTAAAATTGCAAGATGTTTGTGCAAAATAGGGTGTTACCCCTACTCGCCACAATTTAGGTGTTTTATCCCATATTCCTTCTCTTAGGGCATTACAATTATCACACGGAGTGGGACGTCCTTGACGCAAATCATTTATTACATTATCTACATACTTTCTATACCGAATAACATCAGTTGCCAAGCTGTCTGTTCGACTTATGCTTTGCCTATTATCAATATCACAACAAAAATGCCAGCTGTTATGAGTAAATCCAATGTGTTTACCCATCATACTGCACCCTTTACGCCATTCATACGAATCCGCATATTTTATACGTTCACGCGGAATCCCACGCGTTATCAAATCTTCAGTGACAGGTAATAAATTTTCATACCCCTGCGTTAGATATAACACATAATCAGGATATTTTTTTAAAGCTTTTTTTAACGGCAATATTTTAAGACCACCCAATGTTTTATAAAATTTATTTTTATCAATTTCCGCAAAGCAAACGGCATTTAACCCTTCATTCAACCATCTGTCAACACATTCTTCCGCATGATAACCTGCTCCGCAAAAAATAATGGTTTCATTCATAAGTATTTACTCATTTCTCTCCGGCGAAAGATTAACAAAATATATTCCTGCCGCTCTTTAATTTAATTAAACAAAATAAAACCATTTCTCGCTATATTTGTGCAATCAACATATTCATATTTTTAATTTTACTTCTATCATATTCGCTAAAACCTTCTTGACGGAATTGTACTGAAAGATTATTTTCTTGGGATTTTTGATATAACCAAAATATTGCATCCATTGTATGTGACGGAAGGTTATTTTTTCTGTTTTGTATATCTGTTGATATTTCAATTTTTGCACTTATACTTTTTGCAAAAATCAAAAAGTTTATTAAATCATCTTCGTTATCGTTTATTCCGGGGAGAAATATATATTTTAAACGTATTTCTAAACCAGCATTTGAATAAGTTATTAAATTTTTTATAACAGTGTCAAACAAATTTCTTTTTTTCACTTTTATATGGGTTTCTTTTGTTCCACAATCAAGACTTGTGTTAATAAAATGTACTCTATATGTTTTTATCATTTCCATAAAATTTTCACTGTATATAGTTGCATTGGTTACCACAGACATTTTACATTTTTTAGGTAATAAATATTCTAATATTTCTTCAGCATCTTTTCTGAAAAAAAATTCTCCACTTGCAAACCGTAAATTAGGTAAAGCTGTATCCCCATATGACTCAACAACTTGTTTAACTAAGTTTAATAGACTTGGATTTGTACTTTTGGTATATTTTTTATGTTGATTTTTACAATATATACAAGCAATATTACATACATCACCATTAAAACCTATTGTAAAAGATATATGCTTCAATAATTTTTCTTCCAAAAAATCTGTTTGGCCTATTTGGTCTATAAGAAAGGGGCATCCTTCACAAGGTCCCGGAAGGTTTTTACTGTGCATTTTAAACAACTTGTTCGTTCTTTCTTTAAATTCATTAATACCATTTCCCAGGTCATTAAAATAAAATTTAAAAAATTCCGGTTCTTTAGCAAGATGACCATTACAACACAAACGAATCGTATTACCTCCAAGAAATGCTTCTCTGCCATATAATTTGCAACTTTTATAATCATATGTATGTTTCATTGTAAACTATCTCCCTTTATATTCATTTTTTATGTATTTTTTTATATAGCATATAAAATCGTGTCTGCAAAAACTGTAGAATAATGACGTAAATAAAAACGATATGATGGATGAAGAGATTTTATAAAAAGTGAAATTTCAATAAAATCCCAATTTTTATGATAAATACTGATTGCTAGTTTTGGCTTGTATTTTTTTATTGTCTCAACTGCACCCTTTAACATGTCAAGTTCTGCACCTTCAATATCAAGTTTTATAAATGATGCCGCTTCCCCATTTAAGAAAGTGTCTAATTTTATTCCTTTTACTATAGTAGTACCTCCATCATTTATTCTGGAACCTGCTCCTAAATCAGCATTAAAATGTAAATCAACGTTATCGCAATATAAAGCGGCGTTAATTAGTTCAACGTTCTTAAGATTATATTTATTGATAATTTCACCGCAACTTTCATAATTTTTTGGGTCAGGTTCAAAGGCTAATATTTTTTTATAACTTCCTTTGCTCCATCGTATAAAATCCATAGTTGACCCAAGGTCATGCACACCACCATCAATAAATACTTCTGAATGCGTAGGAGGGGGGATTAAATCGGGTTCAAAATATTGATTGTCAATAGAAAATTCCATTTTTGCCAATAGGGGAACTAGTTTATTTTTATTAAAACCATGATAATTAAAAAAATTAAATTTTCTCATTGTTAAATATTGCGTTTGTTCATTTATGAAAATATAACAGTTTGAATTTTTGCTGTGACTTTTTAAAGCATGAAAATCTATAGACGGAATATGGCCAGTTGATAAATAATTATTTTTATGATGTGTTTCCCATAAATTAAAATTATTTGAAAATAGAAGCCATTTTATTTTTTCTTCTGGCCATGGAATATATTTTTGAAAATAACTTATAAGATGAAAATATCGACCTGTTGCTGTATCATCACCACTAAAAATTACAGTTGCATCTTCGCCGTTATTAACTTTAATTGTTATATCCCTAACAGCTTTTAATATATTTATATTAGACGAATAATCAATATGTTTGTTTTGCAATAGGTTAATAATCATATCTATTTTTGGTAATTTATCATTATTATTAACAACAGCACAATAGCTATTAAAAATTAATATTGATATATCGTCGAAAAAGAAACTTCTAACTTCATCAATTTTATCAAACAGATTATTTTTATCGTGGCTTTCAAAACATTTAGTTGTTATTGTATTTATTTTATGATTATTTTTTTTGTTTCTGAAAGATTTTATTATTCGATAAATTAAAGTTTTTATATTATTTGGTAAAGCATGAAAAATACGTTTTAGTAATAACATTTATTTTATGTCCTTTCATTAGTTATAATTTGTATTTTCATACTATTTTTTTATTTTATTATAAATATATACAGTTAGTGGAATTTTTTTAATAAACTCTTTAAGCTTGCTCCTAAACCTACCACCAATAGCTTCTCTAATTACAATAACATCGTCGGGATGAAAAAAATCATGATAAAAAATTATATTCAAACCGGCATCATTACAGCCCTTTATTAAATGCATAACCATTTTCATTGTTTTATTATTTAGTCTTTTTTCAACATCAAATTGGTTGCATGATATAGCCACTGATGTTTTATATTTAATTGCTATTTTTAAGAAACCTTCAACATCTGCTTTATTATCGTTTATTCCTTTTAGCATTATATATTTTAAAACTAAAGGAATCTTTAAATTACTGTATTTTTTTATGTTTTCCAAGGTTTCGTTATAACAATCTACACGTTTAATATGTGCGTAGGTTTTTGCTGTACCGCTGTCTAAACTAATATTTATATGGTCAACATTACCTGCTTTAGCGATGGGGGCAATGGCATCGTTATATACAGAACCATTGGTTAAAAAATTAACAACATAGCCTTTTTTATAACAAAATTCTAAAACTTCTGTAGCATCGGGCTTTATAAAAAACTCACCGGAACAAAAATCTATTTTCAATTTTGCATCTGGATATAACTCTGATATTTGTGTTAATACATCAATCACGCGAATGTTAGATTCCTTGGTAGACTTAACATTACAATATATGCATGAAAAATTACAAAACTGTCCTTTAAAACGTCCAGGAAGGCTGATATGGTTTATGCTTGGTTTATCCGGGAAATTGCCATTTTTCAAAAATGTACAATTGTCACAAGGTGTCTTTTTATTGTTTTTTAATCCGTCAATTGCTTGCATTCTTAAATCATAATTTTGTTGTAATGCTTCATGTAAAGGGATTTCCCCTTTATGAAAAACAGAAAGCTGTTCTCTTTCTCCGAAGAAATGGTCTGGACAGGTCATTACAAAACCGGGGGAAACTGATATAAACCCATATAAAAATTCGCAACCTTTTTTATGTGTCATTAATATAAACCTCCGAAATGTTATTTATTTTGTGTATAAGAACTAAAATATTTTATGTCTTTGTCTGAAAATTGTTGTCTAATAATGTTTCTTATTCCAAACCTGCTTGCTGTTTCACAAAAATATTTACACATTTCTTTCATATGCTCAGATAATGGTTTTTGTATATCATGGAAGTTTCTATCCATCATAACTTTTGTTACATTTGCTTGTTTTGCTATTTCTATAAATCCCAATATATCTTTTTTGTTATCATTGTAACCTTCACAAAAAATATATTTTAACTCATATTCTTTTTCTTTAACGCGATTTGAGCCATATTTTATTAAATTATTTTTTACATCTTCAAACTTATCCATGCCCTTCATGCGTTCAAATGTTTTGGCAGTTCCACAGTCTAAGGAAACATTTAATGCACCAATTTGATGTTCAGTTGAAAACCAATCAGCAAGGTCTTTACTAAACAAAAGCCCATTGCAAAATATATGCACATTATGTGTTTTTGCAAAATCAAAAAAAGCATGTCGTTGTTTTAATATTGTTATTTCACCACTTGCCCAATTAAACTTTGTTTTATTATCAATCATTCCGAGCTTTTCAAATTCTTTAAATAATGAAATATAATCAAAGCTATCAAGTTTTTTCTTTTCTTCAATTTGTGCATTAGTACGCTTTGGTATTGAATTATGACAATAAAAGCACAGCATGTTACATGACAGAGGTAGTGATATTTGTATCGTTGTTAAGGGTTTTAAGGCTGTGTCGGAAACATTACTAATTTTATTACATCCGTGGCAGGGGTGGTTTTTGGAATCGAGTGTAGATATTAATTTATCACGGCCCGTTTTAAATAACTGTGCCATTTGCTTTGGGTCGTTTGTTTCAAAAATAACTTTAGGTGTGTTAACTTGTCCCGGTCTGGGGCAACAAAAGCCAAATAAAAAATTCCCATTGGAATAATTAAAGCTGGCGTAATTTTCCAATTCTTTGCAACCTAGCCGTGTTTTAATATTTTTTGATAAAGGAATGTCTTTGTATCGTAATTTCCTATACAATGACAGTACGCCATGTGGCATGTGGTATTTTATTTTTTCTTTAAAATAATTCATGATTTATTCCTTTTTATATTAATTAATGTTTATTTTTTCACGTATTTCTTTCATATCTTCTCGGTTAAAATCATTTGAAGAAAAAAGTAAATTTGCATTGGTTTCTTTTAGCTTTTTATAAAGCAAGGTAGTCATATTTATTGTATTTTCTGAAAGCCTTTTGTTTTTTACTTGTTGGTTAGCAGAAATGGTAGCATTACGTGTGTTTGCTTTTTTAACTATTTCAACAAAACCATTAATATCCTCAATATTATCATTTATTCCTTCAAGGATAATATATTTTAAGTCATATAAACATCCTTCGTTTGAATATTTCAAAATATTTTCAACTACCTTATTAAAACAATCAACCCCCTTTACTTTTGCAAATGTTTCACGTGTTCCTGCGTCTAAGCTTGTATTGATTCCCGTAACCCTATTTTCTTTAATAAAATCCATTAAACGTTTCTTATATATGGATGAATTAGACGTGAGGCTAATTAATGCGCCTTTTTCATACAAATAATCTAAAATTTTATTTGCATCATTACGTGCAACAAATTCACCCGTTGAAAAAGAAAAAATCATACCTTTAAAATCAAAATCTTTTGAAAGTTTAACAATTGTTTCAAATAAATTACCTACAGTTTTAATTTTTTTATCCAAAACAGGGATTGCATTACAATAAATACACCTAAAATTACAACTGGAATCATCAAAACCTGTTGGAAAATGAATAGTTCTTATGTTTAAGTTTGTTGGAAGGGAATCTTCAATCATATAAGAACAATTACTACAAGGATTTTTTTCCATCTTCACCCACATTTCATACAATTTGTCTCTGTTCTTTTTATATTGCTGAATCGCCGAATAAAAACTCTCATCGGATTTATTGTCGTAATAATAAAAGAAAAAATCTTTATTATCTGTAAGTGGTTGACAACACAGTTGAACTCTTTTTGAATTTATTATTAATGTGCCTTCAAATAGAGAACATCCATTTCTGTATATTTTACCTTCTAAAACATTTTTATTGTTCATTTCATTAATTTGACTTAATTTTTTTAAACCAATAGATTTTAAAATAAAATGTTTAAATAATGCTATTTTTTTTCTAATCATTATCTATTTCTCCCATGCAACATTATTTCAAAAGCTTCTATTATCATCTTACCCGTTATTGCCTCCATACACCGCGCGGTTTCATAACCTTTGGCACATTTTTTATACCAATCGGGGATTACTTCCATGCAGTTTGCGCATAGGGGTGATACTATGTTTTCATTTCTTGGGTACCCGTAATAATGTACGGGAGTGGGGCCGAAAACAACGATGCATTTTGTGCCAAGGTGGCTGGCTATGTGAACGGTTCCGCCCTCGGAGGCTATGTGACAATGGGAGTGATGAAGTACTACTTTCAAATCTTCATAATCGGCATTGTGGATTAAACAATCAATTCCGTTTATATGGGGTTCATTACCCATCGCCACTTGTACTACTTTTATATCTTTGTATTTTTCTTTAAATAATTGGACAAATTCTTCCATTCGATGGGGCGGCCATACCTTTGTCTGCTGCATTCCACCCATATCGCGGGCGGCCCCGCAATGCAGGGTTATATAAGCTGTGTTGATTAATTTATTTTTTATCAGTACTGTTTTATTGTTTCCGATGCCAAGGTCTGTTGTCATGGATGCCATTTCGAATACGCCGCTGCAAGATAATTGCGTCCATCGGTTTAATCCCAGATGCTTCGTGCGGTTAATAATAATATAACGTTGGTCATTTACCGTATCGGTAATGGGGAAGTTTTTTTTGTTATATTCCATTATTTTAATGGCCATATCGTATAATAACGGTGATTTCTGTTTTAATGCGACTACATTTATTTCCCTAACCTGGACAAAATGGTCAAGTTCCAGTGCCAGGTCGAATGCGTTGTTACGATGTCCGTTCAACTGATGAAAAACATGAACATTTTTACGGTTGTTTAATATAGTTTCGGCGGCATTTGTGTAAAGGGTGAAGATGTAAATGATGCAATCCGTTTTTTCCTTTAATTGGTCGATGATAGCAGAATATACAATGAAATCACCCAAACCACCCCCGGCATGTATAGCGACATTAACTATTTTAGAATCTACTCTGAAAATTACATCGTTGTCTGTACTGCCGTAGTGTATGCCCATGATATGTTTGATTTTATTTTTTATTTGTCTGGGCATACACCATGCCGCTATTTTGATTAGAAAGCGCAACACAATCCATTCACTGTCCTTTTATATAGCTTCTTTTGAACGATTTATTATGTTGGTGGTAGAATAACCGTCGATGTATGCAACTAACTCAACCCGCTTGGCATATTTGCGTGCCACCACTTGCTCCATGGTATATTCGCCGCCCTTAACCAATACATCAGGTAATACATGGCTAAACAGTTCATCCGGCGTATCCTGGGGGAAGATAACCACCGCATCCACATATTCCAACGATGCAATCACATAGGCCCTGTCATACTCATTATTGATGGGTCGGCCTTCACCCTTGATGTGTTTTATGCTTTCGTCAGCATTTATGGCTACGATAAGCTTGTCACAATATTGTGATGCACCCAGTAACAATGAGGCATGTCCCCGGTGGAAAATATCAAAGCATCCGTTGGTGATGGCAATTGTTTGCTGCGAATCACGCCAATTTTTTAATAATTCAAATAAGGCAGGCCAGCTTACAATTTTCTTGTGGATGCTGTCAGATTTTGTTGTTTTCATCTCTGCCATAATTTCTTGCAAAGATGCGGTTGCGGTTCCGGCTTTCCCCACAACAATACCTGCGGCAATATTGGCAATTTCTACGGCATTGGTGGGGTTTATTTTTGACGCAAGCATCGCACCCAAAGTAGCAACAACCGTATCCCCTGCACCGGAAACATCGTATACCTCTTGTGCCTTTGCGCGGAAATGTGTAACGCTTGTGCTGTTATATAGTGACATGCCCTGTTCGGCACGGGTGATGAGCAAATTTTCAATGTTATATTTTTGTGCAATAAAAGGGGCTTGGTGTGCAATATCTGTGTCTATGTTTTTTATTTTACTGCTTAGCATATCTGAAAATTCATTAAAATTCGGTGTTATCCAGCTTGCATTTTTATATTTTTCCCAATCGCTGCCTTTGGGGTCAATTAAAGTTATAATGTTCAGCTTTTTACATAATTCGAGTATATAGGAAACGTTGGGATGTGAACAAAAACCCTTTCCATAATCGGATATAATAACAGCATTAAAAATTGCTATCTTTTTTTCAATTTCATTTAATACATTTTGTTGATTGGGCGCAAATTGTTTTTGGTCTTCATTAAAATCCAACCGCACTACTTGATGGTTTCGGTCTCCGATGATGCGGGTTTTGACAATGGTGTGATAATTTGGTGCGTGAAAAATGCCGCCGGCATCCGCGCCGGATTCATGGAGCAAATCAGTAAGCAGGTTCCCGTTCGTATCATCGCCTACAATTCCAAAGGCATGTACCGATGCACCCAGGCGGCATAGGTTATTAACTACATTTGCAGCCCCACCGGGAACGACTTTTTCTGAAAGCACATTCATTACCGGGATGGGTGCTTCGGGGGATATGCGCGTTATTTTCCCATGATAATAATAATCAAGAAAGTAGTCACCCACAACGGCGATATTAGTTTCCGATATTTTATCTAAAGGAAGCTGTATATGATTACAAACCATTCGGAAAGCCTCTTTACCATTTTAATAATTTATTACGTTTATATTTACTTAAAAGCTGTGAAAAAATATATTGTATACCTGTTCTGCGAAGAAAAATAACCATTAACATGCTGTATAGGAGTTCACCCGGTTTATTGCCGTATTTTTTCCGATATTTATTTAAACGATTTTGTTCCAGCTTTTGTGCATTTGATAACCATGAACCTTCCAAGTGATGAATAATATAAGTGTTGTTTGTAATATACACTTCACCGCTTTTTACATCTTTTGGATTAAAATATTCGGATGGATAAATGGTAATATCTTTAATTATCTGCTTTTTATTGTCAGTGGTTAGCCCATGTTTGATTAGTATTTTTGTTATTATAAAAACATTGGTAATGTTATTGTATTTTCTGTTTTTATAATGAGTTAAAAAATCAACAAATTGGTGGTGGCCTTTTTTGCAGGCCATAAAAGCAGTGGCTACATAGTTTGGGGATTCAAAACCGCATACGGCATCATGTTCAAGAAAGTCGTCAAGGGGTTTTATTAATTCACAGTCTGTGTCTAAATAAACGCCGCCGTAAGTTGTTAATGCATACAGTCTTGCAACGTCACTTACAAAGGCCCATTTTTTTGCCTCATATGCTTTTTTTGTATAATCATTACAGGTGATGTCAAAATTTATTTCATTCCATTGAATGATTTCGTATTCCGGGCAATGCTTTTTCCAACTTTGGATGCATTTCCTTGCAAGGGGGGGTAAAGGATTTTTACCAAACCAACAATAATGAATAATTTTGGGAATTATAGGGCAACACCCCTCTTGCATCGTCCGAAATTAATTAAAAATACATACTTTTGACGCGGGGATGAACCCCTTCCTGCTTCGTTGTGAACGGCGGATATAATCCAAGTTCACTCGGCAGGCGTAATTTCCGGCCCGTCCGGCCGTAGTGGGTGGCTTAATAGGTTGGTACCTTCGGT
>Ga0209755_10004716_pt1 | contig 15951 bp, 10 predicted proteins | sample TergutCo191P1_FD_187301 | JGI IMG/M metagenome (GOLD analysis project Ga0209755, IMG submission 187301) | Cornitermes sp. P1 segment gut microbial communities from Petit-Saut dam, French Guiana - Co191P1 (SPAdes) (version 2) | ecosystem: Host-associated > Arthropoda: Insects > Digestive system... | reverse complement strand
GCCTGTAATAAAAATGAGTACCAGGAGTATTTCCTGGGGGTAAAGGCGGCCGGTACTTAAGGCTGACAACCTACCACCATCCTGTGCCATTGTCACGAAATCCAGGAACCTTAACTTCCTGGAACCCTCTGGGACTGTCAGGCCTGTAATGGGACTGCTTTACCTTTACTGTATTCTTAATCTTGGCACCAGGTGGAGACAAGTGTCAGTCATCAACACACATAGGATCATTTGGGGAAAAGCATTCCTCCCTTCCCTAGTATTTCCAAGAAATATGTTAGAACATATCTCAAAATGAATGTCTGGAATGACATGTTAAGCACCATGAAGCACAAGGGCCCTCTTTTATTTGTATGCAAACAATCTATTGCACCCCTTAGAGCAATTTGTTTTTCCTCAACAACTAGATGATTATGATTTTGCCACATTCTAGCAGGACAGTGCACCTCTGCACTGGTCTCATGAGATGCCTGGCTTCCTAAAGTGGACTTTCTATGGTAACTGGTATGGTTATCAGAGACTTGATGCTTAGACCTAGAATTCACCTGGTCAGCTTTTTTTTTAATTACATCAAAACACTGCGATGTTCAATGGAGATTTAACAGACAGGCAACATTTAAGAGAAACCTCCCTGGACAGAAGTTATCTAAACACTTGTAATCACTTACCAGACTAGCAATTACAATAATTTAAATTTAGAACTTACCATGACATGTAGTTTATTCAATTTGAAGTCCACAATGTTACAAAATTATTTTAAAATGTCTTGCTTCTCTGGCACACTCACGTTGTACATCGTATTATGAACTTAGCTTAAGACAACATAATAATAGTGCAGTATTATGCCAATTTGTGAATGTATAAAAAAGTAGAAGCATTGAAAATATGCTAATACTGAGGATACTCCGATTTTCTTTCCATTTAGTTGCAGGCACCAAGTCCAGTTGTTAGAGAGTTTTCATCCTATCTGAATACTGCCCTATTTCCTCTATAAAACCATTCTAGTTAAAGTGGTCGTAAATGTTACCAAAAATTATACAGCTTTTGTTCCAACTAACTACATATTTAAGCGTAATAACTATTTCTTATTCTGTAATGTTCTATAGAAAGTAAGCATCAACACTCAACACAAGTATGTAAATCCTTTTGAAGGAAAATTTCAGCACTGAAATAGATATTTGTTTATAACTGTAGTAAAAATTTGTACAGAAATATAAAATATCTAGAATAATTTCATATATATTTAGCACTGTTTTATCATACTGTATTTTAAGTTTACTTTATTTATGCACATCTTTGACATTTTATCACAAATGTATTCCTCTGCAACTAAATTCTCTGTGAATATGGCGTTCATGAGCCTAAATGTGTGGGGGGAATATTATGAAACAACAAATAGTTATTTTCAATTATATGTGGAAGTAGATGGAACAAATATTCTACAGTTAATCAAATGCAAAGGATATGTACAGCACAGTCACAAATAATCCTCGTGAATGAATTACCAAAACGTATTGTCATTGGTCTCTAGACATCACACATAGTCTACAGAATTTAATAAACCATAGAGTACACATCACTCACAGAAAGTAATGACCATCACTTCTTGATTGATTGTGTGTGCATTTGTTATGACTGTGATCTGTGCCATGTCAGCATATGGGCAGGCTTGTGAACACATAAGGATTATCTTCAAGGCTCTTTCCTGTACAATAGGAATGTGCAACTCATTTACTACTTTGTCTGTCTTATTTTCACAGAAAAATTAATCTCTTGGGCATTCTCTGTATTCATAATACACACAAACATATTCAAAGAAAACACTGCCACGCCAAGCTTTTTTTAAAATTAAGCTAAATAAGTAAAATACTGTGCACAAGCACAGTAAATTAGGTCAACAGTCTCCTTAAGGCATCTTGGAGTTTTTTTCTTGCTACCGAAACTCTCTCCTCTTGTCTCTTGATGTCTTCATCTGCCACAGACACTGCCTGAAAAAATTATACATATTTCATATACTGGTATACTCTCTTAACATAAAAATGCTACTTTCCTTGTATTAAGCATCTCTGTTTTTTCCTATATGCAATGGAAAAACTTTTTCTACATTTGTTTTCCTACCATCTTATTTTAATCATCCCTCTTAGTCTCTTCCTGTCCATAGCATCATCATGGTCCCCTAATAACATATGAACCCAATTCAGGACTTTCATAACATATGTTATGCACAGACTTTAAGAAAAATTGCAAATTATGTTATGTGGAGACTTCAGAGGACTATTTCAGGAAAACAACCTACACAGCCATGAAAGATTACAAACCAACAAAGAGACTTCTGACAGCATTTCCAGAGAAATAATAACCTCGAATATTTCAATTACCCAACCTTATTCTTCCACCAAAGATGATGCCACGACATTAAACATTTATTGTTTAAAAATTTTCTCAAACTCTCATATGACTTCTTCAAACAGTTTTGTGTGTATATATATATATTTATGTGTGTGTGTGTGTGTCACAATCAATGTTGTTAACTAAAGAATCTGTTTTTGCCACCTGTTGGCAACTTGTTGAAGTATGTAACAAAACTTTTTCAAGTCAAGTATGATAATGAATGAAAATGAAGGCAGGCTTATCACATTTTTGCAAAAAATGAACTACAGCTGCAACAAAGGCAGATGTACTTCTATATGAGGGTACATGTCAATAAACATACACATGTACAAAGTTTACTGACAGTAAAAGCTCACTGGTGAGCTTATACAACTTGATGTGTTACAGGCTCACCTGCACTAAAGGTTGATCAGGATTAAGAAAGACACCTGGATTTTTTTCAAGAGCAGATCTTGAACCTGTCTGTCCTGTTACAGGTTGTGTAGATACATGAAGAGCTGTAGCCACAGACTGTAGTAAGGTCTCTTCACCCACATGGGGTCCCACTGCACGTAGTGCTCGGGGCAATTCCATTGCATTAAATTCTAATCCATCTAAATCACATGCCCGTAGGCCTTCTAATCTCTTCTCCCAGAACAGCTGCAAAGAGAGTAATTTCTTACAAAATGTGAGTTCACAACATTGTATGTGTGCTTTCGTAATGCCTTGTTTTAGTCTTTGTGATCTTCCTGACAGAGGTAAGGGTTCTGGGGTCTAAGGCCTAACATGGCGGGATTCCATTTACTCACAATGACGGACAATTAAAATGGTCTGTAAAGAACTTTTCCTTGTGTAAAATTGCTTATGACTGGATCCAAACAAAAAAACTTGCCAAAATTATAAACTAACACAACAGTACAACAGTACAACAAGTACAATGTAACATTGTGGTGTGTTCGTGTAATATTTATACCTCCTCAGCTATTAATAGCCTCATGCTATTTCCTGTGAAGACAACATTTTTATGGTGATTTACTGCTGCTTGCAATAATAAAACATACGTAAGTCTTCATGTAAAGTGCCCAAATTAAAAAAATGTGGTATTTCCTGATGGATTTTCATTAAAGTCCTCAATATTAAATTTCATGGACATTCATCCCATGGGAGGCCACACTGATATATGGGGATGGATAAATAAATACGCTAAAGGTAACAGGCACTTTTCATGAGTATTTAAAAGAAGTATACACTAGAGCTGTCTTCAAATACCTTAAAATTACCCACTATTAGGACTTATTCCCAAAACATGGGCAAAAATTAAAGGTAAACTACAATCTAAACAAGCACAGATGGCATTTTAGAATAGGTCAAAAGGATCTGTGCTGCTATATGATTTCAAAAAACTGTCCTGCACCCTGGATGATGAGTGGAAATACGCAAAACACTGACTTAAAATATATTAAGAGCCATACCCCAAATCTCTACAGAATAACTGTGACTAGTCTTTCATACCTGTTTAGGCTTCTCCTGTGGACCATGTTTGAAATCAGTTTTCACTTTTCCTTCTTGAGTCTTGTAAACAGTAACTGGCTGTTTGAAAATGGAAGCTGTCTGGCGAATTGGTGGTACAAGAGATGCATCATTCCTTACCCCACGGCTGAAAACATTCCAATCATTTTGTAAAGTCACAATATTGGCAGTCACAATGCTGAATGATTGCTTGAAGAAAGATTTTATGGAGAAATGTGTTAGGTCATGCAATGACAAGCAGAATAAATTATTCAATGCTCACAAATTACAAAGATGCATAGCACCACAACCCACATAACATGAACTACCATATATCAAACTCACATAATTGACATAAAAGAATTCTAGTAGAATTATATACAAATGTTCATAACAAACTCGTATAAATGGGATGATGCATAAGTGTTAGTCAATTAAAGGTGATAAGAAATGAAGAAATTCTCTCCTTTCTATTGGTCACTGACATTGTGATATGGCAGACTTCAAAATTTTAAAGTTTGTATGCATCTTAGAAAGAAGCTTTAGTAGCTGCTACTAGGGAGAATGGACTGGAAGTAAGTGCTGATAAAACTAAGTACATGGTCATGTCTCGAGATCAGAATGCAGAACTAATTCACAGTGTGAGGACTGATAATAGTACCTTCGAGAGGGTGGAAGAGTTTAAATATTTGGGAACAACTTTAGCAAATCAAAAGTCTATTGCAGAAGAAATTATGAGCAGATTGTAGTCAGGAAATGCTTGTTATCATTCGGTGCAGAATCTTTTGTCTTCCAGGTTGCTATCCAAAAATTAAAGATCAAGATATATAGAACTATAATTTTGCCTATTGTTTTGTGTGGGTGTGAAACTTGGTCACTGACATTGCCGGAGGAAAGGAAGCTAAGGGTGTTTGAGAACATGTTGTTGAGGAGAATATTTGGACCTAGGAGGGACGAGGTAATGGGGGAATGGAGGAGATTGCATAACGAGCAGCTAAATGATTTGTACTCCTCACCCAATATTGAGCAAGTGATAAAACTGAGAAGAATAAGATGGGCTGGGCATGTGGTGCATATGGGTGAGGAGAGGGGGGTGTATAGGGTTTTGCTGGGGAAACCAGAGAGAAGGAGACCACTGAGGAGGTGTAGATGGGTGGATAATACTAGGATGGATCTCCAGGAGGTAGGATGTGGGTATATGGACTGGAATGGGCTGGCCCAGGATAGAGACGGGTGGCAGATGCTTGTGAGTGCGGTAATGAACCTTCGTGTTCCATGAAATGCAGAGAATTTCTTGACTAGCTGCAAACCAGTTAGCTTATCAAGAAGGACTCTGTACCATGGGGTAAGTAAGTAAGTATGCATCTCAGAAAGCACATGTAATACCTAGCACTTTTTAAAATCAGCCTACCTGTAGTCAAATTGTGTCCCTCTCTGCTTCTTATTTTTTCGTAGGAGCAGTGAATTGATTTTTCCTGAACGGAAATCAAATGTGGCAAGATCAAGCGCATCTCCCAAGTATCGAGCAAGCTGAGGTTTGCTGCGAAACTTCTTCCCATTTGGGCTGCAATGAGAAACCAATATTTTTTGTACAAATATTCCAAGCGCTGTAAATATTAAAAGGAAATTTAATTTTCAATCCAACAAAAAGTGCATTAGCTTCAGGTCTTGTAATATGACATACATCACTACATGTACATACAGTACTTAATCCAACTAATAACACATGTTACCATAAACAACTAGTTGTTATTTTGTGACACTCCTCCTACATGTTTCAGTCCCTACAGGCCATCTTCTTGGAGGTCATTTACAAAGTAATACATTTATAATAAATGCTGTCAAAGATGTGCACATATGACATTAAAATAGTGTTATCACTTAAAATATTTCTAAAAATATATAAGATGTAGTTTAATTGAAGGTATTTTCCATTTATTGATGATTTTATGTTAAGATGCAGACAAGCATCTGTCACTACTTAAGCCTTTATACCAAGGGAGTTATATCCCCATGTTGTGTTGATGTTTATACCAGAGTGAACCAGGGTACCGCATCTGTTTCTGTGTCAGTCAGTACTCAGTGGTCCACTATAGTATAAACATCACACACCACACAGCACATGGATATAACTCTTTCAGAATGAAAATGTCAGTAGGAACATGGATGTTTGTGTGCAACTGAACATTGAATCATATTGAAATTAAAATATATGTAATTAATCTATATTTTATACATTTTTAGTAATACATTAATTGATAACACCATATTTTAACTTCATATATGGACATCTTCAACAACATTTATTATAAATGTATTCCTTCATAAACGACCTCCCTGACTGGACTGCAGGACCAAAACAAGTAGGAGGATCATCACACAGTAACAAATACGTACTTATCATATGGATCACATTAAAAATTACTATGTGTGTTCACACAGTCATGAAAAGCACCTATTAGCTTACTCACATCTGTCCGTCTGTACTCCTAGATCAACCTATCTCTCATTGGATGGATATTCGCGAGATTTGGCATTTCTGACTTTTATTAAATTCTGCCAAGATAATCCAAATTTGGTTAAAATCAGACAAAAATATTGGGCACTTTGCATTAAGATGCAAATAAATTAATGTTGATGACAGTGACATAAATCTGCCATAAAATTTATCTTTTTGCACCAAATCGGTATTAGGCTCTTAAGACAGATAAGGAGCTACAGTTATTACAAAATATTTTGCAGCTGAACAATACTAAATAGAACAGACTGTTGCATTTCTGTGGCAGTGCTTTACACATTTATATTCCTGACAGTGAGACACATAGCTCAACAACACAAAAGAAACAATGTTGCATTTAAATGGCAATAACCATTACGTGAATGTGCCACAATGGTACGTTATATGCACATGTCTACATACAGTGCCAGGTTATGAACAAAACTAATGACACTTTTAGTTTAACATGTTTTGTGGAACTTTCATGCATTGTATTGACTGGAGAAGCGTATAGAGAACTGACAAGATCTGGTACAAATGTCTACATGGTTTCTTTCTAGGTGCTACTCAAGATATTTTCCCTGGCAAAACAGAGGCATATACAAAACCAAAGAATGGACAGTCTGTGTCCTAGGCCAACACATGCACCAGATGCCTTCTGTATGTGAGTACTCATGTTACTGCTTCATTTATCCTAATGAGCACCATTAATTCCCATGCTTCCAGATAAAGTGTAACCATGTGACAGCATGCAGAATTATTTTTTTCGGGCTTCTTACTGACATACACCTAGGATTGCGTTTGGTTCAGCATGAAACGTGGCAGGCTTGACACGTTTAGTGACAATAAAAATAGTTTATAAAGACTTCATTATGCCCAAAACCAAATTATAACAGATGGTAGGGAATTTGTCACTTTGAAGAACAAATAAGTGCAAATAAGATAAACTTGACATTTTCAACTAGAATAAAGAGACTACGGAAAGGTATCAGGCTTGAGATTTTGGAAATAGTATAACGAACCCAATGTTTCACAAAAGAATGGAGTAACTTTAATAGACAGGCAACTATTATTACCTCAAAGCGTCTATTTCGCCAAAATTCGTGCGGTCTGAAAGGAGAGGGGCAACATAGGTCCATATATCACTCAAAGAATATTCGTGGTAGAATCTTAGCTAAAGAATAACATATGCCATATTAGAATCTTTGTAATCCTGAAATTTCTGTGCCATGTATAACGTAACAAATCAAATGTCTATTTCGTCAGTTACTAACAATGCCGCGAGTTCCATTTACCTGTAATAGTAAACGTCTACCTTTCCTGCAGAAAGACCAGATTTTCTAATCACTTCTTCTCTCTGCCACCCCTTCGGTAATGCACTACATTCATATTTTTTCTTTTCTATAGACATTGCTCAGGTAACTACAAAAGTGCTTATTATTATTAATTTTATGCTTAAGATAACTGAAGACCCGCAACTACAAAACCACGATTCAATTGATCCTACACCAACTACACCACAGGATCTACATATACCACAACATATCACGGTGCACAGATAAAAGTTGCAGAGTGTGTATCTAGCATGCCATTAAGTAATCCATGATGTCCACGAAATACTCGTTATTACTAGATAATCTGTGCTCGCAATGGGGCTAGACGAATTATGCCTCGTGTTATGTAACGAGATGCCAACATTTCAACATGAGAAACATCTACAGACCATGCTTACTACACATACTTCATATGCGTAATTATTGCTCGTAATTTTTAAAAGAATTCCATTTTGTATCCGTGAAGAAACTGAATTTCATATGAAGTAACAGGGCATGGAGTTTAATAGTTCAATATCCCTGCTTTACAGGAACATACTTTTCTACGTGAACCAACAAACGCACACCCGTAAAATAAAAATATATATTATTAATCACGTGTTTCGGTCACTTTTGGGACCATCCTCATGGTGGTATGACAAGAATGGAGATAAAATATTTACAAATTGCGAAATTCCGTAAGTAAAACCGCCAGATGTTAGTGCTTTTCTCCAAGCACTCCCTGTGGTAGCAAAATCCCACGTAACAAACTTCTCGGATCTGGAGGCGTAACGTCGGTAACATTTTCACCTGCTATTCTATCCCACTGCCGTCGAATGCACTTCGAAATCGTGTCAGCTTTCAAATTTAAGTTTTCTGGATTATGACATCATGTAATCTGATAGCTGGGTATCAAGGTTTAGGCGTGACATTCGCCCTCAATCTCCAGTTGGCGTGTATAGATTCAAGTCGATGGTTCTTCCGAAACAATAATAACCATGAACCAGACTACACAACGCCCTAACCCATACCACATCATGAAATTTCGTCATTGTGAGCACCGTAGTACCGAAAGATACTAATAACCGGTGGGGCTGGAGATATCCTGTGGGAAACTCGGTTGCAAATACAGACATATACAATCCAACTAGTGGAGTCGGGACGCCGAGTGATAACAGCGTGGTCAAAACCGCGACGTGTGAACTTCTTACAGAATAGAATGGTACGCGGACGCATTAAATACATGGATTTTTCGATATTAAACATTCATACAGTGATTCAGTACCTGATGCCGTCACCTTCCTCGTCGGACGAGTAAACGCATGTGACGTTTTCATTCAACGGCAACTGCCTCGGTACCTTTAATTCGGACCGCGTATAGTTCAAACCGCGTTAGGCGAAGGATTACTGTACTGTACCACTTGAGTGTTGCAGTTTGGCTCACATGTATCATTTCCACAGAAAACCAATTAAAATGATCAATTAATCCACAGACATGACATCACATATGGTTAATGTACATGCACCAAAATCTGCATCAATAACATGATAATGTAACAAGTATATACCTCTAGCTATTTGGGCTGCATTATATCATTTGACAATAAGGTGGATGCATCATCAAAGATATGAATATATATATATATATATATATACACACACATATATAAATAAGGACCGGTGAAGCAGTAAATCAGATATTCAATCTTTTGATGCAATAGAAACATTTACAGAACTCTTGCAAGCCCTCTTCTGGCACATGCAAGTGAATTCTTGTTGTTTAGAGAAGCAGATGAAAGGATATTATTAGAACAGAACATGTACTGAAAGAACTGTTAGTTACATACTACTTAATCATTAAAAAGATGAAGACATTTCAGAAGAATCGCAAATTGATCTCTCACCTGATAAGCATAAAATTATCACACTAATTAGAAACACCACACAAGTATGTAAAAACAACAACATACAAGACCAAAGTAAAACATACTAGCCAAAAGTGGAGAATTTTAAGGAGATTTGAAAACATACGAGCACAGAATGAAATATGATTTTCTTGCAGTCTGTCAAGGGAACAGAGGAGTGAGTGAATGTCACATTGAGACATATGTGTTGCATTCAGAATTTCTCAGAGCAGGAAATAAATGCTTGGAATACACATATAGGTGTTACCAAAATGAACGATATTCATGCAGCAATTTGGTAAAATCTGTAAATTTACATGCTTGCACAATGCCTTGCTGTTCAAAGGATGTGGCAATAGTAGACTGGAATGTTTCAGATTATATACAGAGATCACCTAATATTGAAAGTTTAATTTGAAACTTCAATACTTGAAACATTTAAACATTCTCATATCTGCAGCATATCACTGTGAAATCTGGGACACAATACTTACTCCCATTATCCCAGCTACAAAGAACAGTGCTCAATTTCAACCTCCATTTTACAAATAATAGAACATAGCCATGACCTATACCAAATAACATCACACTGCCATGACCAACAACTAATCAGGTGGAAAATTTAATTAACAGACTAATTAGGCAATTAATTTGGAAAGTGAACAAAATTCAGAAAGGAAAATCTATGAGGACCACAAATGAAGAATATATACTAGTTCAACATTGTACCAAATTATGCAAGGAATATTATGAAAGAGATGTCCCAAAACAATGCAAAACTAACACATACTTTAAACCACTTCTAATAATTAATTACAAAACACAGACTCTTATGAACAAAGAAATACAAACTCCAAGCAATGTATATTAAAGTTTTACAAATGTTTAGCGAAAAATAAGACAGGAAAAAAATATAAAAGAAAAAAATGTCATCCCAGTTTCACTGTAAGTGTTAAAAGAAAAATGGCTTGGCCACATCAATACAAAAATGTAAAATTGGAACTGTTTAAGGATTTAAAACTGTCCAGTCCATTGTGATGTACTACATTATTCACTACTCAGCAGGGACATTTTAAACATTTCAAATTTAGGAGTGCACCACTTGTAGTCAGATGATTATTAGAGAACTACGCATCAGGAACCAGATTCGGTTGGTTCTATGACCAAGATATGTACATCCATTACATTTGTCCCTGTATGTCCAACAACTATTAAATCTTCACCATCATTCAAATTTAAATAAAAGTTGTATGAATCATTATTATTTTCATATTCATCTGGTTTCATATTGTGTTCTGCAGCTGCAATAAATTGATACATATAACCCAAAGCTCCAGCTGCATTTGTTGGGCCATCTATTCCATCAGTACCTGCACTTAAAAGAACAGCATGAAATTGTTCCAAGAATGGAAATAACTTTGAATTTTCATTCATGTATCTAGCAAAGACCATTGCCAATTCTTGATTCCTTCCCCCTGAACCATTACCTTTAACAATAACTGTGGTTTCTCCACCAGCTATCAAACATATTCCTTTTTTATTTATCATATTTTTCACAGCACACAGCACTTCTTCTTCTGCATCATCACAGATGTTATACTGCTTTTTCATGCAATGAAAAACTTCATGTATTTTATCGGGCACAGATTTTCTACATAAATCTTCACAGACTGCAGTTGCCAGTGTTGCATACATTCTTCCAACATCTGTTATAAGCCCTTCGACACCACATGACAAAATTACAGAGTTGTAATTATTACTGAGAGCAGCTTCTCTGGCTGCCATTAGTGCTTTCATATTTGACCCTATAAGTAAATTCTGAACATGGGAAAATGTTTCTGAGTTGTGTAATGATTCTTTCTCATATGTCATATTATTTGTTGAGCTTAGGTCAGCTTGTATGGAAGCTGGCATTTTATCCAGCAGGGAGTACTTTCTTATTATGTTATGTGCAGCATCTGGTGCATCACTGTTTACAACTGTGGGTCCACTGGCAATTAAATCCACTGGATCTCCAACAATGTCAGAGATAATAAGAGCCACTACCTGGGCAGGGTAAGCTATGTGTGCAAGTCCTCCCCCTTTCAGAACAGAAAATCTTTTCCGAACACAATTCAATTCAATTATGTTGGCTCCAGCTGCAGCCAGAAGCTTCACCATTTGACACTTGTCTTCTAGAGTGACTGGTGGGAGTGGGAGAGGCAGAAGGGCAGAACCACCACCTGATATTAAGACTATCACAAGATCACTGCTACCTAAATTCTGAATCATTTGTTTAATTTTTCTTGCAGCTTCCTCCGCATTCAGGTCTGGTAAATTATTTTTTGCCCCTTCTATGATGTTTAACACACTGTCTGTCAAAGGTTGCATGCTAGGATTCTTCTTCATAGCTTCTTGAATACCTTCTGGTACACTTATAATTCCAGAACATAAATGACTTCCAAGTATTCTCTCTGCTTCACATGCCATGCCCAAAACAGCTTTTCCAAATCCTATCAAATAGCAGTTCCTGTTTAGTTTATACTCTCTATCACCGGCAATTAAAGTATTTCCTACTACATTAATTGCATTTTTCAGTAAACTATCTGGTTGCACAGCCCTCACACACTTGTCAAATATGGACCGCATATCCACTTTAATTCTCTGCATTACTAACAAACGATTGGTACGAGATACAAAGTCAAATCGTTTCACTTCCTGCAATGCCATTGTACCATTCGGCAAACAGTTATTTAACGCGCTCACAAACTTAATAAAATAAACTCATACATATGTTAAATATGTATTTGTTTATTCGCGTAACGAGACAACTTTCGTTGCCATAAATCCATTCAACCCAACCACGATTACGTACACAATCACATGATCAATCGCAGTAGCACTTCACTAACACCCACATACGTAATCTTAAAGCCTATATTGTTTGGTTGTCACGTCCTATGATTATATTTGTGGTGAATACGTTACTCGTCATCCAACTAACATAACCAAACTTTCAAATATAATTCATTGACTAACGCCCTGTTCATCTAACACCAGCGATTACAGTTACATGGATATATGCCTTGCGAAACGTCACATTCTTGTGCCAATTGCATGAGCGTATCCGGTCCCATAGCATGGTGCCGCGGTGTTCCAGGTTCTACAATCCAGTGGAATTAAATTCCCTTCTTCTAAGATAAATATTGCTAACGTGCTTGAAAGCGGGAAATTATCATTTTTGGGGTCGTCAAAAGACGTGACATGTGTCAATACTGCATGTACTTCCGTGTGCCATTTCCCACAATGCTGTTGAATGACCTTCCCTCTTCGCAAAGGAAATATAGCTGTCCGATATGCGTGAAAGCGGGAAATTAAATCGAAGCCCATTACTGACTTCAAGTTGTCATCTTTGTTTTGTCGAAATAATCGTATATGTGATAACAGAGAAACCGTCATGTTATTATTACCGTACTGTACGGGTATTGAAATCGTTATTGAAGTATTTCCATTAATAATTAATTGCTTTGTTACACTAAGGTATACTTCACATTAATCAAATCTGATTGCCATTGGCAAGTAAAATTGTTCCTGTAGTGCGGATATTACCTGTGCACTCGCAGAATTCATTTTCCCGACAATGAAACGTCATCTAACATTTCGTTTCAATATTGAGTGTTGATCTCATTGACTTTATTAAATATAACATACATACAATTATCCGGGTACAAAATACTTACGAATTTAAAAGTCTTCAAGTGTTATTCAGCCTCTTGCCATCCGTGTGAACCGAGGGGGACTTGCTCGTTAATTGATTATATTTACACTACTGAGCTGTCACTTGATTTATTAGAACTTATCTTAGTTATCAGAAGGAAAATTCTTCCAAATGCTTTACCGGAGTGTATTTATATAGCTGGTGTACTAGAAAAAATATGTACATGGGTGAGATATTATTTCAAGGTAAAAATTAATGAAAATGAAGTAAATCAAACTTTCGAGTACCGTGTAGTTTTGTATTTATTTGTTAAAATTTGTGAGAGAAATGTCATATCTTCCTTTTTATAGTACAATTATGTATCCTTCCTATACATGAATATAATTGCTTTTTTTTTATTACAATATTTGTAAAATGGAGGGTAATATGCTTCGTATTTCTGAGGTCTGAAAATAACAGAGTCGACTGAAAAGTGGTATGGACCATTACTGGCTAATAGTTTCTACATAACTTCGATATGGTGAAAGTTCACAAACTGCAGATACGCGATCGTCACATGTGTTTTGTTCACAATATAAGCGAGATAGTTCATTCACACAATATAATTTTTACATGTACGTGTTTGTAATGTCGTTTTATTGTCATCAGATTTGGTATTAAGTAATCACATATTTGCATTCATCGCTTAACACTGCTGCGTTAATTGCGTCGAGGTGGATAAGAGGAGTAAGACGTGCACCATGCACGATGACGTTGAAGCGAACTAATAGATACGAAATTTTTGGTTGTATAGTTTAAGGTTCAGATACCATTCTGGAAATCCAGACGTAGACGGAATTGAGTTTTGGACATATTGGTTTCGAATATACTTATTGGATTCAGATTGATTCAGACCATGTCCAATGGCGGGTTTTTGTCATCATGACGATGAGACTTTGGATTCCTCAGCAACAGTAAATGTAACACTAGAATAATTGTTTAGCCACAAATCTCTGGTGTCAAAGTAGAAGAACAAACATTTTCTGGCTGTTTCCATGAGCATGAGGGGTTTAACATTAGTGGTGAGAAACCACGGTTTAGCTCTGATGTACCTTGAGACATCTTATATGGTTAATTTCTTGTTTTTATGATGGTGCCATTAATTAAGAAGACTGTCATTCGAAATGAGATCTATGACGGGTACGAGGTATGGCGGCAGGTGGACATAGTATCATCAATATCGAGCAGGTTGAAATAAGTCGATCAGTACAATAATATATTAAATAAATTGTATTGTTGTGTTTGACGGAAACAAAAAACTATTTTGCTTTCTTTTAGTTTGAAAACACGACGGGGTGTTATCTGTAAAAATACGATCAGTATAATGTTTGTATTATCAACAAAATGTGCATTAACCCTTTGACGCCTAACGACCACTATAGTGGTCGTACCGCACTGCTAACCTATAAACGCTGCATTTTATATATTTATTCAACAAATATAGGTACTGAATATTTTAAACATGGTATACACTCTCCGTATTTTTCTCTTCAAAATGCAATTTGTTTCATAATTCTAACTTATTCGGTTCCTGTATTGTTCACATTTTATATACAGGGTGTGTTAAAATTAAAAAAAAATAATTCCGGCGCCAAAAGGTTAATATGGTCTTTTTGAGAAAGCATGTATATAACTGTAGAAGCGGGGGTAAATATGATCTATTGAGTAACAGAATATTTTTTAAAGGTCACAGGTCACACTTGCGTTATGCGTGTGTCAAATAGAGAAAGAGAGAAAGTAGTTTCGATTAGTCGAACGGCCAATGACAGGCAGGGGAGAGTATCTGGTAAAAATGTTTTATTAGCCTTAGCATGTTCACAAGAGGTACATAAATACGGATTTTTTTTACAAGTTATTTGGTCAAACTTTAGTGCTCTTTACGTCATACAGGGTCCTCATTTTATCTGGTAACTAAAGGGTGTCATTTTCCGTCACTACTCCGCCACGAAGGTGGGGGTCAGCTGTATGAGTTACGTTAACACGAAAAACAAGCCGACAAGAAGTGGCAGCCGATTGTTGCCAGATAAAATAATGACTCCATATTACGAAGTGGAAGCGACTTTACATATTCACATCAGACGATGCTTGAATTCCCAACTTTGATCGTTTCTTTTTATCTGAAATTCCGCCAATCATACTTTTCTAAAGGTGAACCATTTAAAGAATATTACTGTCAAAGTATTTCGATCTTGGCTTGAAACTTAACCTAGAAGCTTGATTTAGATTTCTGTGGCTTTTCGTCTTATTTCGAGGTAGAAGCAAGCAAAACGCGTTGAAATAAGCCACGGTTTCCTTCTTGTACATTTTCTGCACTTTATTATTCAAAGTCACATGCCAAAATTCATCTGACGAGATGCATGTATTAAAATTGTGCGTAGTTTGCACTACAAAACCCATGATACACGGCTTTCGTTGATTAGTTTAAAGTCTTTCTCATAAGAAGCATTTCATGTTGGCACGATGATTTATTGTTCACACAGCTCGTCACACTCTATCCTGATCCATCTCAACCATATTATCATAACCTAGTTCTCCGGGATCAGTTTTAATGTTATTATTGTATCCATGCCATGATCTCCCTGGTGGTTTCTACCAACATTTTTCACCCAGTGCCATCCAGTG
>Ga0209755_10004715_pt1 | contig 15953 bp, 17 predicted proteins | sample TergutCo191P1_FD_187301 | JGI IMG/M metagenome (GOLD analysis project Ga0209755, IMG submission 187301) | Cornitermes sp. P1 segment gut microbial communities from Petit-Saut dam, French Guiana - Co191P1 (SPAdes) (version 2) | ecosystem: Host-associated > Arthropoda: Insects > Digestive system... | reverse complement strand
TATTATTATCGAATAAACATTTACCCTTTCGGCGATACCAAAATATTCTTTCGGTAATTTATTAATAAGTATTACGCCAATCAGCAAAGCGGCGAATGTACATATAGAAATTATTCCAAGATATTTAAAATTATTTGTCTTTAAAAAACCTACAGAAAAAAGAATTAACGATACTATCGTAAAAACAACTACTAAAGCTGTTACAACCAAGTGCATTTTATCTTTAAATGTTCCGGCAAATCCCGCTTGAGATAACGGAAAAAACATATAACCAAAGAATGAAATTAAAGTCATTATGCAAAAGAAAAGCGAGCCAAGAGTAACTATTTTATTTATATCACCCTTGAAATATATATAGAAACTAATCGAAAATATTACCGAAAAGAGTCCATACAAAAACGAAAAAGCAGAAGCGATTTTTTTGGAAGGTGAATTATCAGCGGTTAAATCACTTATCGCCTGTGAAAAAGGATTATACCCTTCATAAAATATTCTGCCAAAAATAACATGGGCAAAATAGAAAACAGCTCCGATAATTCCAAACAGGCTTAATGTTTTTATGATATGAATATTTAATGTATTCTCCATATAAAAAACCTCCGTATATAATTTAATGATTAGGAAAATGATCATTTAAAATGGTGTCTATAACTTCTACCATACGATCATAATCAAGCACATCGAAACCAAGATAATTACTAATATCCTTAGCCCTGAAAAATATTAATTGAAGTATCGAAATAATCTCATAAGCCTTAATTCGTATACTTGTTTCCGAAACTTTGCCGCCGCCGCTGCTTGCAGCGTATATTTCCCGAATAAGCGGAATAATATATTGCGGAACGACAATTTCAGCTTTTGTTAATTCATACTCAACGGTAAACCTCATATATTGCGAATACTTGACCGACATATCGCAAATAGAAATCAACATTTCTCTAAATCTCATATAAGCACTTTTATCTTTATCTTTTGTAAAAATATTAGAAGCCAATTTATACCTGAGAACACCCACAGCTTGATACATAAGCTCGTCCTTAGTGCGGAAATGATAATTTATCAGACCCAACTGCACATTCGCTTCTGCGGCAATATCCCGAACAGTAATATCCGCAGGCTCTTTCCCTTCCTGTATCAACTTAACTGCCGCACCCAGAATTTGCTCTTTGCTCTCAACTTTCATAAAATCTCCCATAATTGAACACGTTCAATATATGTTTAATATATCGTCATTTTATTTCCCTGTCAACATAAATTTCAACTTTTTATAATTTTTTTATTTACACTGAGAATAGCTAATTTGGGAGGCGATCTGGACAGTTCTGAATGGGGTTATATTAATCTCTCAGATTTAACAGGTACTCCGCGGTTAAACATTGACCACCACTTTGAAGAGCAGAGTATCGAAAGGCGGCTTTGCATAAGGTTTACATTTGTGGCGGCTACAGGTGATAATGCAGAAAGCGTTGAGATGCGTTATCAGGATGATAATATCTGGCTGACACAGAAAATGATGGCGGCATTATATGACTTAAGCGTTCAAAACATAGGTCAGCATATAAAAAAGATAATTGATGATGGAGAATTATCTCCTGATTTAGTTATAAAGAAATACTTTATAACAGCCGCCGAGATAATAATCAATCGTGCGAATGCAGAAAAAGAGTATATGGGGCTTTCGACTTGGGAAGCGGCGCCGCATGGCAAAATAATAAAAGCAGATGTTTCCATTGCCAAAAATTAACTTAATGAGCAGGAAATGAATTACCTTTAAGAAGTTGCGTTATGTTGGATAGACTATTCATTTTTTTCTTATCGCATTGATAACGGAAATCTTTATGACAGGTTGTAGCAGGTACGCACAGCCTGTCAGTAGGAGAATTATTACGCTAAGGAAGCTTTATATTGCAGTAAGAAGAGAAAGACAAACAGTTAAGTTACCTGATGACCTAATTGGGACGCATTTTTGCGTTATAAACACTGCAAAACAATTGCAAAACATTATGCTCCAGAAGGCTGTAGAGGACTAGGAAAGGTATAAAAAAGCGTTATAGTAGGACATGATAAGAGTTAAAAAGCCGTTAGGTGACACTGAAAATCTGCGTGTCTGGAGTTCAATTCTCCAAGGTGGCAACAGTTTCGATGTAGCTAAGTCCTTATGTAGTAGGGAGTTACGAACACAGGGATTTTAATTTTTTTTGGAATTGCGTAGACTATGCAGTTAACCTTCACGTATATTTTCCCCGGTGACGTTTTAAATTGTGGTTGTTCATCAAAAGCTTCCAAGTATTCAATTGAATTTTTTTTTTTGCTATACGGGTTATTTCAATTCTGCTGTTCCATGACACGTTTGCCGGAATAAAAGTTTCGTTGCTTACTGATGTTTCTCCGTTTATTAAACCCGTTTCTATGCATTTTCCTGCTATCCTGTTGAATACCTGACTGAATATACATTTTACCAGCCCTGGTCGCAAACCAGTGAACCACAGGTTCAGGTTCGATGCTGCGCAAACCCTTATTCGGGCTGGCAAAACGTCATTTATCTAGAACGTTATGCGACGTACCACATTTTATTTTTCATTCATGTGAAAAAACAAGCATATTAAAATATGTGGTTGAATCTTTTTGACCAAATAATGCAGCCAAACATCCTGCTTTTTGTGTCACTGCAATGTTTTCCATTGAATGGAAAATCCATCCTCCATTTGCTTCTTTGTTAATTAAATCAGCAAAAGATCTAACAGCCCCATCATAACTTCCATTTTTGTCAATTATCAATTCCTTAGGAGCTGGTACACATTTATATTGTATTTTTTCCTCCAATTTTTTATGGATAATCATATCCACCATTAGGATAGTGGCAACGAAACAATCGTTTTAAGCCAAAAAAACATCCTTTTATACATCCATACTTACTAATCGCTATAATCATATAATTTGAACAAGACGGTTCAAACCTGCATGATTCCCTCAATTTTTTTGGTGCGTTTTTTTGATATAAATGTATTAAAAATAGTAATGTTTTCTTTATATTTTTACCTCCTTTTTATAGATTACTCAAATAATTGTGTTACCATTTATTATTATTAACAATATTAATATATTGTCAAGTAATAAAATAATGTATTAATAATTAAACTTAGTAAATTATCCATTTTTCAAGTAATAACTCACCTTACGCAATGGTCAGGGAATAAATTGAAAATTAGCCAAAAACACCTAACAAATCATCCCTGCTGCCTGTACCAAATGAGATATGATTTCTTACAGTTTTGCCTCTTATTCTAAAACCGTCAGAATAATCTCCATCGTTAGATTTTTCTTTTCTCATTTAAAATCCGTAGTAGTAAAAGTAGCGCTTGCTGTTTTCAATATAACACTATCTTTTTCTATACAAAATAATTTTAATATTTTTTTTCCTTGCCTGTCAGTCATTACTTAAAATTGTCAAGACCGCTGTTCTATTCGCATAGAGTTATTTTTCCATCGTTCGAAATTGCCGTCTTTTTGAGCCATTCCAAGCGCGATAACCCCGACTATTAAACTAACAGAAACAACGATGGTTATTAACACTGGCTTTATTGAATCATAGACTTTTTTTCTTAGTATTAAACATGTAATTATACAAGCGATAATAATTCCCGCAATTATTACCAAAGACACCCAATTCTTCTCAAGAAAATCAGCTACCGTAAACCAGATAACTCCAAATAGTATTAACCCAACAATAACACCTCCGCCTCCGGCGGTTGTGCTGCTTACGCCGCTACTTCTCTTTGCATCTTGATTATTATGATAATCACGCCATTCATCATCACTCGGTAATCTTATCATTTTCTGCCTCATTTTTTTCTTTTTCAACATTTGCTATATCTTGTTGTTTTGCTTTTTCTTTATCATAAGCATCCTTGCCTATACCAAAACCGCTTTACGTGGGACTTTACATAATATTGATTCAACAGATTTAAGAGACGAAACTGACAGATTATCATGAATATAATTGATTCATCATGTTGGCTTGAATATCTGATGGACACAAAAATTGGAGCAAATATTGCGCCAGTAATTGAAGATACCAGTCAATTAATTGTTCCAACCATTACATTATATGAAGTATACAAGAAGTTATCATCAGAAAAAAGCAAGGAATACGCACAGGAAGTTATTTCATATATGCAAAATGGCAAAGTCATTGATCTTGACGCCAGTTTAAGCCTGTATGCCGCCGACGTAAGTCAAAAATATAAACTGGCAATGGCTGACAGTATAATTTATGCAACATCGCTTCTTTATTCCGCAATAGTTTTTTCATGTGATAAGCATTTTAAAGAACTATCCAATGTCCGATATTTTCCAAAATAAATTCTTTCATTCTTCACTTCTCATTTTTCTTACAGCTTTTTCTACAAATTCCCTCATAGTCCTGCTGTAATAATCACGAATGACAGACTTAATTTCAAAATTCATCTTGTAATCTGCGAATTTTAAAAGTTCATCGGGAATCCCCGCAAAGGTGCGAAAGTGTCTTTCCGTGTGTTTGTAATAAGCTTCGGCGATGCCGCCCGTAATTGCCGCAAGAGTGTCGCTGTCACCCCCGATAGAAATAGCGCACTGTATGGCGTGGGTAAAATCTTTGCTTTCAAGAAAGGCGGTAATCGCTTCCGGCACTGTCCCCTGACAGCTTTCGTCAAATTGATAAACAGCCCGTATTTGTGCAAGAGTGCGGCTAAGGTTATATCCGTACACAGTTTCAATATGGTTTTTTATTTCTTCTTTTGAACTTCCTTTTCGCGCAAGAAAGACGGCGGCTGCCGTCGCCTGTGCGCCTTTAATGCCTTCGATGTGATTATGTGTGCAGACTGCGGATTTTTCCGCTTCAATAATAGTTTCATCTAACGTTTCAAAAGCCCACCCTACAGGGCTTACCCTCATAGCCGCGCCGTTTCCGAAACTATTGTAAGGTTTCGGATAATCAGAATTAAACCATGCGCGGAAATTATGACCGTAACTTTCCTTAGGATAGGCGCGCGCCCATTTCAAAATTGACTTTTCATAATCCCTGTCCCCGAAAGCCGCCTGCGCCACAGCCGCCGTAAGCACAGTATCGTCAGTGTAATAACATTCTTCATTAAATAAATTAATTGTTTCAGGTCTGTCAGTCTTGCGGTTGTCAAATTCATAAATACTGCCGCAGATGTCCCCGATAACAGCTCCCATCATATTTTATTCCTCCTTCTTGTTTTTTCCGAAAATTTTATCAAAATATTATACTGCCTGGGCGTTAAACGCAAGTATTTTACATCTTGAATTACATATCCAACTTTACCTTTTTTTACTACATAAAGGCAATAATCATAATAATTTTTATCAAGCGGCGCTGCGCTTATCCAGCAGAGGTTGTAATCAAGCGCAAGAGTGAACCACTGGCGGTAAAGAGCCGAAGGAACTAATTGCTCTCATAAGTCCCCCCTACATCATCGAGAAATCAAGTTCATCGGAATCTTCTTCCTCTTCATCCGAATTTTCATCGTCAATAGTCTGAGCCTGAGAGAGGCCCAGCATCTCGAATTTCATTTCCTGCTCTATCAGCATAAAGACAGCACCCTGTTTTAGCTGTGCATCCTGCGCCGTCATTATAAAAGCGCTCTCCCCTTTAAAGCTGTCACGGAAGCTGCAGGTAAATGTAAAGATGGTATCCCCTACAGCGTTAATAAAATCATCAGTCGCGTTAAGCTGGTAGACCGCGATGATCTTATGATCCAGAAAAGTTTCCATGTCCGCTGTTTTTTTAGAGTAATGGGAGCGCTGTAGCTTGACGGAAACTGCGCCGCGTCGCTGCCATCCGGCATTACCGCCAAAATAATAGAGCGTCATCCGCGCGCTGTCCCAATGTAATCTTGAAAACTAAAAGGAATGATATGACAATAAAAAACACAGGACATTTATTATCGGTATATTGCCCTTCATGTAAAAAAGTGACCGACAAAATATCATTTAACATTCTGCGCGAGGCTGGAAAAATCACAGCCTATTGCTCCCAATGCCAAAGATCAACATATATAACATATAACGGAAAAAACGCAAGTCTGTACCACGATGACGACAATTTCGAACGCATTATCGCAGACATGACAGCCGAAGAACGCAAAGATTTTAAAGCGTTCATAGATGGCAAGAAAAAGAAATAAGTCCGTTGTTTCCTGTTTTCATAAAATGTTTTCTTTAATCTTAATAATTTAATCCAACATTCATATTACATCCAAATAAATCCAGTTTGACAGTATGATAACCGCCTGAAAAACCAATCCAGTCATAGTAGATTGTTACAACTATTATCCGGTTTTCATAAGGGCTTTTATAATATCCAAGTATTTTTCTTCCATTTATATTGAGCATGTTTGCGTAGAGTTCAACTTTTCCATCGCTGATAATTTTCTGATTATTCTCATTGCCGATTATTAAAATCCAATTATAAACATCCATTTCAACTTCATAATCATCGAACCAGCAATTATTATCATTGATGGGAAATTCCAGTAAATTATTTACAAAACCGCCCGCAATTGGATTACCAACCTCTCCTGAAATTTTGTAGTTTCTAAGTATTGTATTCCATTTAGCTATATACTCTTTGGTTAAATCGCTGGATATATCATTTGGCAATAATGTTGCGTTTAGATATTCTGCATCATCTTGATTAATTGCAGTATTGACTATAAATCTTTCTATCTCAATTATTTCATCAGTAACAGTATCAATTATTATCAATGAATAAATCCAACCGCCCCACATCCCGCTATCATGTAAATGCCTGGTTCTATACGCGAATAAACCATTATTTGACCATCCTATCATTTCAATTGCGGTATAAGGATTTGTATCCAATTTCAGTATTTCCATTTCATTACCTTCAAAATCGGTATTTGAACGAATAAAATATTGCTGTTTTACGGTTATATAATACAGCGCACTTAAGTTATTTATATTCTCAATTGTTAACTCATGCCAGACAACATCTTCCTTTGAGTCTTGATGAGCAGCTATAAAAATTGTTCTCTGACCATACGGACCGGAAAGCCGCAGCCTGCCGGCTCCAGAGTCAAACGCGCTGTTAGACCAATTAAATGTGCCGTCTTTTTTTAAGTTATTCATTGCTCTGTAACTATACTTTTTCCCGTATACCGCGCCATTAGAACCATTAAATTCTAAAACGAAGGTATCGCCGTTAGACGTATCATTTAAAATAAATTCCGGTATATTGTCTCCGTCCATGTCAACAAGGGCGAATTGTCTTATGTTAAAATCATTAATGTAAACAGAACTGGAACCTTCATAAAAAGGACTTTCGTTATTTAGTATTTTTTTATATTTTTCCAAAGCCGCTTTTGTCTGCGCTTGTACGAGTCCCGGCAGCGCTTGCGCGAACAGGGTTTCCGCATTTGGAGCTTCTCCTTCCCGGTAATAAACCCAGCTAGGCTGAAGAGCGTCATGCTGCGGCCGCGGTCTTAAAATAATACGGTCTTTTGCAGAATCATTCGCCAGAATGCCCCTAATGTGAAAGTCGTTTATTATGTTAAGACCTTCAATATCAAGCGCGACTCCGGCCGGATACAGATATACAAAATAGCCGTATTCTCCCGGAATAGGCTCATTTATGCCTCCAAATACATACCATTTATAAGCATCGCTTGTTCCTTCGTCGTTCTTTCCGAAATTGGATATTGTCCCGGGAGAGCCGAATATTCCGTCAGCGTAAAGTTGTATTTTTTCACCATGAATATTTACCCATGTTCCGGCAAAATCATATAAATCGCCGTTGAGTATTTTTGCGTACGATTCGTTAGGAACGTACGATTCATCATAAAAGTAGCTTTCAGCGGTTATTGCTGCTGATGTTTCGCTTAACGTTTGCATTTGCGGTTTTGCTTCGCCGCGGCTGCCGGAAGCTTCGCCGCGATTACAGGCTGTTACAACAACTGATAAAACCACACAAATGACAATGAAGGTAATCGGACTAAAAGTCCGCTGTTTACAATATATCATTTTCATTTATCTCCTTATTTGTTTTTAAGCTTTATTTGTGGTATATTTGATTTATGACCATAACGCAAACCATAGATATTCCGGCTGACCGCCGTATTACTCTTGATGTTCCCCGCGAAGTGCCGACGGGACCGGTTGTTCTCACCTTTACTCCTGCAAGCGCCGCGAAGACTGAACCTCAAAATGTCCCTGTCTTCGGTTGTTCCAAAGGTAAATACCACATGGCGGAGGACTTTGACGCTCCGCTTGAGGATTTTAAGGACTATATGTAAATGGGTCGTTTTCTGCTTGACACCCATACCGCTATTTGGTTTTTCAATGGGAATGATTCGCTTTCTGAAATTGCCAAAAAAACAATCATTGACACTTCCAACATTAAGTACCTCAGTATTACGTCCGCTTGGGAAGTTGCTGTTAAAATCAGTATAGGAAAGCTGGATGTTATCGGCAAGACAAAAGATTTTATTTCCGATGCGGAAAACAACGGCTTTATCATTCTTCCAATTAAAATCGATCATCTTTATGCTCTTGAGACTCTGCCAATGATTCACCGCGACCCCTTCGATCGCTTGCTTGTCGCAGCCGCACTTACCGAACAAATGACACTTATCACTGCTGACAAAAATATCGCGCAGTATGATGTTCCTCAACTCTGGTAGATATTCTCTTTTCATTCTACATTCCTAATTCCACACTTCCCACTCCTCACCATAACCTTATCCACCCTCTATTCGCCCCGTTCGTGTACGAAATGCCGAGTACGCCGCTTTGATTCGCCCATGTTGCTGTCCCGCCTGCCGATACGGTTAAGTTCGTGCTGCTGCCAACAGTGTAGTTTAACGTACCGCTGGAAGTACCAACCGGACGATTCCACGCTATTATTACGGCGTTGTTAGGTGAAGCGGTGTTAAGGTTGTAAGTGCCGCTCATGATTGCGGCAATATTCGCGCCGGTTCCGGCTATTACGCCGCCGTTTAAGTTGAAAGTTCCGCTGGCTCTGCGTACACCATTGCCGCTGGGAGCATTATTGCCGATTATTTCGCCGCCTGACATGTTGATTACTGCGCTGCTCCATACTGCTATGCCGCCGCCTGCGTTAGTTGATGTGTTGCCGCTGATACTGCCGCCGTTAATATTAAATTCGCTGGCGCTGCCCGATACACTCACTCCGCCGCCGCCGAGATTGGCTGTGTTGCCGTTTATCCTTCCGTTTCGCATGGTGAACGTGCCGCCCGATAATCTTATGCCGCCGCCGTCTCTTCCGGTATTGCCGCTTATCTCGCCGCCGTTTAAATTGAATACAGTGCCTGTGTTCGTTATCGCAACGCCGCCGCCATCGTTTGTTGCGGTATTGCCGCTGATTCTGCCGCCTGTCATGGTAAACACTGCGCGACCGCTTAATCGCACACCGCCGCCTATCGTGCCGCTATTACCGCTGATTTCTCCGCCGTTCATTGTGAAAACACCGTTTGCATATGGATTGCGCACACCACCGCCAACTCCAAGGGCAGTATTGCCTGTGATTTTTCCGCCGTTCATTATAAATACACCATCACGCAGCATTACGCCGCCGCTTGATTGAGCGGTATTACCGCTAATCTCGCCGCCGTTCATCGTAAATGTACCGCCCCTTGCGATATACACGCCGCCGCCGTCTCCTGAGTTTATATTATTGCGCAGCACTGCCCCTGATTCCATAATGAAAGTACCGTCTGAGTTTACACGAACGAGCGAGCCTGCGACGACAGCAGCAGGTCTTGTCAACTGCACCTGATTGCCATCTTCATCTGTATAAGATTCATTTACAGCTTCACCTTCTTCGTCATCGTCATCATCGTCGTCATCGTCAACTTCTAAAAAAAGGACGCTGCCGCCGCCGTCTATGATGATGTCTTTAAAAATCAGCGTCGCGCCGTTAGGTACTATAAATAAGTCGCCTGATGTGCCTCGTGTGAGCGTAACAGGTCTTGCCGGGTTCGCGCTGCGGATAGTAAGAGTCGCGCCCGCCATTGCAGGGGCTCTGATGTGGTTTACTGGTAATTCGATTGTAAAATCTTCATTAAGCACGATATCCATATTTGCGTTTGCTCTTGCATAAGACGCTATTTGATCATCAAACGGGTTTCTCTGGACAACCGCAGGATAGGTTGCGTTTAACACCCTGCCCATTATATGCGCTGCGAGAGTGCCCGGTAAAGAAGATTGGGTGTTTATCAGGACTACTACCGCCGTCTTTGTGTCAGGACACATAATCATACTTGTATTATGCCCTGTTCCAATTGCGCCGCCGTGGCGTAAAATTCTTCCGTAACGCTGCCCTGAATTTGACGGGCGCGTAAACAGTTCCCGAAACCGCCCGCCCAGCTTTTCGATATTACTCTCAAGCGGAGTGAGCGCGGTACTGGGAACGCTTCTGTTGCCTGACCTCCACCCGAGACCGGCAGCGGCGGCCTGTTGTAAAATTTCAGAACCTTGAGGAACATTATCGCCTAAAATAAAAGCTGCTAAACGCATCATATCGACGGCTGTGCTTGTTATACATCCGCTTGGACCTCCAAGGTTAATGCCGGTGGTCGGAACAGATCGAAATGAACCGGGAGCTCCGTTAAAACGGTGAGGCAGCGTCATACGATCCTGCAAAGCCGGATCAATCCAGCCGTGAAGTTTTGTGGAGTTCATTCCCAGGGGACTGAATAAAAATTCCGTCAGGAGATCATTAACTCTCCTTTGAGGATAATCATTGTAATATTGAGAGGCGACAATGTTAGCTGCAACTGTTGACCCGCTTGAATATTGATAAGCGGTGCCGGGCTTGTGAACGTAGGTAAGATTCTCAAGCAGCGACCTGAACTGGGCAAGAGTGTAACTGCCTCCTCCTATTGCAATACCGCCGTAGTGCGTAACAAATTGCAGAAGAGTCGGATGCACCTGTGTTCCGTCAGTATCAATATAAGGCTTTGTCGGGAAATAATTGTTAACAGGATCATTTAAATTGACATAAGGCCTGCCTGTCCGCGGATTATTGATTCTTGAAAAGTAGGAAAGCATAATGGTAGAAATCGGTTTTGAAACAGAGCCAATCGGGAAAATTGAATTCTCCGTTACCAGCCTCCTGTTGGCGACTCTCCGCTGCTCCGATTCATGATAACCACGATTAAAAAAAGCCGTCCTGCCGTTTTTGTAAATTCCGACCGAAAGCCCTGTTATGTTCCAGTTAGCGTTTCGCGCCTCACTGAAGTTTCTGTTTTCAAAGTGATTATCCACCAGCAAATTTACCCTGTCGAGTATAAGCTGCCATTCTGGATCATCGCTCTGCCCGGTTGTGCTGGAAGCTCCGCTGTAAGAACCGGAAGCGGCAGCCGAAGTAGGCGCGGCAGACCGCGCTGTAACAGTAACGGGAAAGGACGTGTTCATCCCATTGTAGCTGACGATAATATCCGCATTGCCTTCAATGCTCGAATCAAAGTCAGCGACTCTCAGTTGTGAAAAGGGAATTTCCGCGTCAGGCATGTCCGCCCACGTTCCCATCACCCTGATTCCCGACAGAGAGGCTCGTTCTCCCGCAGTGTAAGCAGTTTTTAACGGAAGTTGTTCTACGCGGATACTGGTTAATTCCATTACTTCGATCTGAAAAGAGCCGCCCGCGACGCCGCTAACACTGACAATTACAGTTTGAGGACCTGCCGTATTTCTGTCATATCGCAGCGTCCCCGCGCTTATCTGCCTGCGGTCACCATTTTTATAGACGGCAAAGACTTTAACTTCGGAATTACTAATGCTCATAAACTGTCTTGCTTTTTCCGGCCCTTCCAGAGTGTTCCATTCCACTTCCGCAATCGTCATAGACGCGCAGGCTGTTATTAATAACGTAATTAAAATCAGCGTTAAGAGGGGAACCGCGCATCGAAAATGCGACGCCTTTAAACAGGCTCGGTTGAGGTTCCATGCTGATTTTAATAACTGTCTGTTGAGTATTTTCCCTTTGTTTTTTTTCATATACTATCCTTTTTTTTTGCTCACTGGCGGCATTGGATGCCGCTTTTTTATACATTCACCTAATATTTAAAATATTTTCTGTTTAACAGATATATATATAACTCTTTTTAACCAAAATGAGTATGCGTTTAACTCATATTTCGAAAAATCTAATATTAGAGTTGATCGATAACTGAAGTTTTCGAACCAAAGGAAGTTTGATAAATCGGATGACAACGGGAAATTTGCCCTCTCGGAAACGTGCCGCTTTTGTTCCTTTATTAATTTCTTAGAACATCATTGATTCATTCTTAATAAAAAATCATCTAACAAATTCCAATTCAATCTTTCATTATAAAAAGTAAACAACAATACGGCTTTTTGATAAAATAAATTATCTCTTTTGGCCTTTTCTATAAATTGCCTATTAGTATTTTCTGTTAGAAAAAACGCTATTATTTCTGATCTGTCTTCTTCCTGGCCAAGCGTTGAATAATCATTAAGAAAGCCGGGTAAATTTGGATTGTAAGGTATCGCAGTACTGTCATCGCCGTCTTGATATGCCAGCTCGCCGCCGCCTCTGCCGTCAAATAATACGCGCCATTGATCCCAATCATACCTGTAATCCCCCCATATATAATATTCAACAAAATGATTAAGCTCATGATGAAATACATGCCTAATATAGTCATCGCTATAATCATCCTTAATACCCATAAACAATATGCTTTTATAGTTGTCAGGCACAGCCGCTCTGAAGATTCCTTGATATCTTAAATTTTTTCCAACGGCGATTGTATGCAGGCCGATTCTTTCAAAAAAATCATCAGGATATTTATTCATCTCCTTAATTAATATATTTGTATAATGCTGCCGCCTATCTGTTTCCAGCGGTTCATAAGACGCGAGGTTCCATGTATCGGTATATATTTCAAACTTAATTAAATTTCCAAGATTGTCTGACTGACTGCTGCTCTGATTGCTGCCGCCGCTTCCGTATAAAAGATCACTTGGGAAAAATAAAAACACACCAATTAAAAATAATATGATTAATCCTGATTTTAATTTCATAATATTTTACCTTCTTCTCCTTATTGTTAATTGAACTTGTTTGATAAACTGAAGTTATCGAACAACTCTATTTTTCTTTCTCTCACCGTAAAGCACCTCTCTAATTGTTCCTTACTCCGTTTCATGCTATATTAGAAACATGACTATAACGCAAACAATAGAAATTCCGGCTGATCGCCGTATAACTCTTGATGTTCCCTGCGAAGTGCCGACAGGGAGGACGATTATCGCTTTTACTCCGGTTAAAGCTGAAGTAAAACCGCGTATGACCGAAGAAGAAGAGCTTGAGTTGATTAACAAACATGCAGATGAGCTTAACGCTGAAGCGATGGATGTACTTTCATACCAAGTACCGCTTTGGGACGATGAAGAAGAATGAGACGCGGAGAGCTTTACAGAGTCCGTAAGGGCAATAAAAATGACCCAAAAGATTATAGAGTTTATTTGATTGTTTCCAGACAACTGGTAATTAAATCCAACTTTTCCACCGTAATTTGCGCTCCGGTTTTCAGTAATTATAAAGGTATACCAACACAGATAAAAATAGGCATCAATGAAGGTCTTAAGCACGACAGCGCAATATATTGCGATGATCTTATCAGCATTCCAAAATCCATGCTGACCGATTTTGTCGGCTCTCTCTCCGATGATAAAATGGAAGAAGTGAACTCCGCGCTGCGTATCGCTTTGGCTGTTTAAATTTTTTTCACTTATAATCCCGCTCCTTACTTCTGACTGGCGGCATAGATGCCGCTGTCAAAATACAACGCTGGAGTTTTTGCGAAAAAATTAAATTGATCTTTCATTAACAGCTCCTTTCACTGCCCTCTGCTAATCTGACTGCTAACTGTTTGCTTCTTCTTTACCTCACAGTAAAATCAATGCTGGTTAGAACGCCCGGCAAAGCCATTGTTACAATTCGCCATTGATTGTTATCGTTATTGCCGCCGGGTCTCGCGACAACCCTCAGCCGGTATTGTCCGGGTCTAACGGTATTTGGTATAACGCAATTTATCGTTATGCTGTTATTTGACGCACCCGGATTCCATGCAGTTGTATTTCCGGATCCGACTACTGTAATATTTCCGCTGTTATCAACTAACGCAATTCCTCTTTGTCCGCCCGGAAATACTTCAACGCTCATATTTCTTAATCCGATTACGGCGGTAAACGATCCGTTACGGGAAACTGATGCGCTGCTTGCGGAAAATGCTGTTAAGCCAAACCCGTAACCACCGCTGTTTGTTTCTCCGGCTGTTACGCTGATATTAACAGCGTTAGGGGCATTTTTGCTAATGTCAGATAACGTAACGATTTTCCATTCGCCGTTTGTTTGTCTTGTAACAGCCATTACCCGGTATTGCCCGGGGCTTATAGTTTCAGGCACAAAACAATTTACCGATACAGAGGCTGACGATCCCGGCCGCCACTCAGAGATATTTGCGGATCCGATAACTGCCGCAATTTGGTTATTGAAATCAACTAACGCCGCTCCTCTTTGACCGCCAGGGAAAAAGCCAAAACTTTTTAGCAAAAAAGTAACAGTAAATAATTCGTTTTGCTGCACGGCAGTTTTACTTACATTAAAATTATCTATTCCCATTATATTGCTGCCTGCGCTGCCCGCGTCAGGTTTTATATTTATGTAAATATACTCGCTGGAATAAGTGCTTGCGGGAGCTTTTGGATCAAAATCGTTAATGAAATACCACCCGTCATGACTGCCGCTCCATCCCCAGTTAGCATGAAACCTGCCTGAATTATCGTAACCATCCACTACAAAAGCGTGGTATCCGGTTGATGACGCGGCGTCTGTGGGATAATTTCCGTAATAATGCACCGGAAGACCTGCGTCCAACTGCTGTCTTATTAGCGCTTCCCACTGGGCATCAGTGAAAAATCTACGCTCAAGGCGTTGAAAGCTTCTGTCATAACCGAAATTCTCAACAAGTATACTGAAGGAGCTTACTCTTCCATCGCCTCTTGCCATGCCATAAATAAACATTAATTCGGCTACAGCCCTGCGTTCCTGCGCTGTGCCTGGATCTCCTGTGCTGTATATATTGCGCATATTTACCCAATCAAAAGGGTAGTTTTCAAAATTTACACGCGGCATATTGATGCTATGAGGACCAAGAATTGAACTCTGACCGACAGCCCGCGCCGGATAACGATGAAATGCAATTATCTGTACAGCTGCAGTGGTGCCGCAATCAGTAACAAGCAGTCCGTTTCCGCTGGCTTTCACGTGATTGGGCAAATAAGGAAACAAATCATTGTATGGGCTGCCCTGATCCCACTTTGTTTGTAAGAGCGGCGCAACAACAACATTATTATTTACCAATACTTGAATACTGATACTGACGGGAACATTATCAATTGACGCTGTAACGATCCGCCATTCGCCCCCTGCGGGTCTTACGACCATGCGAAGCTGATATTGTCCCGGTATCAGGGTATGAGGCACATAGCAAGTCATTTCCGCGGCGCTTGTCGACCATCCGGGATCAAGCGCCCAGCCGTAATCCCTGGTTCCGATAATACCGGCAATACTGCCGTTACTGTTTATTAACGCCGCACCAAACTGACCGTTTATTGGGAACTGTTCTCTGCTCGTATTCCTAAGCCGGTAATTGATTGTTAACGATTCATAGTGAGGTACTGTTGTACTGCTTGCGGAAAATACTGTTAAGCCCAACCCGTAACCGTCATTCGTTTGGGCGAATGCATTGGAAAGCATAAATACGCACATTATAAAAATTACAGTAAATGTTTTAATTTTCATTCCTCACTCCTCATTACAAATATCACCAAAGCCTCAACCACCCTCTATTCGCCTCGTTCGCGTACGAAACACCGAGCAC
>Ga0209755_10004714_pt1 | contig 15954 bp, 1 predicted proteins | sample TergutCo191P1_FD_187301 | JGI IMG/M metagenome (GOLD analysis project Ga0209755, IMG submission 187301) | Cornitermes sp. P1 segment gut microbial communities from Petit-Saut dam, French Guiana - Co191P1 (SPAdes) (version 2) | ecosystem: Host-associated > Arthropoda: Insects > Digestive system >... | reverse complement strand
CCGCGACATATTCATCGACCGGATACGGCAGGAAACCGGCTTCAACCTTTCCGTGGTGGACGGGCTGGAGGAAAACCGCCTTATGTACCTTGGGGTCCGTTTCGCGCTGAAACAGGACCTGCCCCTGTTCTGGCGCACCAACTCGATGATTCTTGAAATGGGCGGCGGCTCGACCGAGGTCATGCTGTTACGGCAGGGCCAGATGGCGGCGGCGCACAGTATAAAGCTTGGGACGATTCTTATTGACCGCAGGATGCGGCTTAGGGCCGGGCCGGGGCTTTTTAACGAGCGTTATCTGCGGGACGCGGTAAGAAACACCATGGGGCTTTTAAACACCGAAATGGACATAGCCAATGTCCGCACGCTGGTTATGGCGGGTGCCGACGCAAGACTGGCGGCGGCGCAGGTGGGAAGCGAGCTTAACGAGCACTGCTATTTTATCAGCAGGGAGGACTTTATCGCCTTTGCCGAACGGATACGCGGCTTTACGATAGACGACTGCATAAGAAAGCTAGGCATATCCTATTCCGATGCCGAGGGCTTTATCCCGGGGATTCTCGTGCTTAAGCTTTTTCTTGAGCAGACCGGGGCCGCCCAGGTGGTGGTTCCACTTGTGTCGATCCGGGAGGGCTATCTTATCGACATGGCTCTTGGGGTGGACCCGAATCTTCAGGAGGAATTCCACTCGCAGATTATCGCGTCGGCGGTAAGCCTTGGCAGAAAGTACAGTTACGACGAGGCGCACTCGCAGCACGTCGCAGGCCTGTGCATGACGCTTTTCGACGCGCTGGCAAAGGAACACGGCATGAACCGCCGCCAGCGCATGATGCTGGAGGCGGCGGCGATCCTGCACGACATAGGAACGATTATCCGCGCATCCGGGCACCACAAGCACGGGCAGTACATCGTTTCCAATTCCGAAATCTTCGGTCTGTCCCGCGACGAGCTTGACATCATCGCCAACGTGGTCCGTTACCACCGGGGCGATCTCCCGTCCGAGGCCGACATAGAGTACGTCAGCCTCCAGCGCGAGGAGCGGATCCTCGTGCTTAAAATGGCATCGATACTGCGTGTGGCCGACGCGCTGGACCGGGGACATTCCCAGAAGATCAAAAACCTGACCGTGGAAAGACGGACGGCGACCGTGGCCCTTCATGCCGGTGGGGTCTACGACCTTTCGCTGGAACTTATAAGCATCGAGGAAAAGTCCGACCTGTTCCAGGACGTGTTTGGGTACAAGATTACTTTAAGCTGAGGGCCCCTTTCCAGAAAACGTTTCCGGACTTTGCAAGCCTGCCCGTGGAAACCAGATGGCTTACTACCTGTTTTACCTCGCCCTCCGACCAGAAAAAGTCTTCCGCCCGCGCCAGAACATGCGCCGCTTTGTTTGCACTATAGCACCGGTTGTTTCTGCGGAAAAAATCCAGAACGCTCGCTTCCTCCCGCAAATAGGGGCTTGCCTGTTTCTCGCAGACATCGCAGCACGGCGTTTCCGGGACTTCGCCGTGCGTGTCGTGGTTAAGCATTTTCAGCAGGGCCTGCCTTCTGCACCGGGTGGTGTCGCGGGCGTAGTCAAGGAGTGCGGAAAGACGCGCCCTGTCGGCCCCGGTTCCGGTGCGACGCAGTCTTGCCTCGTCCTCCGGCCCCCACAGCAGAAACGCCTTGGACTGTTTTCCGTCCCGGCCGGCCCTGCCGGATTCCTGCAAGTATGCCTCCACCGAGGGGGCGCAGTCCCTGTGTATCACCGTGCGCACGTCGGCTTTGTCCACGCCCATGCCGTACGCACAGGTCGCGCAAAGCACCCCCCGGTCGCTGTCCATAAACCATTTTTCCACGTCGTCTTTTTCTGCCCTGTCTAAACCCGCATGATAAAACCTGACCTCGCCGTACCAGTCCGCACCCATCTCCCGCAGGATTGTCGTAAGGTAGCGGGAAAGCTTTTCCGTGCCGTGTCTGGAGGAGCAGAACACGATTGCCGGGCGGCTGTTTCGCAGCAGTAAATCCCTTACTGCCATGTCCCGCAGAACACAGCCCTTTGCAAAATACGAGATATTCGGGCGGTCCGGGTTTCCCATAACCAGACTGACATCCCGTCCAGTTTCCCGGCCGGCGAAAATATGTTTGTTGATTTTTTCCAAAACGGACTCGCCCGCCGTGGCCGTAAAAGCCGTAACCAGCGGCGCGTCGATTTTTTTTATCACAGTGCCTATTTCAAGATATGCCGGCCTGAAACTTTCGCCCCATTCGCCGACGCAGTGCGCCTCGTCGATAACGATGTGCGCTATTTTTGTTTTAATGCCGACAAGCCGGTCCGTTACCTGTGGCGCAAGCAGGACCTCGGGGTTGGCGATAACGAGCCTGCTTTCGCCCGATTCCAGTCTCCGCCAGATTTCCTCCCGTTCCTCTTTAGTCTGCCCGCCGCGAAGAACCGCCGGCACAAAGCCCCTTTCTTCCAGCCGGCGTTTTTGATCCGTCATAAGGGACAAAATAGGGTAGATAACCAGTGTAATCCCTTCGATAATCATCGCGGGCAACTGGAAGCACAGCGATTTTCCCGCACCGGTTGGAAGTACCACGATCCGGTGGCCCGGATGCCCCCTGTCCGAAAGTGCCCCGGTGTGGTCCGCCTTTTCGCCGGGCCAGTTAAGCGCAAGACCCGCCGCTTGAGCGGCCTCGATAATGTCTGCCACCACCAGCCGCTGGTAGGGGAACAGGTACGAAACCCCGAACAGGCGGTTTGCGGCACTGTCTAAGGGATCCGTCACTTTATACCTCTGCCGATCGGAAGTATAGGTATGGCACACAGCTTCGTCAATGGCTCCTTCCGCCCGGCTCCAAAAAAAAACGTTGACACCGAAAAAAAACCGATACATACTGATAGTAATAAACATGTGTAACTGCTTGTGGGTATTGCTTCTGGAAGGATGCGCGTGCCATGGAATGTGGCACTGCGACATGGAACTGTAACCAAGTACAAAAGAGGTGGAGCATGATGCACAAACTCAAGCACTATAAGATGTCGCTGTCCATATTCGGCGTAGCAGTCTCGGTCGCTGCCGCCATGGGGCTTTTTATTTCCTGCGACAATCCGTTTACAAGCGGCATGGGGGACAGGGTTGTTATAGGACGACCCACCGTCTCGAACATATATCCCTCGACAAACTCGCTGCTAACCGGCGAGGTAATGTTTACGGGCGATGCCTGGGCACACCGCGAGCTGCACCGCGTCGAGGTCAGAATCGGCAACCACACCACCGGGGAAAGGTTTCAGGATCCCGGAAACCCGATAATGGACTGGACCAGCATAAGCGTTTTTGGCGGAACCATAGTCAGAACCGAGGTTCCCGGCGAGGGGATCGACGGAAACTGGAATTTCACATTTAACACTAACAACCTCCCGGAAAACGCCAGACTCGGCGGCCGCATGGCGCGGCCGGGAGCCCACGCCAGGGCCGGTGCGCGCGGCCCCATGCAACGGGACGCTTTCGACGAAATCGGGGAAAGGGCCATGTCCGAGGGCATGTTCAGAATGCGTTTTAGGGTGTGGGACAACACCGACGATCCGGTCTATTCCGAGGAACTGGTATACACAATTAAGAACCTGCCCTCTACCGTGCGAATGACGCTGCCGGACGACGAGACCATAATCAGAAGCAGAACCTACGACGAACGTATAAGTATAGTGGGCGGGGCCCCCATACAGGGGCAGGTAATCGACATAAGGGGAGCCGCGCCGGGCTACCCCATGATTCAGATATGGCCGGCGGGTTTGGGTATGCCTCAGGCCACCTACGAGGATCCCTACGCAATAGACTGGAACGCCGATCACCCGACTCTTGGCTGGGCGAGTATGTTTTTGGTTGACCCAATCGCCGGCATCAACGACGATGCCCAGTTGGGTCATGGCTTTTACGACCGCCGTCACGACGTAATCGAGGGCGAGTATGTTGTAAGACCGGTCAACGTCGCCGGTTTCAGTTTTAGACTTAGCAGATTCACGGTGGTCCCGCGCGATGACGGTATCCGCGCCGCCGTGTTCGACGGCGGCCAACTGGAGGCCGGATACTACTACTTCCGCATAATTACCAGAGACACCCATGGAATCGTCGGGCATTTTCCGCCCCTTAACCATGGCGAGGACCCGTATGGGATGGATCCCCCCGACCCGTTCAGGCCGGGCAACCCCTTGCGGATATTCCTTATTAACGATGCCGCGCCCCCGTACATCGAACTGTTCGTCACACCGGAGGAACGCGACGCGCCTGGGCCCAACATCTATGTAACCGGCGGGATAAACGAAAGAAAAATATCGCTTGACGACCCAGACGGCCCCGAAAGGGACGTTTTTCGTTTGCGGGCACTGGCGACGCACAATGACGGGATAGCCAGGGCGGAACTGCGCTGGGAACACCCCGAACGCGGCTCTGGACGGCTTTTGCTGGAATCCGAAACGGGTGTTGCCCTTACCGCCGACAGAAGGCAGGTGCTGTTTACGTTTACGGCAAACAGGGACACCCTCTGCCCGGCCGGCAATCTAATCTTTACCTCGCACACGGCGGCGTACACTCTTACGCTTAGGGTTTTTTCCCGCATAGGATCGTGGGAGGACCGGGCCTTTACCTTGGTTATGGACGGTGAAGGCCCCAGTGTGTCCATGCGCCCGGCAATACGCGGGGCCTACGCCCCGGCCGCAGGCGAGGGCGTTTTTATGCACGGGGGCTTTGTAAACGCGAATCCGGTCTCGGTAAACGGTGTAATACAGGTTTCGATAGACCGCGACGCTGCGTCCGGCATTCAAAGGGCAAAATGGTTTGCCGAACCGTGGTTTGACCTTGCCTACCCGCCGGAAGACAGTATGCTTTACAGGCTGAACGCGTTCCGGCGCAACCCCAGCCACCAAAACGCCGCCTTCTTCCGTAACATAACGAACACCGGAACCTCAGGGCTTGTAAACGCCCCAATAACCGTTGGGGCCGTGCCGCACGAAGCCTACCGGACGCACAACTTCAAGTTCGATACGCTTGCCGGCGGCGTGCAGGATCGCCAGTACATGTGGTTGTATGCGATAGCCATGGACGGCGTGTACAACCTTGGGTTTGCCATGCAGAGAATCTGGGTGGACCAGAGTCTGGACACGCCCATCTTATACGTTCCAGGCATTGTTTCCACGACCGCCGACAACCCCATAAGGAACCGGGACGATCTCAGGGTAATCCTGACTGGCGACTGTCCCGACAACCTTGCCCATGACGGCAACTGGCCCAGACGGAACTTCCTGATCGGCGGTCAGGGCATAACCATTAACATGACCGACGACGACGGCATAACGATAGACAGCCGGCACATACAAATAACCTTGACAGATCTGCAAACCGGCGTTTCCAGAACTCTTACCGACGCACAGCTTGGCGTTGGCGGAAACCCGTGGCTCTCCGGCAGCGAGAGGGCCAGATTTGGGGTACTTAGTCAGGAAATAATGGCATCGGTTCTTTTCGGTACCGGCGTTGCCAGACCGCCCGACGGAATGTACCGCCTTGACATAACGGTAAGGGACAGCGAGATCTACAAGGTGCAGATGGAGGGTGTTCCTCCAAGGCCCCGTTACAGCGAGCCCCAGACCTTTTACTTTGCAGTACACGCCGCCGCGCCGGTAATAGACGTGGACTATCCCTTGGACGGAAGCTTCCAGCTTGACGGCGAGGTTACGGTTAGGGGCAGGGTAAGAAGCCCGACAAGACTGCAAAGACTGTGGATTTCCTTTTACCCGAACATAATGGCGGATCCGGTTCTGGACGAAGACGACGAATACCTCTGGCCCGAGGGCCCAGGCCTTTTCGAGTTTTACCTTGGGGGCCGGGTCCGGGGCGAGAACGGCGCGTACTTCTTTGAGATTATGCCGCAGGACGACGACAACGGGCCCGATTTTGAAGGCGGTCCGCCACCCAGAGGCGCGGACGGCATGTACGTCTACTACTGGCGAAAAACCGTACCTACCTTTATCCCGTATGGCCTTGTAACCCCGGATCGCGACTACCGGTCGTTTACCCTAAGGGCCTTTGACTATCTGTATTCCTCCGTGGCACGGACAAACAGGGTGGAGGTCGACTCCGACCCGCCGGATATATCGTCCGGAAGCTTTAATCAGGGCCGTCCGCTCGGTGCCGACGGCAACTTTGAGGTTTGGGGCAACGTGCACTTTACGGTAACCGTCGCCGACCCGCGCGGCATAGGAAGCTCGGATCTGCCGGACATAACCCTGCCGTCCGGCGTTACCCTGCCTTCAGGCACCAGACTTGCCGACGTAAGATGGTGGCTGCTTCCCTACGAAGCCGAGGCACCCACCTGGAACACTCCGTTTATCGCCGAAAACAGATCGGGCACCGGGGGCCAGTTTTTTGCCCGCGACGTTCTAAGCGCGACCTTTGACGCGGTTTTCGACAGCCGCGAACTGCGCCACGGCGAGGCCTACAAGATTTACGTAATTGCCGTGGACGCTGTGGGCAACATGAGCCGCCCGTACAGGTTTGGGATGGGCACAGTGAACAGGGTCGAAAAGATCGTCGTAAACCGGTACGCAGACATTCCCTATCTGGCCAGAGTTGCCCCTGCCGTGGGACCCGACGGCGTTCCCGTGCGCCGCCCTTATGGCATAGGGAACCACTTGCACATAACGGGCCTTGTCCGTGACACGGACGGCTTTAGCCCCGACAACATGAGCACCTACCGTAGCCATGTGGAGATACGATTCGCTACCGAGGAGGGCGACGACCGGTGGGGCGACTGGCTTTACGTTCCCGGATTCCTCGACGGAACCGGGGCTATGGATTTTAGCTTCGACATAATGACACAGGGTTTTGACGACGGACTTATACGCTACCAGATAAGGATGCGCGACTACGACGGGGTTATCACGGGCAGACTTAGAAACAAGAACCCCCAGAGCGTTCGGGGCATGGCCAATGTATCCTTCGCCGGCAACGAACAATATCGGCCCCAGTACATAACCTTTCTTACCGGCGACAGTGAAGATCCGTTTCAGTTCCACTTCATACGCTGGATGTATCCGGCGCGTTACGAACGGGAATCCCGCCTAATTCTGGACTCTACGCTTCCCCTTATTGGGGTACTTCCCCCTGACAGGGGCCTGTTCCGAAATGCCGAGCTCTTGCTTGCGGCACTTCCGGGCGGTACGGTATACGATGCCAATTTCGACTATATCGCGGTCAGTTTTGGCGGCGAGAGTCACCGGTTGCCGACCACCCCGGTTTCCATAACGGACGGGGAATATAACTGGAACTGGGGAACGACAATAAGAGACCGCTTTACGTATTGGTTTGCAAACGAAGCGGGCCAGGGATCCCAATCCATAACTTTCGTGGCCCAGGATGAGGCCGGCAACCGCTCCCTGACGATCCCGTGGAACTTTACCAGAGACACCATCGAGCCGTCCGTAAGCCTTACAAGCTTTAACCAGGGCCGACCGCTAAATGAGGACGGACACTTCGAGATATGGGGCAACGTGCACTTCGCGTTAAGCGTTACCGATCTGCACAATCTTGGAAGCGAGCCCCTTCCGGACGGTGTGTTCCTTCCGGATGGCGTAACGGAAACAAGAATGTCCAATGTCAAATGGTGGCTGCTCCCCTCCGGTACTGCCGCACCCTTCTGGAACGTCGACGGTACATACACACCGTTTCCCTCCGGTCAAGCTGGCACCGGGGGCCGTTTCTTTCACCGGGGGTATATAAGCGCGACCTTTAACGCGGTTTTTGACAGCCGTTATCTGGCTGACAACGCAACTTACAATCTCTTCGTCATAGCTAGGGACGCGGCGGGCAACCAAAGTGCGGAATGGCTGAACGAAATTCCGATAAGGGTAAACCAAGCCGCCGACTTCCCGGTGCTGGACATGGCCAGATTTTACCCCGGGCAAGGGGCGGTGCGCCGCGAGGATGCCGCCGGGAACCTTCGCATAACCGGCATTGCCCGCGATACCGACGGTTTTTCCGCTGATGGCGATGGCCTTGCCAGCGATTACGTGGAGATTCTTTTCCGCGATACGTCGCTTCCCGGCGACGGCTGGGGCGGGGACTGGCACCGCGTTCCCGGTAGAATCGACGGCACCGGCGCGATAGACTTCACCTTCGACGTTATTCTCAATGAAAACATCCACGATCTTATTTACGCCATTCACGGCGATGGCGACATCAATATACAGTACCGTATCAGGATAACCGACGAGGACGGCCCCATCACCGGCAGGATCAGAAACAAGAACCCCCAGAATCTTCCGGGTAATGCGCACACCTTTATAACCGCCGGCAATGTCGTGCCGACTATAGCTCATGCGCTTACCGCACGCAGAGTGTTCCCAGACATCGGCTATTTCAGCCTGATTCTGGACAGAAGGGATCCGGAGATTGGAGGCCTCCCCGTTGGCGGTCTGTTCCGAAACGCTGCAGGTCTGCTTGCGGCATTTCCGGCTGACGATGCCACGGTAACCGATGCCAATATCGAATATATCGCCGTTACTTTCGGCGGTAATCGCCATACGTTGCAGCATAGGTTTAGTCATCTTTACACTGACGGTGTGCAGCGTGTATACAGCTGGAATCTGGATGACGTTGCAACTTACCTTGAGACTTGGTTCGACGGGGTAGCTCAAGGGTCCCATTCGATAACGTTTGTGGCTCAGGACCGGGCCCGCAACCGTTCCCCGCTGGCGAGCTGGAGCTTTGTCAAGGACACACTCCCGCCGGAGATACATTTTACAAGCTTTAACCAGGGCCGCCCTAGGGAGGGTGGCGAGTATGTGGTGTGGGGTAACGTGCATTTCGCATTAAACGTTACCGACCTACAGGGTCTTGGAAGCGCACCGCTACCGGACGGTGTGCCCATGCCGGCCGCTACAACACTGTCCAACGTTAAATGGTGGCTGCTTCCCTATGACACTGCCGCACCCTCCTGGAACGACGACGGTACACATACACCGTTCCCCACTGGCGTAAACGGCACCGGGGGGCGCTTCTTCCACCGGGGGGATTTAAGCGCAACTTTTGAAGCGGTTTTTAACAGCCTTACCCTAAGCGAAGACATAAGCTACAGACTCCATGTCATAGCCAGAGACGCGGCTGGCAACGAAACTGTCGCAACGATGCCCGAAACGATAAGTGTAAACCAGAATTACGACCGTCCCATATTGGCCAGACTTTCCCCGGAGGAGGCTCGTGATGATTATGGCAATATCATAGTAGTACCCGTGGAGCGTCCGGATGCCGCCGGAAATCTTAGCATAACCGGCCTTGTCCGCGACATGGACGGCTTTGCCGCTACAGCCCCGGGCGGCAGCACCCCTGCTTACAACTACGTGCATCTACAGTTCTCGGCCGATGGCCTTAGCTGGGGTCCCGAGATTCCCGCGACGACCGCCACCATAGATCCCACCGGCGCGATAGACTTTTCCTTCGAGCTTGTTGCCGGCGGCCTACGCCACTCTGCGGTTCCTGGTCTTGATTCCCACGGCGACGGCCTAATCCGTTACCGGATAATAGTCCGCGACGAGTCGGGGTATATCCCGGGCAGACCGAGAAGCAAGAATCCCCAATTGGATTCGGGTGGCAATCGTATCTATACCTTCATAACTTACAACAACGCCCTGCCGTACATCCCCCTCGCGCTTAGCGCGTATTATCAACGGGAATCCCGCCTAATTCTGGACAGTATAGTTCCGGAGATAGACATGACCCCCGCTAATCTTCCCAATATGTTCCGGGCCGGTGCCCAGTTGCTTACGGCAATTCCGGATGCATCCCGCACGGTAACCGATGCCAATCTCCGTTTCCTTGATGTTAGTTTCGGGACCCAAACCTTCCGGCTGCTGTACGTACCCAGTGGCGGATCCGGGACGACGCTACATCCATGGAACTGGGAAACTAACGGAGCCGGAACCGCCCTTGAGGCTTGGTTTAACTTGGCAGATCAGGGGGCGCTGACTGTGTCGTTCGTGGCCGAGGACTGGGCCGGCAACCGTAGCCCGGCGACTAACTGGAATTTTACAAAGGACAGTGCTCCCCCAACCGTTAGTCTTATTAGCTTTAATCAGGGCCGCCCGCTAAACGAGGACGGCGACTTCGAGATATGGGGCAACGTGCATTTTGCCTTAAGTGCCGCCGATCTTAACGATCTTGGAAGCACATCCCTACCGGCTGGCATAGACTGGGGCGGCGTAACCCCGCCGACGCAAACCAGACTGTCCAACGTTAAATGGTGGCTGCTTCCCTACGGCACTGCCGCACCCTCATGGAACGACGACGGTACATACACACTGTTCCCCTCCGGCGTAGACGGCACCGGGGGCCGCTTCTTTTACCGGTACGAAGGGAACCCCTTAGCCGCGATTTTCCACGCGACTTTCGACGCGGTTTTTAACAGTCGCGACCTTGCTGGCGGAGCCTACAACCTTTACGTTATAGTAAGGGACGCTGCCGGCAACCAGATTACCAGAAGGCTGAACGAAAGGCGAATCGTGGTAAATCAGGATGCCGACAGTCCCATCCTGTCCAGACTTGCCCCCAGCGAGGATCGTGATGATTTAGGCAATGTTATTGTACCCATACACCGCCCAGATGCCGCCGGGGTACTTAACATAAGCGGTCATGCACGTGACACGGACGGCTTTAGTTCCAACGCGAATAACCATGTGGAGATAGATGTTTACACAGGATCCGGTTGGACCGGCTGGTTGCCGGTTTCCGGCGGATTCGATCCCACTGGGGCGATTAACTTCGCCTTTAACTTAATGGGCCAGCTTGCTAACGATGGCAGTGACGACGGCACCATACGTTACCGGATAAGGATAAGCGACTACTATACAGGGGGTACCGAAGGCAGAACCAAAAACCCCCAGAACATTGACGGCATGGCCCGTACCTTTCTTAATACCACCACCAATATCGTGCCGACTATCCCCTTGGCGGCTGCAGGCGTAAGAACGTCTCCCGCAGATGCGGCCGACTACCACAGTCTGGTTCTGGACACACGTCCGCCCGAGATTGGCGGGATTCCCAACTACGAAGGTATGTTCCGGGCCGGTTCCCAGTTGCTTGCGGCAATTCCGGATACATACCGCACGGTAACCGATGCCAACTTCTACTTCATCGAAGTCAGCTTTGGTGGTAAGGCTCGCAGTTTGCCGTTCACTTCTTCTGGCACTTCCGGAGTATATTACTGGAGCTGGGGAGAGCACGCAGCCGCCCTTGAGGCTTGGTTCGACAGCCCCACGACGGCTCAGGGGCCATTGACGGTATCGTTCGTGGCCGAGGATTTGGCCGGTAACCGCACACCGGCGGTTTCCTGGAATTTTGTCAAGGACAATCAGGGCCCCAACCTTGTCCTTCTTCCTAGCAGGATGCGGGTCATTGACCACGAAGTTAGGTACGGTGATAGGGACCTGCTGGCGAGCGACTTCCCGAGTAACTGGCCCTTGGACTGGCCCCACGGTACTTTGTGGGTTGATTGGACACCTGCGTTCAGAGCGACTATCACCAACTGGCCATCCGACTTTGCATACCTAGGTGCCGGATCCGGCGCAACGAGTTTGACAATGGGCGCGGCAGTCCTTGCTGCTATCGAACGCGACCGCGCCGATCCCTTCGTTATTTATCATATCCGCACCACACCCGGGACCAACCCGGTTATAAGAGGGAGGTTCGACGACAGGTTCGGCTCCGTTTGGGCACTGACCGGCTACACCTACGTGGAATACCGTTTTGATAGCGCAGGGCGCAATGATACAACAGTGTGGAAACCATCTGTAGGGCACCTCCAGTCTGGTGATGATCACGACAGTTCTTTTTCGTGGGAGATAGACATACCGCTTAACGATGTCGTGGACGGCGAACGCCTGTTCGACATAAGGTTCAGCGACACGGCCGGCAACTGGACGTACGTGTTTGGCATACGTTTTATATTGGACACCCATGATCCGGTTTTCTTTGTGGGGACTGATCCGTACCAAGACCGGAACAACCCCGATCTGTTCCCCTTGGTTCTGGGCCCCTCGGCGGCTTCCGAACGCGTCCGGGATGGCGGGATGTTACCTAACGATCGTAAATTCAGCGCAATGTATGCGACATCCGCCGGTACGGAACGGGTTTTCCGGTTGCAGGGCGGTGTGCATGATGCAAATCTGCGGGAACTTACCGCCACGATCGGCCCACCTTCCAACACCATAGTTGCCAGGGTAAACGCCCTGCCGACGGCCAGCATTTCGTCTGACACCTATGGGAGCAACAACGCGCCTTCCTCTCTGCAAAGGCTTAGCCTTGGTCCGGAGCTTGCAAATGGCGGGCGGCAATGGTCGCTGTATATCTTCGAAAGGGATGTGTATAACTTTAATGACGGCCGCATCGACATAAGTCTGGCGGCGACGGACCTCGCGGACAGATCCACAGTCGTGGAATGGCCTTTCTACCTAAGCAGGGTACGTCCGGTTATCACGTTTGAACAGGAAGGCACGATTAACCCGGGGACGGGTAATCCCATCCAGCTACGGGGAAGCGCGTATGCCCCTGTTGCCGGGGTAATGGCTCTGTATATTGCCGTAGCCAGATACAATCATGCCGGCGGCGACTGGGGCTGGTTCGATGGGGTTACCGGAGCTTGGAACCGGGACGAACCCCACACTTGGGACAACATAACACTTCCCGACGGGGATCATACATGGTTAGGCTGGAACATTCAGGACATGTATGAGCTTGTACCCGATATTCGTACGGAAGGCCGGTACAGGATGGTCATTCGGGCCACAGACAGATCCCTGCATTGGCAGGGAGCCGCCAGGGACGGCAATCCCGTGGAAACCGACCTTACCCGTGCGGACGCAATCTTTTTTGTTGACCGTGGCGGTCCCACCATTAGAAGGGAACCATACCGTGGCGATGCCCAAAGGACTACCTTTAACACGAACGAGCACACCGGAAACCTGGGGTTTGTGTTTGATATACGGGATCCCAACACGATTTATGATGGTGATTTCCGTGTCGAGCTTCGCAATGCCGCCGGAACTATCGTGCTCGCTAATATCCCGGTTACCCTAGGTGGAAATCCCTGGGACACAGGCGATAGACGTGTTACCGTGGGGCTGGACGATATGAGGCAGGTCATGAACGGCCGACCTGACGGCCAGTACACGCTGTTCCTTGTGGTGCGGGACGCGGCGGGCAATTTCGCCGACATGAACCACAGTTGGCCCTTTAACCTTGGCAACAGACTCCCCGAACTCGCCGTAAACACGGTTAATATGCTTACCTATGCAAACGCGGCGTTTGCCGGCCCGGTTACTATACGCGGTGCGACGGCATACGGCAGCGGCGCGATCGTCAGTGTGCAGTACACCCTTATTCCCGTGGATGATCACGATTTGGACTTGACCGGTATCGAAGGTATCGAGTTTCTTAGGAGACTCGAATACGGAGTCTGGAGAGGCGGTTATTGGAACACGGAAAATAACCCGATACTGGAAATGGAGCAGTATCCCGGCGTTACCTGGACAATCAACATACAAAACACCCGCAACATTACAGGGCATAGTGCGGATGCTTCGATAGCGGGATACGTTACCGCTGCGGCGAACCAAGGAGGCCTTTTATGGAACGGCGAGTCGATCCCCGGTATCGGTGATGATCATCAGGTTCACATGGTGCGCCTTGCCCTGCGTGCCCTGGACGCGGCAGGTAACGTCGCTTTCATGCACAGGGATCTCTGGATATACCCCTACGGCGATAGGCCCACGGCCGAGATTCTGTGGCCCGAGGCCACTCTGGCGGACGGTAGCGAAACCCTGCTGGGTGGCCCGTTCACAATTAGGGGAACCGCAAGCGACAACGAACGTGTCCATAACGTTTTCTTTAGGATACTGTTGCACGGAGATCCCGAGCCCTTGTCGGTCCCCAACTTTAGACGCAATCTGGACGGAAGCATGGATGTTGACGACGGATACCAGACCCCGAGGAATTTTACTGAATTTGGTCATGGCCCGGGTTGGTACATGGCAAGCAGCACATGGGCTCCCTTTACCGACTGGTGGGCTCCCGTCAACGCTTACGGCGAGCTTGATCCGTTCGATCGTGATGCCAGATACAATATTACCATTCAGGTTTTGGCCAAGGATGCCGCCTACATGGGTGCCGGTGTCTGGCAGCACAATCCTCCCGAAATAAGCGATCGCGGCGAGCGTACGGCAGTTGTTGTCTCGGGCGCGCCCATCTTCGCCAATGAGCAAATACAAAGACTTGTTCGCCATGGCGATAACGGCCCTTGGGTGCCAAGCAACGAATGGGGCTTGCCGCTTTTAGAGAACGGCGTTCCGGTTTCCCCGGCCGACGGGCTGTGGGGTGCACCTGCGGTAGTCCATATGGGCGGCTCTGGTCGTGCGACCCTGCGGTTTGAGATTAGGCACGAGATAGGGTTGGGGGCGATACTCTTCCGGGAACCCGAAGGAAGGGAGATAAATCTTCTTTCCCACGCCTACTACAACAACCACGGTGTCGACGGTGGTGCCTCGATTCCAAATTCGTTCGAGCATAACCTGTACCGGCTGAATGCTCCCGTTCCCAGCGGTCCCGGTATTGCGGCAAGGGTGTCCGGGCCTGGAGCCCCGGATGCCGGCGGGTTACGTACCTGGACCGTGTATGTCGAGGTTAATTCCACCATTCTTAACAACGGCTATTTTATGGGCACGGCAGGTAGATTCCCGCTGTCCATAGAGGCATTCGATGTATCCATGCCCAATCCTAACAGAAGAACCGAGACCATTTCCCTACCCATAGACCACAGCCCGCCGACCGCGTTATACGAACTTACCGTAAGGCCGGCAGGTTCCGCATCCACGCTGGGCGGCAGTGCCGGTGCCGGTGCCGGCGACGTGGGCGGGGTTGACAGGGTAGTGGTATGGTTCCAGCGGTATATTGGTACCCCAAGGGAGTATCGGCCCGTTTCGTGGTGGCGCGACAGGGACAGTGGATTCGCCTATCCCTACAACCAGTTCCAACCGGGCGAAACGATAAGGGCGTACCGTCCCGGAGCAGCTCAAAACCAGCAAGGGGAATGGGTTGATCTGGTACTGCCGCATATACCGCCTAGTGGCGAGGTAACCGGCGGGTATTCCGCCATCGTGATAAACCGAGATGATCCCCTTGGTACGCTCCCGGCACAGTTCGGCCACAGAATTGCGACGGGCTGGGCCTCGGGCGGCGGCTTGGGACAGATTTGGAATTTCACGATCGACAGCCTGGGCTTGGCCCCCGGCCCCGTAAACATGCATTACGTCGTGTTCGACCGCGCCGGCAACGCCACGCATCAGGTACAGCCGCTTATCATAATGAACAAAGCTCCGGCTATAGGGGAGCTACGGCTTGCCACCGACATACGCGGCAGTGCCGCGTTGCGGGATCTCGTTGGCTCCAGTGCGGGCAACGTGTCCGGGGCAACCGGAATACTGGACGCGCTGCGAAACTATGTCCCCCTTGCCATTCCCGCCGGCTTAACCGCCGAGGAAAGTGACATTCGCAGGGGCATAACGCCCCCGGTAACGCCGGCTACTCAGGTACAAAGCGACCCGCAAACCGGGGCAAGGCACCACATCGACAACTTTACCGTGCGTAACAACCTTCTGGCCATGCGCGTACAGACCGTTCAGGGGCCGCACGAGGCCGCGCAGAGAACCTTTAGGGTGGACTACGTTTCCGGTGCGACGCGGCTTTCCGGGGCCCAGATTGGGAACATAAGGGCCGGCATGGTGTACATCGTCCAAAACCCTGGCCCGACTTACCCGGATGATGACGACAACCAGCCTATACCCTGGCAGACTCTGGGCGCGTCCCACGGAGTGGTCCACGCCGGCTATGCCTTCCTTGCCGCGATTGACGCTCCCGCCGAAACGTTTAACTGGGGCAA
>Ga0209755_10004713_pt1 | contig 15954 bp, 15 predicted proteins | sample TergutCo191P1_FD_187301 | JGI IMG/M metagenome (GOLD analysis project Ga0209755, IMG submission 187301) | Cornitermes sp. P1 segment gut microbial communities from Petit-Saut dam, French Guiana - Co191P1 (SPAdes) (version 2) | ecosystem: Host-associated > Arthropoda: Insects > Digestive system... | reverse complement strand
GGGGGGGGGGGGGGTAATCGTAATATTCGACATTTTTTCGTAAGATACTACCATTTGCCTTCCCTCGGGAAACATGGCCGCAAACCGGCGGAGCGCGTCAAAAGGGAATTTTGATGGGTCGCCTGCCGCGTTTCGGTCGTTTCCTGCATGATTTCGATCATGCCGCGGGGCGGCGGGGAATGTCAAGGGGTTTTTCGCAGGAATGCGGAAAATTCAGAAAAAAGTGCCTGGCGCGTGATGCCAAGGGTAGCACCGATTCCGGCATCGCAGATGCCGCGTTCCCATCGGATTAAATCAGTGCTTCCCTTGTCTTGCTGGCAAAAAACGCTTATCATAGGGAAAGATAATGTTTGGAGGACACGATGCGTTCATCGATAATGGAACAGGCGATGGCCCGTAAAGCGGCGTATGCGGCGGCGGGCAATCTTGCTGCGCGGATAGAGGACGATGATGAAGACGGCGAGGGCGGCAAGGACAAGCCGGAAAAATGGCAGGACATTCTTACCGGGAAGATGCTCAAGACCAGGACGATCCTGCTTTCCGGGGGGATTCGCAAGGGTCTTGCCGAAAAGACGATACGCCAGCTTCTGTTGATGGAGGCGATGGGCGATGATCCGGTGCGGATTTTCATCGATTCGCCTGGCGGTGACGCCGATGCGGGCTATGCGATTTTCGACATGATCCGTTTTATCAAGCCCCCGGTCTTGACTATCGGCATGGGTCTTGTGGCGAGCGCCGCGGCAATCATTCAGCTTGCCGCCCCCAAGGAAAGGCGGCTGGGACTGCCCAACAGTCACTATCTTATCCACCAGCCCCTGTCAGGCATACGAGGTGTCGCCACCGACATAGAGATCCACGCCAAGGAGCTTGAGAAGCTGCGGGGCAAGATCAACCGGCTTATTGCCGACGAAACGGGCAACCCGGTCGGACAGGTGGAAAAGGACACCGACCGCGACTACTGGATGGATGCGCAGGAGGCGGTAAGTTACGGCCTGATCAGCAGGGTGGTAACCAACCGGAGCGAGATTTAGGGAACCGCTGATTAAAGCGGAATTCAGCGGTTCCCTAGCCGCAAGGCTATAAGCCGTAACTGTGGCGGGCGTGCTTGGTTTATGCAGAAAGGGGCTTGTCAAACCCTGGGGCTTAGAGTACTATGTATATGGAGAAATGGGGGAAGTTGATGAAATCGTGTTTTTTCGCTTTTGCGCTGTCGGTTCTGTTGGTCTTGCCGGCAAGTGCCCAGGGAATAGTTACCGCGGATCGGTTCCTGCAGATGGTTTCGGAGCATTACGGTACCATTGGGGATTACGAGGCTAACATTGTCATTCGAACCGGCAACACCACCATGCAGGGATCCCTCAGCTACCTTTCGCCTTCTTCCCTAAGAATTGATTTCTCGCAGCCGGCAAACCAGGTGATCCTGTTCAACGGGGACGAGCTTACCGTGTTCCTGCCCGAGCTTAGGGTCGTGCTGAACCAGAACGTATCCCAAAACCGCGTCGCTGCCGGGGCCAACCTTGCAAGCGCCGAGGGGCTTTCGTTGCTAAGACGCAACTATATCCCCACCTTCGTTACCGGCCCGGAGCCGGTAAACCTTGACGCCAACTCGCAGGAGCAGGTCGTAAGGCTCCGCCTTACCCGCAGGCACGTTTCCGAGGGTTTCCGCGAGATTATCCTGAGCGTCAACCCCGCGACCAACATGATTCGCCGCATAGAGGGAACCACCATCGCCGGTGTCAATGTCCAGTTTGATTTTACCAATATCAGGGTCAATCAGGGAATTCCGCCGATGCGCTTTGTGTATACCCCGCCGGCGGGTGCGAATACGATCCATAACTTTATGTTCAGGGACGGGAACTAAAGGGGTGGGAGGAAAAATCTGTGGAATCTCTGGGTGAAAAGTTACGGGCAACACGCGAAAACAAGGGACTCAGCTTTGATCAGGTAGGTCTGGACACCAAGCTGGCGATTCGGTACCTTGAGGCGCTTGAGGATGAGAATTTTGACAAGTTTCCGGGTGAGGCGTACATCACCGGCTTCATAAGAAATTACGGTGCATACTTGGAGTTGGATGTTGATGAGCTCCTTGCGATGTACCGGGCGATTAGAATTCAGGAGCAGCCAATCCCGGAGGAACTGCTGAAAAAGCCTTCCGTGTTACCCAAGATTGCGATTGGCGTGGCGGTGGCACTTCTTATTTTTGGCCTGGCCGGTGGCGTGTTCCTGTTTTTCGCGACCCGCACTGCGGATGCGGGTGCCGTGATTCCGTCCGCCAGAATCTCGATTGAGTACATTCTGAGCGGGGACAGTTTCGAACATCGTTTTTTCAGGGGCGATTCCCTTCTGGTTTCCCCGGAGTTTGACCTTCTTGCGGATGCCTCCCACGAACAGCACAGGCTGGAGCTTCTCGATGTGGTGGGCGACGACGTGATCCTTCAGACCCCGAACGGGCCCGTTCTTGTTGACCTTATTCGTCATGCTAGTATCGACCTTGACAACAACGGCATATTCGACCTTCGCATAATCGCCGTCGATTATGTCAGGAACAACATCGACATGGGCGTTCTGCTTCGTTTCGAGCGGTATACCGCGCTGTCCTTTTTGCCTGAAATGCAGGTAGTGCCTACCGGCGCGGCCAGCGTTACCGTTCAGGCCCAGTCTACGGTGATATTTACCTCGCCCAACCCGTATCCATTTACGTTTCAGGCCAATTTTCAGGGTGGCAGCATGTTCCGCTGGGAGGTTCTGGCGGAGCCTGCCCGCCGGGACAGAAACGAGCGTTTCTTTCAGCGTCTGGACGAGTTGACGGTTCCCCATGTGCATAACGGTATCCGCATCTGGACTTCCAATGCCCAGGCCGCAAGGTTTCAGGTTATCGGTGGCGGAAGAACCGTGCCGATTGAGCTTGGCAGTCCCGGCGAGGTCGTCGTCGCGGACATTCGCTGGGTTCGCGGCGAGGATAACATTTTCCGCCTGATGATTGCCCGGCTTGAGGCTTAGAGCCGCTAGATTCGTGTCGCCGCGTTATTATCTGGATCCCTTCGGCTGCGTTAAAAATCAGGTCGATGCGGAGAACATGATGGCCCACCTTGACAGTGCGGGCTGGTCCGTTGCGCAGGATGCCGCGGATGCCGATCTCATCATCGTGAACTCGTGCGGGTTTATCGATGACGCCAAACAGGAATCCATAGACGCCGTTCTGGAGTGGCGCGGGCTTTATCCCGGCAAGAAGATCCTTCTTGCCGGCTGTCTTGCCCAGCGTTATGCGAAAGATCTGGCCGAATCGCTGCCGGAGGTTGACGGCTTTTTTGGAACCGATGATATTACAAAGATTGCCGGTGCCGTAAAATCCCTGGGCTGGGACGAGGACAAATCCTTGCCGGGCGGCGGTGCCGAGGGTCAACCGGAGCTTTTGACCGCCTCCCGCCCGCTTTTGTCCCTTCCCGGTTCCGCCTACGTCAAAATCAGCGAGGGATGCGACAACAACTGTAGCTACTGCGCGATTCCGCTTATCCGCGGGCCTTTGCGTTGCCGCGCCGTCCTGGACATTGTGGAGGAATGCCGGGGACTTTTGGCCAGGGGCGTAAGGGAACTCTGCATCATCGGGCAGGACATAGGATCGTACCGTTCGGGCGATTCGGGTCTACCGGAATTGCTTGCCGCCATTTCGGGGCTTTCGGGGGATTTCTGGGTTCGGCTTCTGTACATGCACCCCGACCATTTCCCCCTGCCGGTTCTTGACCTTATGGAAAGGGATCGGCGTTTTCTTCCCTACTTTGACATTCCCTTCCAGCACGCTTCGGGGCAGATCCTTTCGGCCATGAACCGGCGGGGGACTGCCGATGCCTATCTCGCCTTGGTCCAGACAATACGAGGCAGACTTCCTGCCGCAGTTATCCGCACGACTTTTCTCGTGGGCTTTCCCGGGGAAACCGCCGCCGATTTTGCCGCGCTTTTGGACTTTCAGGAAAAACTGCGCCCCGACTGGCTGGGTTGTTTTTCCTATTCCCGCGAGGATGGAACCGCGGCCTATGACATGCCCGGGCGGGTTCCCAAAAAAACCGCCCTTGCCCGAAAGCGCGAAGTCGAGGAGAGGCAGGTCGGGATCACCGAAAAAAACATGGATCGCTTTGTGGGCCAAACCTTTGAGGTTTTGCTGGAGGAAAAAATCAACGTCGATGCCGATGGCGCCGAATGCGAGGACATGTGGTTGGGGCGGCTTTACTGCCATGCGCCCGAGGTTGACGGTGCCGCAGTGATTGCGGGCGCACTAAGCGGCGCGGAAAAAGCCGGAGACATGTTGCCTTGCAAGGTTATCGCCCGCAGTGGGTTTGATTTGGAGGTTAGGCTGGGGGTTTCCAGTGATTGCCTTTAGCCGCCTCGTGCCCTCAGTCTATGCCAGCCGCTTTCCTGAAACGCCTTACCGTGGCGGCGGCTATGAGACGGGCTTTTTCCGCACCCTGCTCAAGAATTCTGTCCAACGCGGGAATGTCCGACATAATCGCATCGTAACGTTCCCGCATCGGCGTTAGCGTGCGGTTTACCACCCGGAAAAGTTCTTCTTTCGCCTCGCCCCAGCCCATGCCCCCGGCGCAATAACGGGCGGCAAGCGCGGACTGTTCTTCACCGGTGGCGAAAAGTTTGTACAGCGTAAATATCTGGCTAGAGTCGGGATCCTTGGGTTCCTCCACCGTCTGGGAATTGGTGGCAATCCGCATGATGGTCTTTCGCAGGGCTTTTTCCGGGGCGAACAGCGGTATCGTGTTGCCGTAGCTTTTGCTCATCTTTCTGCCGTCAAAACCCGGGACAATGGCGTTGTCATCTTGAACCCCAGGCCGGGGAACCTTTAGCACGGGTTTGCCGTAGTTGGCGTTCACCGCTTGGGCAATGTCCTGTGCCATCTCTATGTGCTGCACCTGATCCCTGCCGACCGGCACCACATCCGAATCGAAGGCGATAATGTCGGCGGCCATAAGCACGGGGTAGGTGAACAGACCCATATTGATCCCCGCATCGGTATCGTCACCCTTGTCCTTGTTTTTATGCACCGCATCCTTGTAGGCATGTGCGCGGTTCATAAGCCCTTTCGAAGTAAAGGCCGTGAGCATGACGGTAAGCTCGAAAATCTCGGGCACGGAACTCTGGCGGTAAAAAATCACCTTTTCCGTGTCCAACCCCGCCGCCAGCCAGCCAGCCGCGACATGCCTTGTCGTCGAATTCAGTTCCGCGGGGTCTTTCATGGTGTTAAGCCCGTGATAGTCGGCGATAAAATAGCGGGCGTCGTATGTTTCTGCGAGTTCCAGCGCGGGCCTTATCGCCCCAAAGTAGTTGCCGATGTGCAATTCGCCAGTGGGTTTGATTCCTGTAAGAGATATTTCCTTCATGCAAGTTCACTGTACCGATTTACGGGGGGCTTGTAAAGCCTGGCGCATGGCCCAAGAATGTCAAGCGAAAACCCGATAGGATCGTTCAAGCACTTGGCCGCGGCCAGAGGTTCCACATATCGCGAATTGCGGGTATAGTAAGCTATGCGTAACAAGCTTACCGATGAACTTGCGATATGCGGCCTCAAAGCTGTTCTTGCCCTCGCGGAATACCACCCGGAAACGGTCAACCGTCTTTTCCTGCGGGAAGATCGCTTCTACCTGTTTACGAAGCTCTGCAAAAAACTTGCCGAGCGTAAACGTCCCTACAAAATATGTCAGGATGATGAACTGGAGCGCATCTGCAAAAGCGTTCACCATAACGGGGTTGTGGCGATGATAGAGGAGCCCGAGGTCGAGCCTTTGACCCGGGAAGATCTGGAGTTGTGGGCGGCGGAGGGAAAGACCGGGCTGGTGCTTCACGAGGTGGGAAACGACCACAACTTGGGGGCCATCGCCCGGGCCGCGGCGTTTTTCGACGTGCACTTTATCGTGGTGAACGAGAACGACAACGAGGCGCGGCTGAGCACCAGCGCGTACCGGGTTGCCGAGGGCGGTCTGGAGCATGTCACCGTGCGAAAGGTCGGCAACACGGCGGCGTTCCTGAAAGACGCGGCGAAAAAGATCGTCGTCATAGGCACGGATCTGCGGGCCAGGCGGCGCATCGGCGATCTTCCCGCAATCGTGAAGGAGTTGAGCGGCGGGGTGGGGCGGGGCGGCATTGCCCTGGTTCTTGGAAACGAGGAATGCGGTCTGCCACAGGGCGTAAAGGACAATTGTTCCTGCCTTTTGCGCATTCCGGGAACCGGTTACGTCGAAAGCCTTAACGTGGCGCAGGCCGCGGCTCTGTTTCTTAGGGAGATATACGATTTGTAGGCCGCAGTTTTGCGAGGCCAGAGAGCCTATCTTATTTTCTGTTTAAATGCCCGAGTGTCATCAGAACGCGTTTGCGTCGTTTTTTCTCCTGCGTTGCCCCATGATGTTTTTCCGCGCCGTCTTGAAAAGTTCGCCGGCGATCTCGACCAACAGCTTTTTTGTGGGGCCGTCGATGTTTTTCAGGCTGCCGATGATGCTGGCGGCGGCATGCGGCCAGTCGGAACCCAGATCCGCAAGTGAGGCGGCATTCGTGGAAACGATAATCTTGTACAAGGCCTCGATAAACTGCTGCCGCCGCTTACCGCCGAGTTTCTCTATCCATTCGCTGATAATGGAATGGATGAGGCGACTTTGGGGCGTCAGTTCCCCCCCGCCCACAAGTCCGTTCCGCGTGACTTCCCAGGAATGCATGTCGTGCTGAAGCAAGCCCGCCGCGGTGCTTTTTATCACCGTCGGGGATTCGCCGCGTTCCAGCAGCATTCCCACGAATGACGATTGCGGGACAAAGGCGTGTATCCGCCCGCAAATCGTCCTGTACCCTTTTTTTTCTATTGTTTCCCGGTGAAATCCAGGCGCGTCGTTGCTGTAAACCGCGGTGATACGGTGCTGCGTGGTTTCATCGCAAAAGGCGGATGCGTAGACCGCGAGGTTGCCGCCCTTGGAATGCCCCGCCACAATCAGCGGGTACGAAAAACGTTTGGCCGCTTCCTCCAGATAGGATACGGCCTCTTTCTGCGAGGGGACGGAGTTGACGAAGGACATGTTGAAATCTTCTTTCCAGCCGATGAAACTCGTGTCCGTGCCGCGGAAAACCACCAGCAGTTTTCTGGAAGACCGCTTCCTGCCGATTACCGCACAAAACGCGGAAAACTGCTTTTCCGCGTCGGGGTCGGTATTGTTGACGTAGCCGAAAAGCCCGCAGTCCTCGTAACGGCGGGCCATGCCGATGGCCCCGACAACCGCGGAGGCCCTTGAGACCGTGGCATCCTTCGATGCCGAAAGGCCGGGGTTCTGTTTCGCATACAATTTTGCCAGGGCCGCCACGCTTACGGTCACGTTTTTGCCGGGGCCTGGGACAATGCCATCCATCGGCAGGTACGACAGCTGGGAAAAAACGATGTTATCGACGGGGTTGAACGGGATCAGGTCAAAGTCCAGATCGCCCCTCCACGAGACGTAATCGAACAGGTTGGCCATGTCGTATAAAATACTAATTTATGGAGCCGGGGGCAATGTTTGGGAACCGATTTCTTTCATGTTCCCCAGGGAACCGCTGAATAAATCAGCAGAATCAGCGGTTCCCTCTGCATTTGCTCCCTGCGGTGTGCAAATGCGGTTAAGTAGCACTGATTTAATCCCCATTGGATTAAATCAGTGCTTCCCCAGCCTTGCGGCCTTTTCGAAAATGCCCTTCAGGTAACGCCCTTCCCGTTCTGTTAGCCCGGCGCGGCAGATCACGTCCCGCAGGAAGCGGGTCTGCTCCTCGCGCCCCGGGTATTTGTAGAAACCAAGCCCCTTCAGGATTTCGGTTGTCTCGGCGGTCAGCCTATCGACCGCCGCGCGTTCGAGTGGAACCCATTCCCCTTTTACGGTGAGGTTTTCCTCGCCGCCGAATGCCAGAAACAGCTCGTAGGCGTAAACCTGCACGGCATGGGAAAGGTTGAGCGATGGGAATTCGTCGGAAACGGGGATGTGGGAGGCCACGTTGCAACAGTTGATCTCGTCCGCGTCAAGCCCGGCGCGCTCGTTGCCGAAAACCAGCGCGACCGGCGCGGCGGCGACCGCGTCGGGGGGCCTTTCGGCGAGCCAGGCGACAAGCTCCCGGGGTCTCATGCTGACCTTTCGCTTCTTCCCCCTGCGGCAGGTGGTTCCCACGGCGAAGGAGCAGCCAGCTATGGCCTCGGCGAGGGTGTCGAAGGTGCGGGCGTTTCGCCACACATCGTCCGCGTGGATGGCCCTTGTCAAAAGCGCGGCCCTGTCCAGCGGCTCCGGGGCGACAAGGTACAGCCGGGAAAGCCCCATGTTTTTCATCACCCTGCAAACCGCTCCCACATTGCCCGGTTCGCTCGGCCGGCACAGAACAATCACGATATCCGACATGCGCATACGGTATTCTACCACGAATCCTTCGAAAACGGCTTACGTTTGCCAGTTGCCATACTTTCCGCGAAAGTGTATAATGACTTGGTACATTTTAGAAAGTGAGGAAATATCATGCAAAACAATGACATTGTTGCGGGCTTTGACGATGAGAAAGATGAGAGCCTCAAAATTGAGCTAAAAAAAGCTCCCGAGGTCGAGAATTGCCTGATTCTGTCCCTGGACGGGTACATAGATACTTACAACTCGGTTTACTTTCAAAGACGGGTTCAGATGGCCATTGAAGGCGGGTTTGTCAGGCTGATCTTCAACTGCGATGGCCTTAACTACGTTTCCTCGACCGGGATAGGGTCGTTTATCACGTTCCTTAAGACGGTAAGGCCCGATGGCGATGTGGTTTTGTTCAACATCCAGTCAAAAGTGTATGAAGTGTTCCAATTGCTTGGGTTTTCCCAGTTTTTCAACATCAAAAAGACCCTGGAAGAGGCCATAGGTTTTTTCAAAGGCGGCGATACCGGTCTGGACGGCTCCGTGTTCCCCAAGATATTCCCATGCCCGGTCTGCACCAAGAACCTTAAGGCGGTCAAGACGGGCCGTTTCCGGTGCTCCAAGTGCAAGTCGATCCTCGCCATAGGCGCGGCCGGGACGATTTCATTGGGGTAAGAGAGTTCTAATGATGCGCGGTGTCGAGTTTCGCGCATTCCTGTGGAAAACTTGTGCATAACATGGGGGCAAATTTCCCCCGTGTATCTATTTTTATACGACACTGCGTGGGAATCCATGACGGGGAAAAACATCCTGGTTTTGCGTTTCGCTAATTCCTTGCCAGACAATGACTTATGTGATCTAAAATCGAGACTTTCATGTTGTGCCTTTTGGAATTATTCGCGCTTTTCAGGATGGCCGCCCGTTTTTCCCCGACTTTTCCGCATTTTACCTGTGGATAACTTGTGGAGAAGGGCTGAATGTTTGGTATAACAACCGTTCTGAAAACTCTCTTGCGTTCGAGCCTTTCCCGTGCTAATCTTAAAGTGTGAGAAAATTGGCTAGGTTGGTGCTGTTTTTTACCATTGCTTTTGCGGTGCTGTTTCTTGCGATGACCGGGATGCGCTTTATGGCCTTGCGCCTTGAGTGGGTAAGGTCGTTGTCTGGGCAGACCGATTTCATCGTCGCCGCCCGCTGGGCTTTGTCGCTCGCCCTGTATGGAGGGATACTCCTTGGGTTGATCTACGCGGTTGTCGAAAGACTTTTCGCCCCCGCGGCCATTGTCTGCATAATCTTGCTTTCCGTGGGCTTTACTGCGGGCATTGGGCAGTGGTTGGAGAACTTGTCGAACGTGCCGGCGGGCACGCCTGCGGATCGTCCGCAGACGCTGGGGGGCCCGGGGCTGATTCTTTCCAACCCGGTAAGCCCGATGCGGCCTAATGGTATCGCGATTGTCCTTCTGCAAGGGCCGGGCGAGCCGGCCAGGGCGCGGGTCGTGGCGGATCCCGGCAGTCCCATGCTTTTCCAGCCGGAATTCGCCGGGTTGGATCACTCCCTTGTGAATCTGCCGCCCGCCCCGTTCAACAGCGACACACCGTGGTTCCTTCAAAACCTCGCCATCGATCTGCGTTTAAGCGCCGAAAACCTGCAAAATCGCCTTGGGGAAGGCATGGCCCCGTTTCTGCTGTACCTCGGCTCGCTGGTATTCCTGTTGAGTTCGCTCATGTTCATTCTTAAACTGGGCACATGGCCCTTGGCGAATTTTTTTCTTGGCCTTCTTGCTTTCAGGGGAGTGCTTGCGCTGGAAACCCTTTTCATCACCTACCAAATACAGGAAGTCTTCGCACCGTTCCTACAGGGGCGCCTGTCAGTTTCGTTCGTGGCCCCCGTTATCTTTTTGATTGCCGGGCTGTTCGCCCATTTGTATTCGCTCTTAGCCCATCTCGCGCGAAGGCAGGCCAGCCATGCCACTGTTTAGCAAAAAAACGCTCCATTCCACGGTGTTTGTCTTTGTCGCGTACGTCCTTTTGGGTTGCCTTGCCATCCTTGTATTCCGGCAGATATTCCCAGGCGAGGCCCCGCCCTTGCCCATACTGGAACGAAGCTGGCGGATGACGCGGGTGCTTTTGGATATCGTCGCGCTGTTCCCTGCCCTGGCGCTGTCGGCCTTGGTGCTTCCGTTTGGAATGAACCGGTTCCAGGAGGAGGGGCAGTACCCCAGGTTTTCCGCAGACCTTCTAAAACGCCGCTTCCTGGTACCGATCATCACGGCGATCTCCGCCGCGGCTTTCTACGCCTTATTGTTTTTAATGATTCTTCCCTTGGCGCAGGGCCACGAAAGGAACATGCGTTTCGATGGCGAGATATATCGCATGGCGAGGGACCGCGCATTGGCCCACGGCGAGGCCGGGGAATGGGCCATGGCGTCGCAGTTCATCGGTATCGCCGAGAGTGTATGGCGAGATAGCCCCGAGCTTTACGATTTTCGGGTTGAAGTTAGAATCGAACTGGACAGGTTGCGTTTTGCCAGAAGGGATGAAGCGCCCGCGGCGATAAGGCCCCCATCCGCGGTTTCGCATTTGCCGGGGCATTGGGATCCGATGGATACCGTGGAGGCGATGGCCCTGAGCCGCGCTGCCTATGACGAGGGGCGGATGTTCGACGCCCACTGGCTTGCAACCCTTGGCTCGCGGCTTGCCCCGGTGAACAGCCCAGATGCGATAGCCGCGGCCCAGTTCGCGGCCCGCGCATGGAACCAAATCGAAACCCAGCGACCGACCGCCGCCGAGCTTCGGAGGCACCGGCTATTCCAGTTGAAGCTGTCAGGTTATCAGGCTATGCTGTCGGGGGACTGGATTCAGGCGTTTTACATCTTCAGTGAACTTTCCGAGCTGGATCCGGGCGATCCCGATGCCAGAAATTTCCTTGCCCTTAGCGAGCGGGAAACTGGCGGGCTTGCGTTCTTTGTCGACGAGATGAACCTGACGGTCGGCGACACCATTACCGGGGTGATTTTCTCCCTGCCCGTCGAACTTGGCGCATGGCGCGGGCGCGCGGTGTTGCGCCTTGCCAGCCTTTCCGCCACTACGGACGTGGCTTTCGGGGTGGGTTTGGAGTACATGCTTTTCGACCAGCAATCCCGGCTTATGCTTCACCTTCATGCGCCTTACGCAAGGTTCGTTCCGTTCGTGGTGGACGGCTACGAGACAAGGCATCAGGTTCTTGTCATGATGCGGGCGCTGGATCGCAACGATCCCCATGGCCGGTGGGAGCCGGTCGTGGCGTACATGGCCGACGGGGTTGCCTCCCCGCCCAGCGCGCAGTTTTTGCTGAACGTAAGCTACGAAGCGTTTCTGATGCTCTCGCATATGCGGCAGGACGTTTCCGGGATGCACATCGCCGAACTGTTTAACGCATCGGGGGTGTCGGCGGAAACCGGCCACATCCCGCAGGTTTTCGAGGCGGAAATTCTGAACCGCCTTGGTTCCGCCCTGTTTTTCCTGCCCATGTCGATTATCGCCATCGCTGTCGGTTGGTATTTCCGCGCAAGGCGTTTTCCCCGTCTCCTTTTCGTGCCGATGGTTTTCGTCTTGCCGCTGGTGTTCAACGCCATTGTGTACATTATTCGCGCCGGGCTTAACGTCATAGGCATTTCGCTGACCTTGGCCGTGGGTTTTCCGGCCGCGCTTCTTCTGTTTTCGGTGATTCTGGCGTTTGCGTTCGTGTGCTCGCTGTTTCTTCTTGCTGCGCAGAAGAGTCGCAGGGTATGAATTTTTTAGCTGAGTCTGTCCTGCTCTAATTCCAGCAGGTATCGTTTCAAAGGGAGCCCGCCGCCGTAACCCGTCAAGGCCCCGTTGTGGCCTATCACTCGGTGGCAGGGAATGATTATCGAAATGGGGTTGCGGTTGTTCGCCATGCCCACCGCCCTTACCGCCTTGGGTCTGCCTATCTGTTCGGCCATGTTTTTGTAGGATCGGGTTTCACCGTAAGGGATGGTCAGCAAGGCGTTCCAGGCCGCTTTCTGGAATTCGGTTCCGCATGCGGCGAGGGGAACGGAAAAGTCCCTGCGTTTGCCCGCAAGGTACTGTTCGACTTGAAGGGCCGCCTCCTTTATCAAAGGGGTTTCAACCTCTTTGCAGTCTGCCTTTTTGAACCTGGCCGGGACATGGTTTTCGAAAAACAACTCCGTAACGGCATTGTCCTCTTCGGCGATGCCGATGGTTACGCAGCCGGGATGCTCATCGGCCCAATGTTTGCCGAACCGGCCAAACCGATAGAAAAACACGCTTTTCATGCGCCGTCATCCCCTTCTTCTAAAGAAAAACCTCCGCGTGCGCTCCGCCTCCACGATCGGCTCGCCGCTTAGTTCCGAGCGGTCAACCTTTGGCAACGCCCTTCCGGCTCCCGCGTAAGTGCGGGTCCAATAAGGCTCGTCCAGCCTGGAGAAAATCACCCCGGTGGCCCGCCCCGCCGACGCGGAATGGATAAAGGCCCCGTCCCCAAGGTATATGCCCACATGGGTGATCCTTGCCGTGCCGGTTGTCCTGAAGAACAGCAGATCGCCGGGCTGTATTTCCTGCAACGTGATTCTCGCGGTCCATAAAAACATGCTCTCGCTGGTGCGTGGCAGGGAAACCCCCAGTGCGCTGCGGAAACTTCGGTACACAAACCCCGAACAGTCCATGCCCCTTCTTGTCGTGCCGCCAAGGAGGTAGCGCGTGCCCGCATAACCTCTGGCGACAGCAAGAAGGCGTTCACGGGCCGCGTTGATGGCGTTGGCCCTTTCCGCAGGGGATGCCGTGGTGGAAGGGGCGAGGTAAAAGCCGTACTGGAGTGGCGCGGCGTGGAGCCCGGCGATGCCAAGGGATAGCATCATCAGGAAAATCGTAAAAATGCGTTTTTTCGTTGACATCGCAGGTTCATTTTTTCCTGTTGTTGCCCGATTGTCAAGGGTCATGTTGCTTATGTCGGCATCAGGGAACCGCTGATTAAAGCGGGATTCAGCGGTTCCCAAGAGGTCTATTCAATAGAAATGCCCTGGGTTTTGCGTAGCTAAGACGCCAGATTGGATCTGCACCCTGAATCTGCGAATTTTACATTGCGGTATCGCTTGTGATATGCTACAAGGGGGAATGTTGTTTGCCAAAAATAGAATCACGGGGATATGCGCTGTTCTGGTAGTGGCGGCCTTGGTTTTTGTCTTGTCCGCCTGCCCGCAGCAGAGTGTGGAGGATTGCTGCGGGGGACAGCCTGAATGGTCGCCGGGTGTTATGTTACGCAGTCTCAGGATTGCCGGCTCCTATGCGGCGTTGGCACATCATGGGGAAACGCCGGAAAACGCCGAGGAAGGTTTCGTTGCCATTTCAGGGCCATGGAGCGATGGTGTCATACGGAACCTTGGATCGGCCTCGACCCCTGGGTTCATCCCATGGGTAAAAGCCGGTGCAAGGGTCGCTTACGCCGTCGATGCCCCGATTGGCTTTGCCGCGGAACCTCCCACTAGCTTGGCGAATGGCGACACGTTGTGGGTACGCATTACGGCCAATGTCGAGGATGGGGATGCCGTTCGGTACTACAGGATAAGCGTAGCGGTGACGTATGTGCCGCCGAGTTTTGGTGAGCCCGATCCCGCATGGCTGAGCGATCCGTATAACCAAAGGTTCAGGGTTTTTCCCAATGCTCCGGCGAATGGCATTCTCACGCGCGAGTATTTTGACGCCAACCATGCGCCGCCGAGTTTCTGGAATATGCGGGGACACAACCACAGGCATCCGGATCCTTTCCGCTTTGCCAACGGCAATGCCGTAAGGAATTTAGCGGACTGGGAAAACCGCCGCAGGGAGATTTCCTATATCCTGCAATACTACATGCATGGCTGGAAGCCATCGCTTGCGCCAGATGTGGTGAGGATAGAGTGGGAGGACACGAGTCCAACCGCAACCACCATTACGGTAACGCATATAGCAAGCAACAGGTCGTTTTACTTTACCGCAAACCACACCCCGCCCGAGGGTGCCAGAGATGGGTTTAGGGAAAGGGTGTTGCTTGTTGGTGCGGGAAACAACCCCGCGGGCCGAGATCCCGCATGGGGAACGCTCAACCTCAATTTTGGTTGGGCCGTAACTACCGGATTCTTTGGATCTCCCAGTAGCCGGGCTGGAAATGTCGCAACCTTGTTCGGGCTTTCCCCCTCCGCTCTCGGCACCCCGTCGTCAATGATGTCCAGTGCTTGGATAATGAGCGTCATTCTTACCGTTGTCGAACAGGGCGGTTTCCGGGGCCTTTACGACCCGGAAAGGGTTGGCATTTTTGGATTTTCCTTTGCGGGCAAGCATGCCATGATCATGGGCGCATTTGCGCAGGGGCAAGGCGGAAGTCAGGTCGCCTATACGTTTGTTGGTTCGGCAGGATCGGGCGGCCCTGCGGTTGACCGCTTCATTCCGACCGTAGCGTTACATGGATTTTGAGGTTGATCCGTTGCCTGACACCCCACTTGGGGCAGCTGGCACCGCGCTTGGGTCAAATTCCCATAACAGACTGTCAAGTATCATCTGGTTCCAGCAACGGGTTGACGATGGCAGGAATCTTCCGCATCACTTTGGCGATACCCCGAATATCAGAATGGTCCGCGGCTGGACGGCCGACACCCCAGGCATTCCCGAAGGTTCGCTTATCTATGGCGAGGAATATTTCAGGGTCAGGTATCCCTTTTTGTGGAGCAGGCCGCAGGCGGATGCGCCAGACGAATTTGGGCGTATTGGGCTTAGGGGAGGTTTCGGCGGGATTCAAAATTTGGCCCAGGCGCGCAATGAAAACGCCGTGTGGTTTAGCGAGCGTTTCCGGCAACTCAATGACTTGCACAACGGGCTTAGCCTTGATTTCGACCCCCCGGCAAACGCCAGCCGCGGGAACGAGGGCATACTCTGCACCATGCCCTTCGATTCGCACTTCATCTCCGCTCTTATCGCTCCACGGGTTATCGTGTACTCGGAAGGCTTCCACCCCATACGGAACAACCCCGAGGGGCAATGGGCGAACTGGCTTATGACCGACGAGATTTACCAGATGTTCGCCGAGGAACTGAACGATCCCGCCATTATCTGGCGGAATGCGATCAGGATGTACCATGTTACGCACCAAAGGTTTGCTTGGCAAAATGAGGACGATGCCTTGCTGGTCAACGCCCTGCACAGCGGGGGAACGCCCCCGGCAAGATTCCGCACCCCGCCCTTCCCCGTGGACGATCCCCGCTATCGCTGGGACTTCGACCGGATGGATTGGGGTCGGCCTGGCAGTCCCACCATAGCGGAACGCGTACGCAGGATGCGGGAATCCCCGGTGCATGTCCAGGCTATGGATTACAGGGGTCTCTTGGAGAATCCAGAACCGCTGTAGTTAAGCGACCGTATCGCAGGTGGAAAGACTGGCGAGAAGGTTTCGGCGGCCTACACGTTGAACTTGAAGAACAACACGTCGCCGTCCTTCACGATGTACTCCTTGCCCTCGATGCGGTACTTGCCGGCCACCTTTATCTTCGCCTCGGTTCCGTAATGGAAAATGTCGTCGCAGG
>Ga0209755_10004711_pt1 | contig 15962 bp, 12 predicted proteins | sample TergutCo191P1_FD_187301 | JGI IMG/M metagenome (GOLD analysis project Ga0209755, IMG submission 187301) | Cornitermes sp. P1 segment gut microbial communities from Petit-Saut dam, French Guiana - Co191P1 (SPAdes) (version 2) | ecosystem: Host-associated > Arthropoda: Insects > Digestive system... | reverse complement strand
AGTAACACGGCCTTTGTTCTCCTGAAGATGGGCATAATGATGCCCGAAACATGTTGAGACAGAAGTTGATAATAAACATCTGATTGTTGCATCTTGTTGGTTTTCTCTCTCTTCACATATATAAGGTCAGTCTCAATTTTGTGTCCACGGATTGAGATGAAACCTTTCTACAGGGACAACTGAAGTTAAGTTCTCCCCTATCCCCACATGCATATCCTCACAACTTCATGACTTATTTTTCTAATATTCATTTTAATATTGCCCTCCACATTTACAACTCTTCCTGTGCAGTTTTTCAACCAAACGTGTGTGAATTTTGTTGCTTCTTCCATATGTGATATGTATCCTTTATGTGATCACTCTAATAATATTAATGTGCAGAACAGCTGAAGATCCCAATATTTTCTTTTCTCCATTAATTGGGGTATGCCACACTTTCTTTCATGTCCTTGAAATAGCACAATGCAAAACTTTATCCCATACCTGTGATTAAGGGCACCATTAAACCACTGTATCACACTTGCAGTGGCAATGTCCAGCATCCGCAGTTGACTGTCCCTTGCGTGAACTAGCACTCGCTGACCACCAGGATGGACCTGAAGTCTGTTCACAACTGTGTCCCTCAGTTCACGAATGTCCATGTTCCTTGAATGTAAAGATACCATTACAACTGGCTCTGGGACATAGAATAACATTGTCATGTGTATGCTGTTACTTGGCATTTGGTCACTAGAAAGGTTGTGGAGATGACAAAGTAAGTTAGAGTGGAATTATGAAGGGAGGTTTTGACGACAGAAGGTGGTTGAAGTGTTTCAGGAAAATATGCTATGGCAGGCTTTTTTGTCAAAAGTGTTGAATCTTCGGATTCTACTACCAGAGAATAATAATACTGAGTGGCTTGTTTGGTTGGTTGGCTTGTGGACAGTGGAGTTCTTTCCAACAAATAGCATTGTGACATGTGCTCTCAGGTCACAATCAGAATTTAAAATTCTGAATCCAGCCAGGTGCTACGTCACAGGTGAAGCTCTAACTGAGGACAGAAGTTGTGATGAGGTTGAAGCTGGTTGGAATTGTCAATCACCCTTCGGGGGGAGGAATGACTACACAATGATGATGGAGAATTGGGTGGAAGGGGGCAGGAAATGAGAAGAGAGAAACCCACCCCAATGCCATGTTATTCACCACCAATCCTACACAGGATGCCGTAGGTTTGAACCTAAGCCTCCACAGTGAAAAGCCAGTATCTTCACAGTCTTACCTATAGCATGGTCAATCTAATTGGTACATACTGGATTCAATTCCAATCATCCCCATCCTTACAAGCTATTTCTCCCACATTCTTTTCAAGATAACGTCCCATGTGAGCCTTTGGAAAGAGGTTTCCCCAGTAAAACTATGCACGTTTCATCTGGTAGTCAACCATATTATGTGCACAGCTCATTGTAAAAACTTCCTTAATTCCACTTGTTACGTACAACAGCAATTGTCCTGAAGTAACAGCTACAGAAGATGAAGGCTGATCCAAATTTCAAATGGTGTATGCTGAAGATGCATTCAAATTTCAAAATACTTAACTCTAATTACAAGGCATGTTAAATCACCTGTTCAGTTTCCATCTGCAACACTGCTTCTTTGTTTTCACTTTTGATACTGTCCATTCAATGATCCTACCTACACTATCACCTGAATACAGCATGCCACTGCAACTCAAGGACATAGCAGTGACAAAACCCGTATGGCCTTCCAGTTCCTGGACAAGCTGCAAATAAAAACATGACATTCATTGGCATAATACTTTAATTTAAAGTCAACCTGTTGGTGACTGTGTTAGATGCTGATATTCTGTGCTAAACAACTCATTTTTTCAAATTTTCAAAATCATGTGTGAGGTACCATGACTCCACAGTTGACATCCAACATTATACTGCAAATTCCTGCTTTCAGTAACCAACTTCATCTTCACTATCATCCTAATGTTTGGCAAAAAATAAAAGCCCTGCCCCAGAGGATGTCCAATACAAAATGTACAGTCCTACCTTCACCAGAGCCAGGACAGTGTAGTTGGTATAGTGACTAGGCTATGGGCTGGATGACCAAGGAATTATGGTTTAGATTACTAGCAGGGGCATGACATTTCCTCTATTCCGAAACATCCAGAACAGCTCTGTTGTCCACCCAACCTACTATTCAATGAGTACCGGGTGCTTCTTCCACGGGGGTAAAGTGGCCAGAGATTGAAGCTCACCACTCAGATTAACCTTTTCGCATTGGCATTTAAATGGCTACAGTCCACCTTTGCGTACGACATTCTTTTCGCTAGACATTTAAATTTTAGCACATGGTTTACAAAAAATGTTAATATTCCGGGAACCAAAAAAGATTGAATAATGGATTAAACGGCATTTTTCGGGAAATAAGACAGAGACATTTCTGCGTATGTTCAAGAAAGCAGTAATAATTTTAGTTTATGAATAGACAGACAAATTGTATGGAATAGCAAAAATTTCAGTTTCTTTTACTTACATATTGGCTTGAGTCCCCAGGGTTTCTTAAGGAGGTCGCACATGATGTTGTTAGAACTGTGTCTTTGTGTGGTAATCTTCAAAACATGTTTTTTTAATGCACAGTCCCACTTCACACTTATGGCACTTCACGAAAATTTCTGTGTCACGCCCCTGGCCTTAAACACGTGACACCTCAGCTGCATCTCAGAAGGGATAGGCCAATGTTTGCTGCCGCTGACTTCAAGACTGGCGACATGCGATTCAACGTTAGGTGGTCTACCTAATGACCTTGGTACACTCCGTTCTGGTCCAGCATGTGCCAACATATTCCTCACTAGGGTATATCGAAAATCTCTATATGACATTTTCTTACCTCCACACGAGGAATGAAGAATGTAGCTATTGAGAATGGCCAGGTCTAGCAGATGAAAGAACAATTTTTTTGTCCACTTGAATGTGTGACGACTGATGGAGTAACTGTTAGCCATTCTGTCACCCTTATCCACATAGACCATATGATGGTTATAATCCATCACAATTTGTGGCTTTATGGCTTTTCTTCCTTCATTGCAGAAATTACCTTCTGCTGGGGCACTGTGAATATTAGTCAACATGCATACGTCTCTCTTGTCCCGCCACAGTATTGCTGTCAAGTCAGCCCTGGTCCTTACGCGAATGTCTCCCCTTTTCAGTTTTGTTGTCTTTGGTCTTAGGTCTTGTGGCATGACTTTCCTGTTCAGCCTGACAGTGCCACAACAGTAAATCTGTTTCTTCACCAAGTCGTCAAACAATTCAGGGGAAGAAAAGAAACTGTCCATGTATAATTTGTGCCCACGTCCTTCTATCTTCCACATCAGTTCTGTCACTGTCGCATGGGTTGCTGTCACGTGCTGTGCCGTGCACTGTCTGTCCTTCCCAAGTATACTTTCATGTCGTACGTGTATCCATTCGAGTCACAAAGTTTGAAAATTTTGATGCCAAAACGCTTGCGTTTTTTTGGTTTGTACTGTTTGAAAATCACCCTTCCCTTGAAGGAAACAATAACTTCGTCAATAGCCAGATTTTCGGAAGGGTTGTAAAATTTGGAAAATGTGGCATTTAGAATTTCAAACAGGTCTTGTATCTTCCATAGTCTGTCAAACTTTTCGTCCGTCCTAACAAGTTCATTCTTGTTGTCAGTAAAGTGTAAGTAATGAAGGATGTGAAGGTATTGGTCCCGTTTCATCATGGTGCCGCAGAAAGGTGTGTATAGCTGATCCAATGTTGAGCAGTAGTCTGTCAGTTTGTCTCTTATGCCATGTCCCATCTCTATTGTCAATGCCAGAAACACAAAAATTTTGGCTTCAGTAACGTCAGGTTCAGGAGAGGGTCCATCGTTAAGTCCGTCTATGTAATCTTGGTAGTAGCGGTTAGTCTCCACCACCAGCAGAGTGACAATTTCTGCAAAATACAGAAGAAAAACACTGAGTGGACTGGAGCCATCATTTATGTGGGTTGCTTCATTGTCCTTCTTTCCTCTCGGGCCCCCTGTATATGTGTGTGCTACACTGCTCTGAGGGCAAGAGGGGCATGTCCATTGTAGGGTTAATGGCTGTTGAGTCTGTTCACCTGGCCCACTCTCACCAGCATCTTCTTCGTCAGAGGCACTGGACGAAATTGAACTGCTGGACTTGTGACAACTGACTGTTTGGCAGTAAGGTTGAGGTTGTGACAACCCTGGCATACTTCCATAACCTCCCTCAACTGAACTGACGTTTGTTGATACTCTCACTTCGTCACTATCAGTGTCAACAATCAGTTCAGATATTTCACAGGGGTGCAGCAACCTTGGCCTCCTGCTTGGTCGACTCATTATGGCACCACTCACACCGACTCTCTATGCTACACTGGATCTAAACTCAGCCCAAAGTCTGAGAAACGAAACGCAATATTGTCGAGCTCTAAATGGGGCCCTTCAAAGAAAAGGATGGCAGATAAAGTTCTGCTTATTGTAACCTGTCATCACCATATTATCGCTGTAACCTAAGTGCTGCATAGATACACTCTCCAGACTAAACAGTTAGTCATCACAAGCCGAATGAATAGAGCAGGAAAAATAAGCTTTGCATCAGTCGCCACTACATCCTTATTGGCTGTAGGTACAAACAGCGTCATATAAAAAATGGATACAGGGGGCTTTCTATCAAGGGCTAAATCAGTCGGAGCATGAAGCTGGAAAAAACTGAGTGAATTTACCCTTAATATCCCCCAGCATCAAGAGCGAAATATTTAAATGACTGAGGCTGTGGCTGTCCTGCCAGCAGGACTCTCGTACACCAGTTGACTTTAAATAATTTAAATGCCGTCCCATGGCTTGGATGCTCGTATTGTAAAGGTTAAGAATGATCACAGGCAGACCTCCAGTCTCCCATATATCTTTATGGTATGCACAGGGACAACTTTATATGCCTTCACCAGAGGTAGGTAATGAAAATGGCATCATGGCAACTTTACAGACAGTGTCTATTGAGGCATGAGTGTAGTGAAAATGAAAGTCATCAACATATTGTTCCATGTTTCTGCAAAATCAAATTATTTCAAACTCTTGAATTTTCCATACTTGTACTGGTATAATTCCTGTAGTATAAGCAGGAGTGGTAGACACCAAAGACGCAGTGTGTACACCTGCATGTCTCACCTCAAACCGTGATGATCTGTGTCCACGATTCCACACACGCATCACATGATCGTAGCAACCAGTGACTAAAGCAGAGCCATTGCTGGGGTGGAACTGGCCACAATATACAAATGATGGGTGAGGTAGCATCTGGAATACATCAGGCAAAAATTGTACAAACTGTATTCCAGAATAACAATGCTAAGTCATATTATGGCTGTATTCCATTTCAAATAACATCCTGATGAAGATTTTACACATCTAAAAGCTTGCCTGAGTCTAATTATACATACAAACATGTGAATCTTACACTAGCTTTCACAGCACCAAAACTAAAGATGCAGAATAAATGACCATTGGGTAGTCCATGGAGAAGGATGAAAGAATAAGTGAGGAAATATATAAAACAGAATACAGAACAAAATGAATATAAATATAACAGAAGTGCTTTAGTAAAGGTTGAAAACAGTGATATAGGCTCTGTCATGGGTCAGTGCTCCCTACCAGAAAAGTCAGTGGATGGCAATCTTACATCTCACTTGACTTGCAAGACAAGCCAAGCAACTAGTTAGCAGCAGAATACAATGGACACGTCATCATAAAATATGTCACCTGCGATTTAAAACTCCTGGGATATACCATGTAAACTGGTAATATTACTGTTAGTTTGAAAGAACTGCTACTAGTTGCTAATTGCTAACTGATATTAATAGTACCATTAGTCTGAGAAGGAGTCACCTTTTTGGACTACCTGTACCCTGATGATGGAGCAGGCAAGCTGCTCCTAAACTTCAACAGCCTTTACCAATTGACATGGCATATATGCCAAAAGACTTCAACCTTCGTTGACACTGCCATGAGGACCTCAGATCTTCATTATGTAACTTGTTACCAAGTTCACATACACGAGAGACTGCTGTTGATGATTTAAACACTGAACATGGGAGGAAAGGGACGTCAGGGTGTACAGAAAGAAGGAAATTCCAAGATTAGAACAAAACGTGAGAGCATCTTAAATCAATTTTCTCGACAGCATCTTACATTATATTTCTCCAACTTTAAAAAAAAAGGTTGAAATAAGAGCATCTGCCTACATGTCAGAACTGCTCATTAAAGCAGCCCGATTAATTCTGAATACCTGCAATCCTGTCTCTAGGGGTGTTTTCCTACTGTGTTTTAATATCTGAATGCACGTAGGAAAACACCTCTAGAAATTCAGCAACAATATTTATGATAAATTTTGCCCATCTCATACCAAATTATAAAGAAGTTTGCACAGTGACAATGCAAGCAACGATGTACAGGAATTGCTCTAATCAAACTAACAATGTCACTTTATGAAATGGCAGATTCATCATACCAAAATGCATAGGTTTGTGTTAAATACCTGTAAGGATTAGCCTTTCAAGTACGTGATGATAAATTTACTGTTAAAATGGGAGCTTCAACACAGTCTCACCTGCAGAAGGTGAGACTTCTGACCCTCAGTATCCCAGAGGCAAGCAGTGCAGTCTGCAGAAGCAGACAACAACAGTGTATCCTTGGGCGACCAATGTAAGTCATACACAAGCCCCTGGTGACCTTCAAACTGGGCAAACTCCTTCCCATCTGGAACCTGTTTAACATCAATAATAAACGTCTGTTCATTTTCAAGTTAATGTCTGAAGCACAGTACTTATTTACTTACTCCATAGAGCAGAGTCCTTCTTGAGAAGCTAACTGGTTCTCAGGAAGTTATGAAATTACCTGCATTTTATGGAACCTGAAGGTTCATTACCACAATTACAAGTACCTGCCACCTGTCCCTATTTCTGAACCACAATACACTCACAAAAAGCTGTTCATATGTTCATGTCTTAACACATGGAAAAATTCATACCATAATGTAGCAACTGCTGCCAATTTCTTTGAAGTTATGTATAACTGGCAGCAATAGCAAGACACAAATTATATTTAACACTTATTGAAGAGTAAAATAAGCTCCGAAAACAATTGCTACTATTCACTTCAGGATATTCTTTCCTTTCTACTTCTATAGGAATTGAAAAAGTGTCCTTAAATTTTTGAGTAGACATATTTACCTAAGTGCACTTCATAAATTTATGTACCTCATTTGTCTTCACACTCATTACAATCCATAACAAATTTTATATTGCACAGACATAACTTACATAATTTTGGCACAGAGACACGTACAGAATATACAACAATGATGTATTTCTCATCAGCTGACATGCTGCAAGCAAGATGAAGACCTGAGTTGCTGAACTTCACAGTGAAGCATCTTCTTGTGGCTGTTGGCAGGGTCAGTTTACAACGGTTTGGTATTTTGCAGGATTGTGATGGTAAGCGAGACCATGTAGAAAGTGATGTGCATGCAGATTGCAGCAGCTGCAACACAGTTTAATGCATACCCCTACAGAGAAGCAGATAAAAAGCTTGCACTGTACATCAGTCCTCATATAGACCATTCATCACCAGCCCCCAAAACTTCATCTCTGCAAAAAACTGCAATTGTTCTTAATATTCAAATGAAAGTCAGCAGTGCTGACTCACAAAAAACAAATGTACGGCTTCAATTACATGCAACTGAAAGAGCATAGCACAGACGATTATCCAACTCTTACTGCACTGATATACAACCTGTAAAGTGTGTACTGTGTGTGATCTACAATAGTATTCTCTGAAGCTTATAACCAGACCCAAGAAAAAGGTAATTGAATTGTTTTGTATTAGGCATTACAAAACTAAACGAAAACTGAAAAAGAGACATGGTACCGGAATATTGTGTAGATTTTATTCATCCTTCCTGACATAATTTATGCAGGACACACCCCAGTACAATCTCTACATATACACAGTTCATATGAGTCAGCGTAATTTTCACTAACATCCTATATAACAAGGACATAACACATTAACAGTTCCATTGATTTACTAATTTAGTAACTGTCTCAAAAATACCACATTATTCAATTAATTTGGATAGAGTATACGTGATTTCTGTATGACAATTATACATCCACTCCATACCACTTTCATTTTTATTTCTCTTAAGTCTTGATTTCATATACAATTACATTTGCCACATTTAAGCCTTATAAGACAAGTAGTTCACATTACAGACTTGAGACTACAGAGGAAATACTACAAATGTGGATATGTTCTCTAAACCTTTCATAATAAAATTCTTCCCCCCTTTCTGCATGGCTGTGAAAGTGTTAAAACTATTTTCATTCTTAATATAATAAGATTTAAACAAGATTAGAGCTTGGATAGCATAGTCAGTCTACTGCCAATGCTAACCAAGGAATAATGTTTCAATTCCTGGTAAGGGCATGAGATTTTTCTCTTCTCCAATGCATCCAGACTGGTTCTGGAGTGCAAGCAGCCTCCTATTACATGGGTAAAGGAAGGGGGCGGGGATAAAGAGGTCAGGGCATGAAACTCATCACTCACCCAATTTAGTTCCAATGTTAAGGATCAGTGGAACTCTACCTTCACTCAATCCTATGACAACATGGCATGCACAGGGAGTTTATTTTTCAGTAACATGTGGGAGTTGGAAGTTGGTTAAGCAGAGAGCACTGATGATTCCACAATACCTGTGATGATACCACACTGTTCTCTTGATCAGATCTGGCATCACCCTCCCTGTGGTTCTGGTCCAGCTCTAACAAGGAAGAAGATTGACCGAGTTCACCTTGCAGAGCATTGCGAGAACGCAGGACTGGAGGCAAATTTTCTGGGGGCATTATCCCCTTCACAGTCACGAACAGAGTTGCAGGGTAGTGCTCCCACACACCAGCACTCCACCACTCATATACCTGCAGAGAGAAAGAGAAGATTATGAAAGCAACTAAGTTGTTAATGAAGCACTGATGATTTCTCCTTGCTGTATTTAATGTGACTTTGGTAAACGGATTACATTATAAGAAACATTACATGATACACATTTTTTCCATAGATATTATAGTGGAATAGTAATACAAGGATATGCAAACATCTTCCACACTGTTTAGCCCAATTAACCCATTATGCGTATGACAATATACAACAATAAATATATCCACTTTTTAGAGGTCTGCTAAATAACTAAATTAGGAGTGTGCATGACAGCCTGTAGCTGCAACCATGATTTGAATAGTTCCCCCCCCCCAAAAAAAACAGTAACATACACCACAACTGTTACAACTCAGTCTCCTAATTCGCTGTGGCTTATACAACTGCAGTCGCACTTCCTTTTCTGTGTTGAGGACACCGTTTGCTCCAACAGGCTTCAAGAATGCCCAGGCTATATGATACCATCCCCCTTCAGAACCTGAAATAAAACATGGTAAATATAAAGTTGTCCCTATGTCTTAGTACCACATGTTTCAGTCTCACACATTAGATGGAGGTCACTAAGCACCTTCATATTTTGAGTGCTTTACAGCATGATAGGGAACCCCCAAGTATGCACTTGATAGAAGAAGGACTGGACAAGAGTATAATCCATCTCCTCTCCTGCCTGGAATCAAATCCCAGTCATTCCACACAGCAAGTGATGTTACTGAGTTATCTCACCTCCCAAAATGATAATAAAATTTCATTCATGGAAAATTAACACTTCTTCCCAACACAAAACGAAGCAAACTAAAGAGGACACAACTGCAATAGAGAATACTTTTCCCACAGCATCAATAAGATATACAATAGTCCACAAAATAAATATGGCGAGTCAAATGAAATCCTTCACAGTGTAAAAAGAATGAAGAACCTAATGTGTGCTGCTGTACACACAGTAAGTCCGCAGCACAAGTTAGAATTATGTACTGCGTATGGTAGACCTGGCAATATGTGGAAAAATGACAAAACTGTATCGAACTTAACTGTAATAAATCAGGTGGTAACCTTTATTTGAGGTTTTCAATTAACTCACCTATATATATAAGTACAGAGTTTTTCATAATATGCCTAGAGTAAATTAAAGTTCACAACATTACACCCAAGGAAAGTACTTACCTAATTTCTGATACCGAGAACTTGCAACTGTGAAATTCACCATATCCAGGACTTCAAACAGGATTAACAATGGGGCATTACCATGCATAATATATTCAAAATCTTCATTGAATACAAGCAGCTCTTCCCAGACTGGCACAATAGATCTATGGGGGGAGGACAAATCATCACATTTTGAAACAAATAAACACTCTCAATTTTAAAACATGACAGACAATAAATTTCCCAAAGGTTTCTACTTTATTTAACTACTATTCTCTGTTGTGATACATGCTGATGTGTCAAAAATCTGTAATTTATCAAACAATTTTTAAACTTCTAAATCTACATCTCAGTGAAGGGTGCTCACTGAAGAGAAACTGAACAAAATCAGTGCTAGACTTATGTTTCTATGAAAACCTTACAGACACTTGTCAAACCATGTGTGTTCTCTATACATTACCACTGCATCAATAAGTACCTCTTACAACACAATTTCAGTCTAACCTGCCCTTATGTCCCATGAATTGAAAATACGTCACATCTGCCATTTTTCTCACCTCTTCTCTTTGTAATCAAATATATCAGTCATGAGGGGCAGAATGTAATCAACCTCCTGGTTTTCATAGTAGAAAGACACTGGGCGACTAATGTTGCTTTTTTTCAAGTAATTTCCAGTCACTGCATTGAGAAGATGCACCTTCACCAAAGGGTGTCGTATGAGAGAGTCTACGCGCAGACATTCACTACGATGAATAATAATTCCAAGAACCTTATCATAATGTAACTCCATCTGCTGTGACTCCTGTGCCATCAAAACAGTTTCCAATGCTTCTTCTCTACTCTTTCTTTTTGGTTTATGGAATGGGGATTTTCTGCTAGGTGACATTTGTTTTTGATCTAACTTTACAACTGATGTATTTGTGTTTCCCAATTCTATTTCCTCCTTTTTCTCAACACTACAGGATGCACTCTTTTTTTTCTTTTCCTTTCGTTCAACATTCTGAGGCAGGACACAATCATTATCATCTGCTGTCATGCCTGTATGTACAACAGGATCTACAAGAAGCTGTGCACTCAGACTGTTGGGTATTTGACCAAGCTGCTGATGACATTCATCCACTTCTATTTCATGGGTATTACCTGGTTCAAGAAATTCCTTCTGTGTCTTTCTCCTGGGAAGAGGGACAGGTTTCTTAACACTTGTGCTATTCCTACAGGATGGACTAACTTGTTTTACTTGGCTGGAATCTGGATATTCTTCACAGAAATCAGATTTAATGTTTTTTATCCTAGTATTTATTTTAATGACATCTACTTCATTCCCTCTGCTGTTTTCAGAATCAATTTCTGTTTTTTTATGTTGAGAAATTTGGCAGGAATTCCTTTCATCTTTCAGCCTTTTGTCCAGAACCAACAGTTCTCTTTTTGCATCATTATTCAATTCAGAGTTCACTTTATCAGGTTCAAGCAAATACCCATTCAATCTTGGTTTCATAACATCATCATCATCATCATCAGCACTTGATAAGAAATCAAAACCACTCCTCAGCTCCTGAGTGGTTGTGTTAGGTGACTTGCATTCTATTCCTTCGACACTTTTAGAGAAAGCTCTCCCAGGGCTGTCCCTGCCTGTTCCCTTTGTATGTACCCCACTCCGCTTCATCTGTTTCTGTGGAAACTTGCCAACTTCCTCAACCTAAAGAAAATTAAAAGCACCAAATGTTATGAATGTAAACTGAAGATGCAGTCTGAAAAATCAACCTTACTGTTACAGCACATACAAACACATTCACTGCCTGTTACAATTGTCCTTCAAGACAGCGAAACCTCCCAGCACCAACAACAGCACTATTTTTAGCTAATGATACAAATCTGTTGGCTTCTCTCAGACAGATATTCAACTGTAATGTAGCCTTCATACATCATGATACAAGCCCCAAGAAACCAGTATTCAATATACACCAAAGAGAAGCATACAACTTCCCAACCAAAAATTGTGTGAAATATTTAGTCATGATCATAAAGCCCAAAGAGTTCAGCCAGTATTTAAAAGCTGGCAGTGAACATGTTCATACTAAACATATTGGAGATCAAATATTAACTGGGTGCTCCCAAAAATTGTGGGCAGTCTGATAATTTTAACAATAAAAAAAGAAATAAACCTATGGCAAATTCTGTTCCTGCATACAAGAGTAAAAATGTGTATTTCGATGAAGTACACAAATCTTCCAAATGAATCACCGTTTTCCCTAATACCTTACAGTTTTGACATTCACTTACTGCAGATGCAAATTTGCTGCTGTAAACTTATTACGTTATATACAAATACACATTGCACAACAACTGCTTTAGCACTGTATTCTACATCAAAAATAAATGCCTTAGATGTCACATTCAGCATTTCTGCAACAGAAGTAATATTTATGAGTCAAAATTGTAATCTAATCAAATATGCAACATCCTGTGGTATGATGTAATGGGAACCATAACACATCCCGTTTCCAACACAGAGCATTTTACTGAAGTGTTGTTTGCCACTGCTGATTGTTTCTGTTACTAACATGAAAACTGATGGCCTAATCATTTCTTTTTTTAAATATATCATCATTTAGTAGCATGAAAACTGTCAAGTACACTATCAGATGTAACCTGGGTTTGCCACTAAAGTTATATCTCACAGCCTAACCAAGTTGGCAGATATAACTTAGTTGTTGTCATTAAAATGAAACCTCCAAAGCTAACTTTTATGTCTATGGGGAAACATGAATTGAGCTTCCATCACTAAGCTGAAAATTCAAAGCCTATGTTTTATATATGTTTTCAAATGTTACCTCAATTTCTTTAATTAAAACTCCAATTCTAAGCTTTGTGGATTACATTTTATATGTTTCTTCTATAATGGAAATAGTACCTTGAGTTTCAGTGATCATATGTGCTGTCAATATTGATGCAGTATGGTCTCAGATGCAAGAAGAAATGCAAAGCACAAATGAAGGTATATAATGAGATTGAGTTAGCACATTAACTGACAAATATTGCTTTTGTTCATGAAATAAAGACCACTTCAGAATGTTAGTAAATGAAGAATAGTAAATGGGAAGAGATACAAGTGCATCTCCTACTCCATTGTTTTGTAATTCAATTTGGCCATGGAGCCCTTCACACTTCACATATTTTTCAGAACCCATAATAAAATTCTTGTACATGAAACAAACAACTAGATCACAAATAAATATAATAATAAATAAATGGTAGACAAGAACATGTGATCAATATATTCAATTGTACAAATGAACAAATAAAAATCCCATTTCATGTACACAAAAAATGAAAATTATGTGTTCCCTTGGCAAAAAAAAAAATCCCATTTAAAACATAGTTGTAATATTTATTCCAGTACTGCATGAAACCAGAAAAATTCGAACATATAAATCATTGTCAAATAAAATAAAGCTATTTTAAGAGAAGTTTACAACAATATTTAAATTGTCAGTTTTATATGTTATGATATTTTCTTGAAAAACCCTTACTTTCAATTCACAGTATCCATCTGGGCAAAAATGCCCTGCTGTACATTTGCAACATGTTAGTCATATTCTGAAACAAGCTTCAACTGACCAGTTTTCTCATGTCTGTCCATCTGTCTACAAACATCACTCTGCCCAGCACAGTCAATTTCAGTGACATGGATTATAATACACATACACAAAATTTTGTGCCACACTGTATATATAATATGGTAGTACTGCACAACTCCAGACAGACCCAAAAGCCTAAGCCAAACCAGTATTCATAAAATAAACGATATACGGCTGAATTCATGCATCTAGAATGATTACCTCTGTTCCACGCATTTTAAAAATAAGAGATTCAAATATCCCAAAATGTTATCTATACCAAAGAAATCCACAGGAAACGGTACTTCATGGTAACCCTCATGTGAAGCCCTATTACGCGTGGAATGATTCTTAATATTATTTTTCCAAATGCTACATCACACCTGTACTGATTATCACGGATAGTATTACTTTAGATTCAAGTACAAATTAGGATGCATGTGACTGATGTTAGGTTAAGCTAGTTTAGGTCACAGGATTCTCTTTATATTCGCGCACGATAAACATGCCACGTATGGGTCTTAGTAGGTGTGACATCTGCATCCTGATTGATACACTTTTACCCTACTCTTACATTATATGATATCGTAAATTATTACATTATCGTGATTCTCGTTAAGTTGTCCTGCATTGTCTCGCCCTTGATCCAGAGCAGCGTGAAGTAAAGAATCAAATCGAGCTCTGGTGTGGTATGTAATATTTGATGGCGTATGAGTCAGTGGAATTTTATCATCAACTACAGAATGTTTTCCCATCTGTGAATTGTATTTAACCAACCACGACCAAACACTTTCTCAAACTTCTAGTAATCATATCCCCACCACACATTTGACAGTGTTTGCAAACAACAGTATTACCAACTCAACCGCACAAGAAAACTCTCGCACCAACAGTTGTGTCAGAGAGTAAGTACACATTACGAAACATTAAACTACAGTTTGTCCTTTCGACCTCTATTCATCTTACTTGGTAACTTGCTATGTCGTCAATGTGACACTGCAGTGGCATTCCAACCCTGAATGTAAACAGACAATTCATTTTCCGTCTTTCACTCTTTTGGGATGTATGTTAGTAGTTGTTTGCCTACGTTCTCGGACAAATTACCAGTGGGAGTAGGTTGTCAGTGCAGATCGGTAACAAACTACCATAATACGCCACACAATATCCAAGAAGAGTTACGGCCTTTACACCGCGGTGGAAGGCTGAAACCTCGCAGTTTAGTTTCTCTTAGTTCCATTTGGCATTTGGTGCCTGGGCCGAGTAATCACTACGGCCGCTTCTAACAGAATAATATGAACTTTTAAAAAAATCACAATTAGTAATTGTATTCCTTTGACTTGGCTGAGTGTAAAATTTAGGAGAAAAAATCGAATGTTTTATCTATTCATTTCGCTGCCCCATTCGACTCTTTCGGTCCAGGGCGACCACACCTGAAACGTGCTTCGCAACCATCTACCCTTGATCCATAGGGCCAATCAGCCTTAGGCATGTTTGTTATAACCATCGTTGAACATTTCGCCAATCCGTGTTGTTGACAGTTTGAGCTGCATTCGTTCCGTGGTCTCCTGAACGTAATCAGAGTTAATTGGGGGACCCGTGCTAGTAATCTCAAGTCAGCTGAAGGCTTCATTGTTATTGTAGCTGGAAACTTTGTAACTTGCATGTTGCAAGTGATATAGCAATACTCATACCCAAATATTTTCCTAATGACGGCCACGGCTGGTAAGGTAATGTATAGAACTGCTGCTCGAGAACGTTAACGCCGGTAGGTTATAATGCGATTTTTGCCGTCCTTAATATCACGCAGTGTGGACTGGAGAACGCCGATAATGTGTATGCTGTCTATATTCACAGTATACCGGAAGATACCTGAAGATATGACTCTTCAGCTTTGCCGGTGTGAGAATTTCGATGGTTATAATGTGTTATTTGTATGTCACATGACTGGTGCCTTAATGATTACGTAAAGGTGGCCTTACAACTGTGTAACTTCGTGGATATGGGTCCATAGTTTGGCGCCGGCCTACCAATTATGTTGAGTCAGCTGGCACAAACATGATTGCACGGTTGATAGTGGGGAGTGTGAAATTAAAATCCACTTTTAACATCACAGGATTCTTGGTGTACTAATGATGACAACCATGGCATGTTTCATAACTTTGAAGTGAATGCCTTGAAGGAGTTACACCATTGGTAGTG
>Ga0209755_10004710_pt1 | contig 15967 bp, 16 predicted proteins | sample TergutCo191P1_FD_187301 | JGI IMG/M metagenome (GOLD analysis project Ga0209755, IMG submission 187301) | Cornitermes sp. P1 segment gut microbial communities from Petit-Saut dam, French Guiana - Co191P1 (SPAdes) (version 2) | ecosystem: Host-associated > Arthropoda: Insects > Digestive system... | reverse complement strand
CCTTCTTGCCGGGAAGTTTAAACGTGCTGTCTTTTTTTAACGTGTTTTCTACCCATTGAATTGATTCGCAGACAGTGCTTTTACTGACCCCGTAATCATATCCGATATGCTCCATTGTCCGGTACTCGCGCAGATATTTCAGCGTTACCATTAGTTTGTCTTCAACAGATAACTTCAGCGGGCTGCCGCCCTTTTTATGGAGTTTTTCATATTCTTTTTGGAGTATCTCCGTCATTTTTTAAAAGTTCTTGGTTTTACTCCAAAAAGCCGTTTGAAGGTTGATGCCTTATCGTTATAATTCTTTTTTCCCCTGCCCATCCTCCTTTTATCGCATGTTTAGGGGTTGCCGAACAAGTCTATTGACAAAATCAAGCTTTAATAAGGCATCGGTGTCTTTTCTCACCTTTACGGTGGTAAAATTCCTTGCTCTGGTATATTCTGTTTCAGTATTCCAGACAAATCCTGCTTCCCGCAGTAACGCAAAAACTTTATCCAGCTGTTCGTCGTACGTCTGGGACTGGTTTATAAAAAAATCGAGGTCGTCAGAGTAGCGGTGGTTATAATAAGCCCGGCTAAGCGCCGTGCCCCGGTTAGAAAAAAATCTGTGTCGCTCTGATTTAAAATACTCAACACCCTATCTTGCAGGGGGTAAAGGCTCTCTTCGTAATACTGCGAGGGCAAAATCAAAATTATACCTAACTACCTTTATACTTTTTACGAAGCGGCATACAGTATTTCCCGTGTTGCCAGTATTTTGTTTTTCCGTATGGGGTTTTTCAGGGATTCTTTCTCGACCACATCAACCTCCCTGTTTAGCAGCAGGGAAAGTTCGTTCTCCAGTTCAATTATATCGAATAATGTTATTCCTGCATTACTTTCGAATGAAACAAGAAAATCCACATCGCTGTCCGGCGCAAAATCGGCCCTTATTGATGAGCCAAATATTGATAATTCTATAATGCGATACTTTTTACACAGCCGGATATATCGTCGTAATTAAGAAAAATACCGTTCCCTTGCAGCTTTTTTACGGTACTCTTAACTGCAACAGGAGCATCCTCGCTGCGCCCTCGGTTGGAAAAAAATCTGTGCCGTTCTGACTTAAAGTATTCTTCCCCCCATCTTGCAGGAGGTAAAGGCTCTCTTCGTAATACAGCAAGGGCAAAATCAAAATGGTACCTCCTGTCTTTGGGCCAGATACGCCCGGCTATTTGGTGTGTACAGTTTTTTTATCGTTTCAACTCCCCATAGGGCGGTAACATAATGCCAGGGAAGCCTTTCCAGCGAGCGCACGAAAAGCTTGTCGCATGTAAATGCCCCTGATGTTTCAAGGCTCCCTTCAATAACCGCAAGCATGTCTTCTGCTGTGTCCAGGTAATCCCAGTTAAGGGAACTCATGAGGGCAAGTTTTTCATCATGGCTAAGGTTTAGCGGCATTTAGGCCTTCCCCAGTCTGACTTCGCAGCTCTTTTTGCAAAACGCAATCCCGTACTTGATAATATCGGTATAGCATTCCGCTTCAAGCTCTTTGGCGTACTTGGCGACTTCTATTTGCTGAAGCGCCTCTTCGCTTTTTTTTTCTATCTCGCGCATTTGGGCCGTCCATTTTAGTTCAAATACTATGGCTTTGCCGCGCCCGCTGGAGTGCCGCATAACTATGTCACAGCGGCCCAGGCCCGCTTCGCGGTTGGATTTTATCGTATAGTTGCGTACGCCGGAAAGGACGCCGATCATTACTCCGTGGTAAAAATCTTCCCGCCGCCCGTCCATGTAGCTTATGGTCTCCAAAAGGAATTCGCCCAGATTTTCCTGTAGTGTCTGCGCGTTGCCGTTTAAAACGGCCTCATAAAACGCGCTGAAATCTTTTTCCTTGATTTTTTCCCTGAACCATTCCTGTATTTTTGTGGTGTAAATGTACCGTAATTCCATGTTGGGGATTGACAGTTCCAGAACCCGTTCGCCGTCTTCGCTCAGGCGGCCTTCTCCGACTTTTTTGAGGTAGCCGGTAAAAAACATAAAGTTCCAGAGGTTATCAGTGTTTTTGTATACTTCGTCGTAGGTTATGTCCTCGTGGATTGTTTTTGAAATTGTTCCGCCGGCTATAAGGGTTTCCAATTCCGTTTTCGCCTCGTCTTCCGCCCTGTCTATCAAGGCACGGACTATATCGTTGCCGCTGGTGTTTGTCCAATGGGGTTCCGGGTATCTGTCTATGTTTTTCACCCAGTTGGCCACGACATTTATGGAACTCCAGGGGTTGTACACTTCGGTTTGTCCAAACACGTAGCCGTCATACCAATCCCTGACTATTTGCTCTTTGCTTTCCAGATTATAGTAATGCAGCAGGGCTTGCATCTCGTTCTGCGTGAAGCCGAAATATTCATCGTAATGGTCGCTAAGTATTGAGATGATCTCCAGGTTATTCAAGCCGGTAAAGATGCTCTCTTTTGATATGCGCAAACAGCCGGTTATTACCGCAAACTGCAAATGCGGATTGTCTTTAAGCGCGTTGCTCAAAAGCGGGCGGATAAAGTCGATCATCTCCTGGTAAAAGCCGCGTGTCCAGGAATTTTCCAGGGGGACGTCGTATTCATCAATTAATATTATGGTTTTTTGGCCATAATAGTTTTCAAGGCATTTGCAAAGGAAAAGCAAAGCTATGGAATAATTGTTAAAAGTGCCTTTGCCAGAGGCTATCGTTTTGAATAGTTCCCGTTCTTCATCGTCTGTGATTTTCCCTGCGGCATAACTATGCCGGACGAATTCATCTTTGATGCTGTCTTTCAGGTACGTATACGAACGCTCAAAGGTGTCCAGTTTCGCGCCCCGTAAGCTCAGGAATATCACCGGGTATTTGCCCTGGTGTTCCATGTAGCGTTCTCCCGCGCTTTCTATCTTAAGGCCGTTAAAGAGAGAGCGTGTATCCTTGCCGCCAAGCTCGGTGGTGTCCTCGAAAAAGCACTTGAGCATGGTCTGGTTGAGCGTTTTGCCAAAGCGGCGCGGGCGGGTGCAGAGGGTGGCTTTGGCTTTCTTGTCCAGAATGTCTTTAATAAAGAGCGTTTTGTCGACATAGTAATAACCATTTTCTATGAGCGAATCAAAAAACGATTCGCCTATGGGCAAGGGGGGAGGGGGGGGGGTATCGTTCATCTTCATAACCCTACCACCGTGATATTGTTTATTACTTCCCGCGTAAGTTTTTCTTCCCAGGGCTTTTCCCGTGTTTTGGGGCGGCGGTCAAAAATAACAAGGTATGCGGGAGCTGCTTTGTCTATTTTATCCCGATACATCACTATTTGTTCCAGGCCTTCTTCCAAGACCTCGGAAGGCGAGTCATGCGAATGGATAAGTTTTATTTCAATAATGTACGTTATGCTGTTGTACTCTACCGCCAAGTCCATTCGTCCCCTGCCTGCGGCGTATTCCCTGTCAATGCGGCCGCCTCCGTTTATCACCCGCTGCAAAAACGCCATCAGCAAAAGGTGGGGAAACGCTTCGGTGTAATTCATCTTTTCTTCCCAGATTTCGGAATTGCGCCGCCAAAATTTCTGGAACTCTCTCAAAAGCGCGTCCATGTCCAGGGAGCCGTCCGGCTTTTCCCACTGCCACTCAGGTTCGGGTATGGCAAGCTGGGGGCTGTAGGTCAGGTGCCTGGCAAGCACTTCGCGGTAGATGGGGTTGGCCACCGAGGGCGTGCCCTTTTCTTTTGTCACCAGGCCCAAATCAAGGCAGAGGCGGAACGCTTCGCCCTCGGCAAGCAGGGGGTCAGATGCCCCTGTGATAAGGCTTTCCATGACTTTGCGGATGCCCGGGTTTTCCATCCGATAGGCGAGGGCGTCAAGGTGGGTTTCCCTGGCAAGCACCATCTGTTCGCGGGCTTCCTTGACATGATCCAGCGTTACCGTTTCGGTGCTTCCCTCGTCCAGTACCCGCATTGTGGCGCGTTTAAAAAGTGAATTGACAATCCAGGGCTGTCCTCTGGACTGTTCATGCACGTATTCAAGGGCCTCCCTGCTTATCGTTTGGCCGGTTTCTTCTGTCCGCTGGGCAAAAAGGTTTTCAATATCGGCCACTGAAAAATTGGATAAAACCGCGGAATCTGCTTTTATGTTGAAGGGGGAGCCGGGGTTAGGCGCAACGCCGTCTTTTGAAACGGATTCATAGTCTTTTAAGTCCCTCATCCCGACCAAAGCAATTGATACCGGAAATATTCCCGGCCTTCGTATCGCGAAACCGCCCCTAAGCTGCCGTAAAAAACTTATGAGGGGATCCCCTTCAAGGATATCTGTTTCATCAAAAAGAACAACCAGGGGTTTTGGCATAAGCAGCTGTGCCCATTTTTGCATTGTTTCATGCAGCAGAAAATCAGTGTTGTCCAACGGCAATTGGGGAGCAGGGAATCCCGCTTCCGCTGAATATGCGCATACGGCTTTGTTTATTGTTGATAACGCTTCCGCGCGATCGCTTATCCCCTGGCAGCTCTCAAGGCTGACATAACATGCGGCCGCTTCACCCTTTGCGTTTATCTCCCTTGCCCAGCTTTGCAGAAATGTGGTTTTTCCGGTTTGCCGCGGCGCGTGAAGCACCCAGTACAGTTTATCGCGGATATAGCGGTGAAGCTGTGCGCCGACAAGGCGGTCTGCCGGGGGGAGCATGTAGTGATCCCAGGGGTTGCAGGGGCCGGTGGTGTTGAAGAAACGCACGGGGCGCTTTTCGGAGTGGCTGCTCATTTTACCCCAGCCTGACTTCGCACTTTTTTCTGTAAAAAGCAACACCGTATTTCATGGTGTTGGTATAACCTTCCTCTATCCAATAGCCTGTATAATTGTTGTCTTCTATCTGCTTTAGGGCTTCTTCGCACATAACGGGGAGTTCACTGAACTTTTTGGCTTGCTTTAGTTCAAATATAATTGCCCTGTCCATTCCGTACATAACCAAATCGCTGCGTCCGTGCCCGCTTTCCCGATTGGATTTGAGTCTGTAATCCCCCAATGTGGACAGTATCCCAGCCATAAAGCCGTGGTAGAAGTTTTCAGCGCTGTCCATAAAGCTTATGCTCTCCGCAAGAAGCTTTGACAGTTCGCTCTGGAAGGTTTCCGCGTCTCCGTTTAGGATGGCGCTGAAAAATGTGTCCAGATTTTTTTCGGCTATGCGCTCGTTGAACCATTCCCGTACTTTGGTTACGTAGATATATTTCAGCTCAATATTGGGAATTGATAAATCAAGGATACGCCCGCCGTCTTCATTCAGGCGGCCTTCTCCGATTTTTTTGAGGTAGCCGGTAAAAAACATGAAGTTCCAGAGGTTGTCGGTGTTTTTGTATATTTCATTGTAGGTTATGTCCTCGTGTATCGTTTTTGAAATTGTCCCGCCGGCTATAAGGGTTTCCAGTTCCGTCTTTGCTTCGGCTTCCGCCCTGTCTACCAGTATGCGGACTATGTCGTTGCCGCTTGTGTTCGCCCAATACGGTTTTGGGTACTCATTTATATCGGTAAGCCAGCTTCGTACAACCAGTATGGAACTCCAGGGGTTGTAGAGTTCTGTATTCCCAAAGAGATAGCCGTCGTACCAATCTTTGAGGGTTTGCGTTTTGTCCGCTAGTCCGTAAAACCTGAGCATGGTGTCCATGTCATCCTGTGTAAAACCGAAATAACCGGAATATTCTTTGCTCAGTATCGAAACTACATCAAGGTTATTCAAGCCGGTAAAGATGCTCTCTTTTGATATGCGCAAACAGCCGGTTATTACCGAAAACTGCAAATGCGGATTGTCTTTAAGCGCGTTGCTTAAAAGCGGGCGGATAAAATCGATCATCTCCTGGTAAAAGCCGTGTGTCCAGGAATTTTCCAGGGGGACGTCGTATTCATCAATTAATATTATGGTTTTTTTATTGTAATAATTTGTAAGACATTCGCAAAGAAACAACAGCGATATGGAATAATCGTTGAAAGAGCCTTTGCCCGAAGCTATTCTTTGAAACAGTTCCCGAGCATGATCATTGGAAATTTTCCCCTCAAGATAATCATGCCGAATAAACTCATTTTTTATGCTGTCCGTTAAATAGGTATACGAACGCTCAAAGGTGTCCAGTTTCGCGCCCCGCAGACTCAGGAATATGACCGGGTACTTGCCCTGGTGTTCCAGGTAGCGTTCTCCCGCGCTTTCTATCTTAAGGCCGTTAAAGAGAGAGCGTGTATCCTTGCCGCCAAACTCGGTGGTGTCCTCGAAAAAGCACTTGAGCATGGTCTGGTTGAGCGTTTTGCCAAAACGGCGCGGGCGTGTGCAGAGGGTAGCTGTGGCTTTTTTGTCCAGAATGTCTTTAATAAACAGCGTCTTATCGACATAGTAATAACCATCTTCAATCACGCGATCAAAGAACGACTGGCCTATGGGCAATGGGATGGGGGCTTTATCGTTCATTTCGGTTATTAGCATATCACACATACGGTTCTGCATGGACAAAGTTTTTTAATCTGACCTGTAGTTTCTTTTACTATAATTCCGCCATTTCCCGTATCGGGAAAAAGCTTTTGTGAGGAGACATTGAGAGGAACCTTGCCGCCGCCGAAACAGGCTGGCCGGGTTTGCATGATTCTCAAAACAAGCGGTTTTGAAAGAAACATGCCAGGAGAGTATAGAAGATTTGTATGATTTTTTCAAGTTCCTTTCAATTCATTTGGAGGTTTTTGGGGTTTTTGTGTTTGCTTCTGCGGAGGGTACGAACTTTTTCATTATGAGCAGTATTGCCAGTGCGCCCAGAATTGAACCGAGGGTGTTGGCGACCCAGTCCCAGATATCACTGTGCCTACCCGGAACAAAATATTGGTGAATCTCGTCTATTACGCCGTAGGCAGAACCTATTGCCGCTGTCAGCAGAAGGGCCGCGATGGGGCGCTGCTTCCAGAAGACCGGGGTTATCCAAAGCCCTATGGCAAAAGCGAGGGTGCCGTAAGCCAGCAGATGCTGCAGTTTATCCCAGCCAAGGGGGCCGGGGGGTTGGGGGAGGGTGCTTTGTGATGAAAGAAACCACAGGGTTCCGGCTATCAGGGGGGCAGGAAGGCGCAGCAGAATTTTTTGAAACAGTCGCATTAAGACCCCTTAAAAAACAACATCAATTTATACATGCAGACAAAATATATGTGGGATACTATACTTTTATGGTGTTTCTTTGTAAACTCCACTATATGCTAAACCCGGACAAAAGTAAAGGTGGCAGATGATCGGTATTGTTCTTGTTTTCCTGGCAGTTGCCATTTCCTCAGGGATTATGGTTGCTTTGCTGATCCGCTTTGCCCACAGTAAATCATTGTACGACCGTACCAGCACACGGAGAGTACATTCCGGCAATGTTCCACGGCTGGGCGGGCTTGGTTTTGTCCCGGTTTTCGTGATTGCCGCTACGCTTATTATGCTTTTGTTAAGCAGAACAAATTACTTTGAACGCTTTCTGCCGGTTCTTGTCGGGGCCTGTGTTATTGCTTTTTTTGGCGTTTGGGACGACTTCCGCCCCCTGCGCCCTTTAACCAAGATGCTTATCCAGATAGGCGCTGCCCTGTGCGTTGTTATTCCCGGCTATGTTTTCAGACGTGTTATCTTTTTTGAGCAGGGGGTTTTTTTGTCACAGCTCCCCTGGCTTGCGTTTGCTCTTACCATTTTTTGGCTTGTGGGGATGACCAATGCCGTAAACCTGCTTGACGGCGTTGACGCGCTTGCCAGCGGGGTTTCCATTATTATCGCGCTGACTTTCGCCTATATTTTTTCCAGATACGCAGGTATTTCTTCCTCGGTGATGATTTGTATAGCCCTGGCCGGATCGATTGCGGGTTTTCTGGTATTCAATGTTCCGTTTCCCAAGGCTAAAATTTTTATGGGGGACGGGGGGAGCCAGTTCCTCGGTTTTACCCTGGCCCTTCTGCCTCTGCTGGAAGAGCGCTACACTATTGCCACCCTGCCGGTGTTATATGTCGCGGCGATAATGGCAATTCCCATTTTTGACACCATAGCCGCCATCTGGCGTCGTATACGCGACAGGCAGTCGCCGATCATGCCGGACAGGGCCCATGTGCACCATAAATTAATGAACCTTGGCCTTAGCGTCCGCCAGGTGTGCCTGGTGCTTTTTGGCCTGCAGGCGTCTTTGAGCATGCTCATCATTATTTCACTAAAGCTTGCGGAATTTTGGCCTGTCAGATGGCCCTCCCAGGCTGTGCTGGCTCTCGCGTATCTTTTGGCTTTTACTTTTTTTGTGGTGGTGCATTTTATGAACAGAAGGGCATTAAAGACCAATGATTTTTCCCGCTCTGCTCCCTCACCGGCCCCGCATAAACCTTTGCCGCCCATTCGTTCTGCTGCGCAATTCTTGACGGAATAATGTTGGAAGGGTATAGTGTAAAGACGCAGCTCCGCTGGTTTTTAGTTTTGAAAATGGGGGTTATGTTATGAACCTGGGGATAGGACAAATTGCTCTTTTAATCGTTTTGGCGCTGGTATTTTTTGGGCCCAAGCGTCTGCCGGAGCTGGGGCGTGCCGCGGGAAACGCCATCCGCGAGTTTAAATCGGCGCTTAACGGGGTAACGTCAGTCGAGAAGAAAACTGAGGAATCAGAAGCGCCGAATACCGGGGATAAAGGTGACGAAAACGCCTGACGGCAGGAAAGGTTTCGATTTTTCAGATTGGGAACCGCATATTGCGGAATTGCGGCGGCGTATCATTGCCGTTCTGGTTGTTTTCCTCATATTTACAGTTGCAGCGTTTGTTTTGTCTTCCCGTATTGTCGCCTTTCTGCTGGAGCCTTTGGCCCGCTTTGACATTGAACTGTACATTTTCGCGCCGGCTGATCAATTCATGGCGTATCTGCATATTTCTTTTTGGACAGGACTGCTCTGCGCCCTGCCGTTTTTGTGCCTGCAGACAGCGCTTTTTATATGGCCGGGTCTGCGCAAAAACGAATACCGTTATGCGGCAGCGGCGCTTGTCATTGTGCCGTTCCTTTTCATGCTGGGCGCGGCCCTGGCTTACCGTTTCCTTTCGCCCATTGTGTTCAACTTTTTTCTGACCTTCGGCGAGGGAGATGGTATGCGTCCCCTTTGGGGGTTCAGGCAGTACCTGTCGCTTTTGTTCAGTCTGATGCTTGCGGCCGGCTTGATGTCCCAGGGGCCTTTGGCGCTGCTTTTTCTTATGGCAACAGGAATTGTCTCGTATCAAAGCGTTGCACGTTACCGCTGCCATATCATCATTTTGATTTTTTTCCTCGCGGCCCTGTTGACCCCGCCGGATGTTGTTTCACAAATTCTGCTGGGCATCCCGCTGTATCTTTTGTTTGAGGGGGCCCTTTTCCTGGGGCGTATTTTTGCCAAAAAGCGCTGATCTCTTCTCTGTCCGCTTCCCCGGATGATTTCGCCTAACCGATCCGCCGCACACGGGTTATCCCTTCGATCTGTTTAATTTGTTCCAGGCTTGCCGCGTTTACTTCCTGTTCAGTGTCTATGATGTTGTAGGCGTAATCGCCGTAGTGGTGGTTTATAAGATCCATGATGTTGATTTTTTCAGCCGCCAGGATGCTGGTGATCTGGCCCACCATATTGGGGATGTTCCGGTTTATTGCCGCGATTCTGAACGGAGCGCGCTTGTCCAGCTTGCAGTGGGGAAGGTTTACGGAGTTTTGTATTGCGCCTGACTCAAGATAATCCATGAGCTGCTGTGCCGCCATGATTGCGCAGTTGTCTTCCGCTTCCGGAGTGGAAGCTCCCAGGTGGGGAATGGCGATGACATTGGGACAGGCCAGGAGTTTTGCCGACGGGAAATCCGTAACGTATGAAGTGAGTTTTCCGGAGTTAAGGGACTTGATGATGTCCGGCTCGTTCACCAAAGCTCCCCGGGACAGGTTGATGATACGCGCTCCTTTTCTCATGAGGCGAATTTTTTTCGCGTCCAGAAACCCTTCTGTGGTGCCGGTTAACGGGAGGTGGAGGCTTACATAATCGGCTTTTGACAAAAGTCCTTCCAGGGTGTCGGCCCGGCCAACCGAGCGGGAAAGCTTCCAGGCCGCGTCCACGGAAATATAGGGGTCGTAGCCGATTACTTCCATGCCCAGGGCCGCGGCGTCATTGGCTACCATAACCCCAATCGCGCCAAGGCCCACAACCCCCAGGATTTTGCCCCTGAGTTCCGGGCCTTCAAAACGAAACTTCTCGCTTTCTACCAGGTCAGGCACCTGCTCTGCCTTGTCCGCGATTGTCTTGCACCAGGCTATCCCCTCAAGAATATCCCTGGAGGACAAAAGCAGGGCGGCCAGTGCCATTTCTTTTACGGCGTTGGCGTTTCCTCCCGGTGTGTTGAAAACAGCGATACCCCGCCTTGAACAAAGCGGGACGGGGATGTTGTTGTATCCGGCTCCGGCGCGGGCAATGGCCAGCACGGTATCGGGAATCTCTACTGAATGAAGATCCGCGCTCCTTACCAGTATGGCATCGGGGTTGGGGATTTCACTTGACACTTCGTATATTCCCTTGGGGAAGAGCTCCAGCCCCTGGCGGGAGATTTTGTTCATGGTTCTGATTTTAAACACGGTGTACTCCTTGAATGACTACAGGCTTTTTTCAAATTTTTCGATAAAGGCGATGAGGGCTTTTACCCCCTCTATGGGCATGGCATTGTATATGCTGGCCCTCATGCCGCCGGTAAGGCGGTGACCCGCCAGGTTAACAAGCCCCGCCTCCGCTGCTTCTTTGACAAAGCGGCTTTCAATGGCCGCGCGCTTGTCCGCGTCTGTCTCCCTGGGCACAAAGGGAATGTTCATAAGGCTGCGGCAGGATTTTTCCACCGGGGAAAGAAAGTGCCTGCTGGCATCAAGGCAGGAATAAAAAAGCTCTGCCTTTTCCCGGTTGAGTTTTGCCGCGCCTTCCGCCCCGCCAAGGGCTTTCAGCCATTCCAGCACAAGGGCGATTATGTAAATCCCGTAGCATGGCGGGGTGTTGTACATGGAGCCTTCTTCCGCGTGGATATCGTAGCGGAGCATGAGCGGAACCCAGGACGGGGCATATCCTATAAGATCATCCCGGATAATCACTATCGTGGTTCCGGCGGGCCCCAGGTTTTTTTGCGCTCCGGCGTAAAGGAGGCCGAACTTGGTGACATCCAAAGGCTCAGAAAGTATGCTGCTTGAGATATCTCCCACAAGGGGGACAGTGCCCGTGTCAGGAAGCGAAGGCCACTTTGTTCCCACGATGGTGTTGTTCACCGTGATGTGGTAGTATGCGTCATCCGGGCCCGGGGCAGGGGCAGCCGGGATATAGGTATAGGCCTTGTCCGCGGAAGACGCGCGGGTGAGGGCCTCTGTGTATTTGGCCCCTTCCTCCGCGGCCTTTTTCGCCCAGATGCCGGTGTCGATATACGTGGTTTTCTTTTTGGGCGCGCCGTTTTCCCCGGCGGCTATATTGAGGGGTATCATGGAAAATTGCAAGGAAGCTCCGCCCTGGAGAAAAAGCACTTTGTAATTGGCAGGGATGCCCATAAGTTCCCGCAGCAGGGAGTGGGCCTTTTCGATAATGGGCTTAAAGTCCTTTGACCTGTGGCTCATTTCCATAACAGACTGGCCCGTACCGTTGGCATCGGTAATTTCGGCCCCGGCTTTTTCCAGTACTGGAAGCGGCAGCATCGAAGGCCCCGCCGAAAAATTGTACACTCGCATATGCTTCTCCTTATTTGCCCTCCCGCTTATGGGTTACGCTTTTTCCATTTCTGTTGAAAGAGAGCGCAGCTCTTCCGCAAGGCAGACATTCCGCACCGTTATTTCCGGCGGAACCGTTATAAACACCGGGGCAAAGTTCAGTATGCCCCGAATCCCGGCGGCAGTGAGCCGGTCGGCAGCAGCCTGGGCCGCCTCGACTGGAACACAGAGCAGGGCGATTTCTATGCCGAAACGGGCTATCACCTCTGCCATCTTGTAGGCCGGGTAAAGGGGCACCGGCGATTTAAGTATCTCCGTCCGGTTCACATTGCTGTCAAAGCCGGCGGCAAGTTCAAACTCGCCGTCAAGCAGTCCCCGGTCATTAAGGCAGGCCGAACCCAGGCGTCCCAGGCCCACCACGCAAAATCTCCGGCACCTCTTAATGCCCGAAGCAGGAATCTGTTCCACCTCAATCCCTCGTATCGAAAATCGCTTGCATGAAATCTTTACACTACCGTAATAAATTTTTCAAAAAAAGTCAAAGATTTTGCCGGCACATGTCACCCCCTGCACAACGCTTCGGCAAAGCGAAGGACGGTGCGGAAGTGCTCTGGCGTCAGGCGGAGGTGGCTGTCGCTGCGGCAGTTAAGGCTCCGCCAGGTTTCGGGGATGGATGCGGCGCGGCTGTCAGCGCTCAGTTCGGCGTTGATAAGGGTTCCGGCAAGGCCGGCGCTTTTGCGCAGCGCAGCGCTAAGCTGGATACATTCCGCTGAAGGAAGCATGGTTATGGTCTGGGCGGCAAGACCGGCCCGGAGAAAACCCGCGTCATCGGAGAAGGGCGTGGGGGCCAAAAGCACTTTTGCCAGTCCAAGGTCACGGGCCGCCGCCAGCGCGGTTTTTTGCAGAGCCTGTACTGCTCTCTGCAGTTTTTCCCCGCCGCCGTCCTTTTTCAAGAGGTAATCGGCTGTGGTGGAGATGACAAGGGTATCGCCGACGCCGCAGGCATCAAAGCAAAAAATCTTTGACTTTTCCATATTCAGGTTTTTAAAAGCACGCGCCAGGGTGTAGGCTCCCTGATCCGCAATGCTCTCGCCGGGCCGCAGTTCTTCCTTGTCGGTGAAGATGACAGCCCAGTTTTTTTCATTGCTGTGTTTCAGCTTAATGGCTGTTTCCAAAAGAAGAAAAACTCCCGCGCTGTTGTCGTTTGCTCCGGGGCTTCCCGGTACGCGGTCATAATGGGCCACGAGAACGGGCGGGGAAAGGCGGGGCAATTCATCGCTGGAGGGCGTTACCATAAAGTGGCGGTTTCCCGCTATTTCAAGCACCCGGTAATCCAGTTCCGCTTCTTCAAGAATTTCCTTTAGAATTGCAAAGCGATCCGCCTGGAGGGAGATGAATTCTTTGAAACGCTGCCAGGGGATTCCCCTGAAATGGGAGCTGTCCATCTGCCGTTTGTTACTGCCTTGCTTTGCAACGGAGCCTCATGATTTTCCGGCAGCTTCCTTTTCCATATTTTCCTGCTTGTATTCAATATACTGGGTGAGCTTTTGCCCCACATCCCTGAAGCTTTTTTTGTGTGCGTAGATAATTTCCCACTGGGCTATGGCTTTACCGAATTCCCTGCTTTTTTCATAACACATGGCAAGGAAGTAGCGCGCATAAAGGCTGTCTGGTTCATCTTCCTTGACGATGACATTCACCGCCCGTTCCAGTTCCATAATGGCCTTGTCTACCATCCTCAGCGATATGTAACAGCTTCCCAGTTCCACAAGGGCCGGGAGTTTTTGTTCATGATCACGGGCGGCTTTTTCCAGATAGGGGAGGGCGGCGGCATAATCCTTGGCGGTTTTGAATATCTTTCCAAGGTATAACTGGGCATTGCCGTTGGAAGGATTTACTTTCAGTACGGCCTCAAATTCCTCCGTGGCGTATTTGTTCTTTTTTCCCAGATAATATTGCACGCCCAGCTCAAAGTGGTAGCGCTCCTCGGCAGGGTTAAGGGTTACGGCTTTTCGCAGATATTGTTCGGCAAGGTCACGGCGGTTGCGGCCGGGAAAGAGCTTCCCGGCCTGGAAGTAATATTCGGGGTTTTCGGGGTATTTTTTTATCAGCAGAATATATTCCTTGAGCGCCTCTTCCGGCTCATGAAACTTTGTGTAAAGGCCAGCAATGGTTTCCCGGAATTCGGTTTCCGGGATATTCCTGCCGGTTATGCCCAAACGGCTTGCGCTGCGATATTCCCTGAACGCCTGCTCCTCGCGCTTGTCCGCCAGAAAGGCTTTGCCCAGAAGGAAATGGGCCTCGGCGCTTTTGGGATCCCGCTCCACAGCCGCTTTTGCTGTCTTTACCGCCTGGAGAATCTTGGCCCTTGTCCGGTAATCGGTTGTCGCCTGTCTTGGAAGTATTACATTTTTTACAAGATGAACTACGAGGAAAATAAGCCCCACCAGCAGTAAAATAATTATTATTGATTGTACGGACATTGTTTTCCCTGTTTTCTTGGCCTATATTATTAATAGTCGGTAAATAACCGATAATCCTATATATGATTATACACAGTGATTATATACAGTATTATATTGAGGTAACAAACAAGAGTGAATAGTATGAAGGCCGTTTTTGTGCTTTTTTTCGGGATTTTTCTCCTTTTTTGGGAAGTTTCGACGCTTGGAGCCCAAACTTCTTTCATACGGGGGGAGGAACTCTTTATGCAGAACAGGCCCGAGGAAGCCGTGCGTTACCTAGAAGCTGCGGTTGCCGAAGACCCTCTCCATGTGCAGGCCTTCCTGTATTTGGGGATTGTCTACCTCCAAATGGACCGGATTGACGATGCCATCGCCGTATACACACGAATCCTTCCCAGGGGCGGGGCCGAAACCGCCCAAATCGCCTTTAACCTGGGAAACGCCCACTTTGCAAGGGGCGATGCCGAAACCGCCCGTCAGTACTTTTCCAGGGCCATTGAAGCCAACCCCTCATTCGCCTCCGCCTACCTTAACCGGGCCAACATGCAGATTCGAACCGGCGATCTGGCGGCGGCTGTTATGGATTACCAGAGCTATCTGTCTCTCGCCCCCGCTTCCCCGCAGCGGGAACAGGTACAGAGGCTTATCACCTTTATCCAGGAAGAATTTGTCGCCGAAGAACAGCGCCGCATTATAGCCGAGGAAGCCGCAAGGGCAGAAGCCGAGCGGCAGGCGGCGGCGGCCATAGCCGCTGAGGAAGCTGCCAGAGAGGAAGCCGAAAGGATTGCCGTCGCGGCCAGACTGGAAGCTGAAAGGCTGGAAGCCGCGGCCAGGGCCGAGGCTGAAAGACTGGAAATCGTTGCCAGAGAAGAAGCGGAGCGGCGGCAGCGGCTTTTGCAGGAGCTAAGTGAATCCATCCAGGCCGCGGTCGGGGGTACTACGGGGCTTTCGGTCGGAGGCGAACAAGTGCAGGATTTTGAGACCGAGTTTGAACTTGAATAGGCTTCTTTAGAGAGGAGAAAAAAATATGGACAGAAGGATACTCATTATCGCCGGAGCTGTTGTTCTGGCATGTCTTGTTGGCGGGGGAATTTTCCTCGTTACCAGATCCAGGCCGCAGGATGCCCAAACGGATATAATGGTTGATGCCGCCCAGATTCAGGCAGCGTCCGCCCAGGCCGAACGTGAGCGAATCAGGCAGAACACCCTGGCATTGGCCCGCGAAAACATCGCCCGGGGCGAATTCCAGCGGGCGCTGGATCTTCTGGACAGACTGCTTATTGATGACTTTTCTGACGAAGAAGCCCGCCTTTTAAGGAACGAGGCCCTTGACAGTGCGCGTCTTGCCCTGGAAAGGGAAGCGCCGGGGACAGGCCACGAAGAACTGGCCGCCATGCTTGACGCCCAGGCACGCCTTGAAGAACAGCGCCGCCTCTCGCGCGAGCAGGACTTTGCCCGGCAGGAAGCCCTTGCCGCTTCCCGTGCCGCCGAAACCGCCCGTCAGGAAGCCCAGGCCGCCGCCCGCGCCCAGGAAGCCGCCGAGCGCCGCGCCGCAGAGGAAGCCGAACTTGCCCGCCGCCGTGCCCAGGAAGAAGAACGCGCCCGCCTCTCACGCGAACTGCGGGCCCAAATGGACACGGTGCTTGACCTTGTAAACCAGGGCAAAGCCGCCCTTGCCCGCGGGGACATTGCCGCCGCGGAAGCCGCCTTTGCCGACGCCCGCGGACGCTTCCCGGCGGGAGAAAACCGCTTTGCCGCCCAGGTTCTTGCCGAGATGGCGGAAGCCTGGTACGCCCGCTCAAACCAAAACACCCCGGAAGGCCGGGACGCTGCGGCC
>Ga0209755_10004709_pt1 | contig 15967 bp, 15 predicted proteins | sample TergutCo191P1_FD_187301 | JGI IMG/M metagenome (GOLD analysis project Ga0209755, IMG submission 187301) | Cornitermes sp. P1 segment gut microbial communities from Petit-Saut dam, French Guiana - Co191P1 (SPAdes) (version 2) | ecosystem: Host-associated > Arthropoda: Insects > Digestive system... | reverse complement strand
GTTCCAGAATCCCGCTTTTTACCCATCGGTTTAGGCGGGTGTAGATGGTGTGCCACTTGCCCAGAGATTCTGGTAAATCCCTCCACGCGCATCCGGTTTTGCATCGGAAAATAAGGCCGTCCAGGAGCGCCCTGTTTTCGATGCCGACGTTTCCGCGCTGCCTGGGAAGTGTTTTTGCTATCTGCTGGTACTGCTCTTCGCTTAGGTACATGCCTCAATTATGCCTTGCTTTCTCATGCTTGTTAAGTGTTAGCACGCCCTAAGTAACTGGCGGTTTGGGCAGGTAATAGGGCGTTGCACAGCAACGACCCCTGCCCAAACTGTGGCGGAGAAAAACCGTGCAGAGGGCGCAGCCCGAACACGGTTTTTCGTAGCCCTAGCCCGCCGTTAGGCGGCGAAGCAGTTACTGCATTGACCCTTTACACTCTAACTGCGCTTTTTCATTCTCTAACCCAGTTAATCCCAAGCGCATTTACAAGAGTATCTGCGTCTACGATAAACCAAATCAGATCAAACGGCTCACACTCACAAGTGTCAGAGGGGGGCGCGCCATCATCACAATCGCATGAACCATCAAAACATTCACATGGGAGGTCAGGAATTAAGGTTACAACATTGCCGAAAACCGTAAATTCTCCTTCCCCTATTGTTTGATTTCCGGCAGTAAATTCAAAAGTTGCATCATCGTTGAAAGTGATTGCCAAAGGGAGCTGGCCTTGACGGGCAAAGGTTCCCTCAAGAACACCAGGACTGCCATCCCCTGAATTTGTGCCGTATATTCTCCAATGCGTACCCAGCCCGGTTACAAGGGTATCTGCATCAAGCCTAAACCATGTAACATCAAAGGGGAAATCCTCAGGTTCACAAGCACAAGCAGAGGCAGACACGCCTCCATGACAATCGCAAGAACCACCAGGTTCCGAACAATCACAGATCCATTTCAGGAATATGTATGCTTATTACGTTCCTGGCCATGGAAAAAGTTCCTGTAAATACGGGGTCTCCACTCACAGAAAAAGCAAGTGTTCCATTACTGTTGAATGTCATTGATACACCCGGCGTACCGTCGCGTAAAAATGTACCCGAAATGGGGTAGTTAGGCCCCCCCCCACCATTTTCACCACAGGCAATAAAACTAAATGCCAGTGAAAATACCAACAAACCGTAAAGCACAGCCTTTTTCATAACTGCCTCCTCAGAATAATATAGTTATACGAAACTGCTACCAGCGTACAAAAAGGAACTCCTTTTGTCGAGAGGCTCGCTGGAAAACATTTGAAATATTTGCTTATTTCAAAAAGACACTTGCAACTGAAACAAAGCAGAATGCCGTTTGGAAGCCGAGGCGGGGCGTTGCGGGGTGGAGCCCCGCATAGGGGGCAGTGCTCCCCATCACATATGTGATGGGGCGACCCGCTCTGGCGGGGCTGGAGTGCGGGGGAGGCTTCCCCCGCTTTCTCGAGTTGCGCTTTGGCACCGCGCGCCGAGCGCAATTGATGGGCGCGGCGGGAGAATGGGCAAGCTTTGGGGCGGCGTTTGACATTTGCGCTTGGTTTTTGCTAGCATTGCAGTATCGCAAACGACAGGCTGTCTCAAGAGATGCGCTGCGCTGCCGGGCTTGCCGGGGCGGCGGCGCATTGAACCGCCCCCGAAAATCTGCTATCCTCAATGCAATGACGACTGACATTCAAGCCCTGGCGAAAAGCCTGCATCCGCTGGAGATACGGATTCTGCTTTCGTACGGGAAGGGCGACGAGCTGACCATCGAAGGGGTCGAGAGGGGCTTGGGCTTCAAGCCGGGCAACGGAAACCAGGCGCTTTCGTGGCTGGCGGGCAAGGGGCTGGCGAGGGAGATTCGGCGCGAGACCGCGGTTTTTTACGAGCTGACGGACCTGGGGCGCCGGTGGAAGGAAAACGGCACGCCGGAGGAGCGCATCGCGGCGCTGGCGAGGGAAAAGCCGGGGGCGCTGGGCCTGCCGGAAATCGCCGAGGCGCTGGGGCTGGAAAAAAAGGATGTCGGCAGCGCTTTTGGCAGCCTTTCCAAGCTGGGGGCGCTCGCGCTGGACGGGGACAAGAAGGTCGTTCCCGCGGCGCCGGCGGAGAAGCCTGGCGCCGCCGCCCTTGCCGCGCATTTCGCCGTTCTGCGCGGGCTCCTTGAAAAAGCCGCCGCGCCGGCTGGCGCTGGTTCCGCGGCGCTGGCTGGCGCAGCCGCAGGAAGCGCCGGGCTGGAAAGCGCGACTGCCGCTTCGGCGGCGCCCGCAAGCTCAGGGCCGAAAAGCGCGACTGCGGCTTCCTCGGCGCCCGCCGGCGCGGAAAGCGCGGGCTCCGCGGCGCCGGGCGCGGCTCTGCTGGCCGAGGCGGCGCTGAGCCCCGCGGAAAAGGCCGCGATCGCGGGCGTCGCGAAAAAGCGCGCCGCGGCGGACGCGGCGTTTCGGCAGATCGATCGCGAGACCGTGGTCTTTGGCTTCGCCGCCGCGCCGGACGGCTCGGTTCCCGCGGAGGCGCTGGCGGAGCTGCTGCGCTCGCAGGGAATCACCGGGGACGAAATCGGCGCGCTCACTCCGCAGATGCTCGAAACCGGCGACTGGAAAGGCAAATCGTTCCGCTCCTACAGCGTCAAAACCCCGCCGTCGCGGCTCATCCCCGGGCGCAGCAACCCCTACGCGAAATTCCTGGAGGACGTGAAGGACAAGCTCGTCTCGCTGGGCTTCGAGGAATTCGACGGGCCGCTCGTCGAGACCGAGTTCTGGAACTGCGACGCGCTGTTCATGCCGCAGTTCCACTCCGCCCGCGACATCCACGACAGCTACAGCCTCGCCGACCCGGCCAGCGCCGACGGGCTCGCGCGAATCAAGTCAATCGAGGAGCCGTGGTTCTCCAACGTCGCGCGCGCCCACGAGGACGGCGGCGAGACCGGCAGCCGCGGCTGGGGCTACGACTTCGACCGCGACTTCACAAAGCGCCTCGTCCTTCGCAGCCAGGGAACGGCGCTTTCCGCGCAGGCGCTGCCCGCCGCGAAAATCCCCGGCAAGTATTTCGGCATCGTCCGCTGCTTCCGCTACGACCGCGTGGACGCGACCCACCTCCCGGACTTTTACCAAACAGAGGGAATCGTGCTGGGCGACAACGTGAACCTGCGCACGCTTCTGGGGATGCTGGAAATGTTTGCCGTGGAAGTCGCCGGCGCGAAGGAGGTCAAGTACGTCCCCGGCTACTTCCCCTTCACCGAGCCCTCCGTGGAAATCCACATCAAGCACCCGGTCCTGGGCTGGTTCGAGCTGGGCGGCTCCGGCATTTTCCGCCCCGAGGTCACCGAAAGCCTCGGCGTGAACGTCCCCGTCGCCGCCTGGGGGCTGGGCATCGACCGCATGGCGCTGATGGCGCTGGGGCTCAACGACCTGCGCGAGCTTTTCACCTACGACATCGAAAGCGCGCGCCTGCGCCGCGCGAGGTGAGCCGGGGGCGGCGCCGGAGCGGAAGCGCTAGCTAAGCCGCCTGCGCCGGCGCTGCCGCGCCAAAACGGCAGCGCCAGCGTTAGCCAAGGCAGGCGGCTAGCCCCTAAAACGCCACTATTCCCGCTACAAGGTACATTGCGCCGGCGAGGATGGTCATGAAAACGAAGTAGGGAAAGCGCGCGTCGACCAGCGCCTTGGGCTCGCAGCCGATGGCGTTGGCGAAATGGTCGTTGTCTGACTGGAAGTGGGACAGGCCGTCGCTTGCAACGCCGGCGGCGCAGACGGCGCCTATGCACAGCGCCAGGAAGGCGTCGCTTGCGCTTGCCGCCTGGGCCAGATGGATGGCGATGGGCAGGCCGAAAGCGTACATCCCCCACGAGTATCCCAGCAAATAGCTGACAGCCGTGAACAAAACGAACAGAGCCGCCGGGAGCAGCCAGTAGTGGCTGGCGCTGAAGGCAAAGACCGTGCTAGACAGCAGCTCAACCAGGCCTAGCTGCGATGTGATTTGCGAAAAGCAAATCATCAGCGCCATCAGCATGACGGAGCCAAACATCTGCTCGGCGCCGGTAAGCACGTTGTCAAAAAATTCCTCGGGGGTCATCAGTTTCTGAAAACAGTACAGCGCAAACATCAGCGCAAGCGTTATTATCAGCCCGTAGCCGACGTTAATCGAAAACGCGCCGCTGCGCAAAGTCCCGCTGATGATGGAGGCCGCAGGCAAAATCAAAAGCGGCAGAAGCATGTTAATGATTTTTCCGCGAGTTGCGCCGTCGTCGTCGTTTGAGAAAAAATGCTCGGACGCGGGCGGCCAGAGAGCGCCGCCCTGCGCCACCCGCTCCTCCGCCGCCTTCAGCGCCCCGACGAGCGGCAGCTTGCCCATCGCCGCCAGAAAGGCAAGCAGCAGCACGAGTATCGAGAGAAAGTTGAAGGGGATGGACCGGACAAAAAGGCCCAGGCCGCCTTCGCCCACCGCCAGCGTGATGATGCCCGTCAGGAAAACGCCCCAAATGGAAAGCGGAACCAGGGTGTTTACGGCCTGCGGCGTCATTCCCATCACAAAAGCCGACATTTCCCGCGACACGCGCTTTTTGTCGTTGACCGGCACCCAGCAGGTGCTGGCGACGAACAGGCTCAAATAATCGTCAATAAACACGACAATGACGCACAGCAGAGACGTCGCCAGCGAGCCGCGCTTTGTCTTGATTCGCTCCGCGGTCAGGCGCCTCAGCGCGTTGACGCCGCCGGAGCAGGACAGAAGCCTTATCAGCGAGCCTAGCAGAATCAGGATGACGGCGATTTCCATAGCGCGGCCCAGCGTCAGCGTCGCCAGCAATTCGCCGTAAAAGCTGAACAAAAAATCGAACCGATGCATGATGACCATCGCCAGAAGGCTGGCCAAAACTATCGATTCCAGGGTGCGCTTGGTGATTGTTATGTACGCTATCAAAAACACAGCCGGCAGCAAAATCCAGACCGGCCCGGGATTTGCGCCGCCCGCCGGAAAAAACGCGGCCATCAAAAACACCAGCAAAACAACGCCGTAGTGCATAAGCAGCTCGCCGGCGCTTTTCCTGCGAAGGTTTTTTGAATCCCTGACAAGGCCGCGCCGGTTTGAGGAAAAGCGCATTAGCGAGGAAAGCCGAATGAGCTTGGTGTGCTTTTGCGAGATTTGCCCGTAAAGCCACTTGATGATGTCGCCGTAAACAAAGGGATGGTAGCGCACGCCCTCGAGAACGGCCTTGCTCTCCATGCAGTAAACCACCGTCCCGCCTTTTGAGCGAACGGTCGAAAGGCGCTTCTCGCCCGTCAGGACGGCGTACTCGCCAAAATACTGCCCCTCGCCAATTTCGTTGAGCGGCTCGTTGTCCTGCCCCAAAATCTCGACTCTTCCGGACTCAATGAAGTACATGGAATTGGCTTTTTCCCCGATGCGGCATATGATTTCGCCATTCGCAAAGTCCTGCTGAACGAGGCTGGCCTCGAGTTTTTTGGCCATGGCCACGTCTTCGGGCGAGTCGTCCAGCTTGAAAAAGTTGCGGATAAAGTCATACGCGCTGGCCTGCGCGACCAAGGATACTTTCATGATTTCCCCATTTTAGTCCGATTTTCCATAAAAGTCAATGATTCTAGCCAAATTGCGCCGCTATTCATGAGCGGGCTCGGCGCCGTCCTCGTGCTTTTTCAGCGACGCAACGAGGGAGAGGGCGATCTTGCGGTGGCACGGCTTGAGCTGCTCGGCGATGCGAACTATTTTTTTGATTTCCGGCAAAAGCCGCGCCGGAAAGTGGGCCTCCTGTGGCTCGCAGCCGGTTATCAGATACTCGACGGTCACGCCCAGCGCCTGGGCAATGCGCACGGCCACGTCGGCCGCGGGCATTCTGCCGCGAATGCTCAGGTAATTGTCGAGCGTGTGTTTTTTTACGCCTGTTTTCGCGGCAAGTTCCTTCACGAGCATGCCGGAGTAAAACAGTTCCGATTTGAGATTTTCCCTGAAACCCATGCCTACCTCTAGAGTATGCCTAAAAGCATATCTGTCTACTTGATTTTTTGCTTTTTGTGGCATATTATGCGCATGGTATGCTGATAAGCCGAACCTGCGCCATGCGCGGCCGGCTGCCGCGTTTTTGGGCCGGCTTTCCGGGCAGCAAGCGCTTCCGGCGGGCATTGGAAAAAGGGGTTTTCGTGGAAGGATTGCGCGTTTTTTTTAAGGCAGCCGCCTTTGGCGCCGCGGCAAGGCCGGGGCCGCTGTGACTGCCGGCGGCGGCTGCGCGGCTGCGATTCCCGCGCTGCTCGTGGGCCAGTGGGGCCTGCTGGGCGCCACAACCCAGCTTGAGATCAGGGAAGACGGCTCCGGCTCGATAAGCGGCTCGGTTTGGGGCAGCGAGGCTGTCACCTGGCTGGCGCGCGGAAACAGGCTGAGCGTGACCTTCGAGCGCGGCTCCGGCTCCGCCGACTATGCCATCAGCGCCGACAACGAGCTTGTCCTTTCAGACGCGCAGGGCTTTGTCCTCGTCGCCGGCACCTACAAATGCATCCCGGACGATGGCTTCGCCGCCAGCGCTGAGGCTCGCTCTTTCTAGCGCCGGCTGCGCCGGCATTTTCGCCGCGGCGCCGCCGGGGATCTAAGGGCAAAGGCGTGGCAACTTCCAGAGGGATGTGTTATCATAAAAGCATAAAATCTCGCCGCGCAAGCGGGAAGGCAGCCTGAAAGCCGCCGGAGGGGCTGGGCAAACGTGAAGCGCTTGGAGATCAAAGGCACCGCGAAAAAATACATCGCGCGAATGCTGGAACCGCAGAAAGCCGCCGTGATAGAGGCGATCGAGGGCCTGAAAGCCGAGCCGCCGGAAGGTGACATCGAGCCGATTGAGGGCCAAAAAAAGAGGCGGGAAAAATGGCGGCTAAGAGTAGGCAGCCACAGAGTGCTGTTCAAAATACAGGGCGATGCTGTTTTTGTTACCCATGTGGTTCCGCGCGGGCAGGCATACTCCAAAAAGACAATCGGAGGGAAAAAATGACAACCGCAGTCTTGAGAAAGGAATTGCAAGGCTACATAGCCGACATGCCGGAGCGAAATCTCTACATGATAAAGCCCCTGCTTTTTGGGCTGTCAAAGCCGCAGGCCGTCATCGAGCCCGCAAGCGCGGAGGAAGAGGCCATGATCGATGCGGCAATGCTGGAATACGAAAGCGACCCGTCCAGCTTCACCGACTGGGAAACCGCAAAGAAAGAGCTGGGGTATGCCTAAAAGGGCAGCCGGCGCCGCGGCTGCTCGGACCAATGGCTGGCCGCGGCGGCGCAAGCGGCTACATCGACACGGCAATCCGCTCGCGAACCATGTCGCCGATTAGCTCGGTTGGGGTTTTCTGTGTTGCGAGCGCCATGGTTAAAAGGTAATCCTCGGAAACGCGGTCGAGCGCAACCATGCGAAAGCCTTGGCGCGTGGTGATGCCGCCTTTGCTCGGGTTGGTTTTGGGCAGGTTTTTTGTGAAATACTCGTCCAGCGCATCCGCTTCTTCTTCGGTCATGTCAGTCATGCATCCTCCATATCGCTGCGGTCATTGCGGCAACAACAAAAGCAACTCCTTCCTGCACCTCATGGCGTGAAACACGCTGGCCGTGCTGTCGCCAAGATCGCTGTACATCACTTCAATCAGGTTGCCTTTCGTGTTGAAGTCAATGAGCAGGTACTTGTTGTCAAATCCCTCGACAAGAGCATCGTACTTGGCCGTATTAAAGGCCCACCGGATGTCATCTTCGGTTATTCTGTGCTTGAATGCCGAATTTTTGAAGACGATCCGGATGCTCATGCCTTAAGTATACCGCATGGGAAGAAAAAAATGCCACAATTCCCGGGCAGCGCTGTTTTCCCCAGCGCTAACACCGCCGCCGCTAGCGCTTTCCAGGCGCGTCGGGCTCTGGGCGCAGGGCGGCAAGCTCTTGGTCGATGAGGGCGCCGATTTTCAGAAGGAGGCGCTTTTTCCAGCTTCTGCATCACAAACGCCTGCCTTTCATCCGCAGACGCTATCGCGCTGTCCATGCCCTTCGCCTCCTCCGCAAGCTCTCGGGGTCGAGCCAAGTCAGCCATCGGTGCAGCGGATTGTTCGCGATGTCCCTGTCCCGCTGCTCCCTCCATTTTACAATATTGCGGAAGATCAACGCCCTCGATGGCGGAGTAAAGCTCGCGCAGGGTGTCCGGGTCGCTGAAAAGAAGCGAGAACATGCTGTTTTTGTGCTTGTCGTTTGCGCCCATGCGGGCAGTTTAAGGCATTTGGCGCGGGAATTCAATGGGCGGGAACCAGCCCCCGGCGCGGCTTTTGCGGCTCGATTCGCCGGCGCTGCGCTTTCCAGCAGGATTGACGCAATGAACGCGGTTGACTTGCGGCGAAAAAACGCCGGCGCGCGCCGGTCCGGATGGTTCCAGGCAGGCAGCCGCGGCCTGCCCTAGGGAAGCGCGGTTCCGCCAAGCTGGCCGCAGGCGCCCATCACGCCGCGGCCTCTGCGGAAGCGCCGGGTTGCGCTTAGGCCCAGCGCCGCCAGGCTGCGGGAAAAGGCTTCGACTTCCGCGGCGGGCGGCTCGCGCAGGGGGGCGCCTTCGAACTCAAGGCCTTTGACGGGGTTCCACGGGATGAGGTTCACCGCGGCGTCCAGGCCCTCGGCAAATTTCGCCATGGCCTTTGCGTCTTGGGCGCGGGTGTTGATGCCGCCCAGGAGCGTTGCCTCCAGCGTGATCCTGCCGCCGCCGCGAGCCTGGAAGCGGCGCAGGGCCTCTTTGACTTCGCTCAGGGGGCGGGCTGCGGTGAAGGGCATGAGCCGGCGCCTGAGGCCTTCGTCGGCGGTGGTCAGGGAAAGCGCCAGCCGCGCGGCGGGGCCGTTGTCGGCGAGGTCGGCGATGCCCTCGGCAATCCCGCAGGTGGAAATGGTTATCCGCCTGCGCGAAAAGTTGAGCCCTCGGCTGTCGCTTATGACGGCGAGCGCTTTTCGCAACTGCTCAAGGTTGAGAAGCGGCTCGCCCATGCCCATGACAACGATGTTTGAAATGGGGCGCCCCTGCGCAGCGCCTTTGGCCTGCCCTTCATGCGCCTGCGTTTGGCGGGCGGCGCTTTCGGCTTGCCCTTCTGGCGCGGGCCCCTCGGGCGCGGGCCCTTCTGGCGCAGGCCATTCAGGCGCGGGCTCTTCGGGCGGCTGCCCGCGGCTGATTGCGCCGCGGCATGCGGCCTCTGCGGCGAGAAGCAGGAACTGCTCAACGATTTCGGCGGAAGTCAGGTTGCGCAAAAAGCCCATGCTGCCGGTCTTGCAGAAAACGCAGCCCGCGGGGCACCCGACCTGGGTGGAAAGGCAGGCGGTGAGCCTTGCGCCGCGCTGCCCGTCAGCCCCGCGAGCCGCTGCGCTGCGCATAACAGCGCCATTCCCGACGGCCCTTCCCTCGCCGCGCCGCCCCGCGCCGGCGCCGCAAACCGCAGCGCCGCGCATAGAAGCGCCATTCCCGACGGCGCTTCCCTCGCCGCGCTGCCATGCGCCTGCGCCGCAAGCCGCTGCGCCGCGCATCTCTGCGCCCTGCGCCGCAGGCGCCTGCGCTGGCTCCTGCGGCGAGCTGTAGGCGAGAAGGACGGCCTCGATTCGGGCGCCGTCTGCGAATTGCGCCGCGAGCTTTACGGTGCCGTCGGCGGCGCTGAGCCTGGTCACGGCGGCTTGGGGGCGAGGGCGGCAGCGGAGGGAAAGGCTTTGGCGCAGGGGGAGGGGCAGGTTGAGCATTTCGTCGAAGGCGGAGGCGCCGGAGGCAATCCACTTGAAGATTTGCGCGGCGCGGAAGCGCGGGAGCGGCGAAAGCAGCTCGGCCAGCTCCTCCAGCGCCATTCCGCTAAGGGCCGGAAGGGAAGGCTCGCTCATGGGCGGCGGCGGCAGGCGCGCCTGGGGCAGCGCCGCGCTTGGCAGCGCGCCGCCTGGCGCCTCGGCGGCGCTTTGCTAGATTCTTTCGAGCATTTCGGAGACATGGGCGTTGCGAATTCCCATCCGCTGGAAGTCTTCGAGAACCTCGACGGCCTTGTGCCTGTCGCCCATTTTCAGCAGGCAGTCGGCCAGCTCGATGAAAATGCGGTGGTTCTTTGAGTCCTGCTGCACCAGCCGGCGAAGCGACGTTACGGCGTCGGCGTACTTTTTCTGCACCTTGGAGATTAGCGCCAGGCCCAGAACCGCGTATATGTCAAACTCGACGTTCAGCGCCCGCTCGTAGTAGTCCTGCGCCTTCTCGAAGTCGCCCATGCTCCGGTAGGCGTCGCCGGCGCGGGTCAGGATTACCTTGTTCTTTGGGTCCTGCTCCAAAATCTGGTTCCAGTACTCGAGGGCGTGCTTTTGCTGGCTGAGGCCGCGGTAGCAGTCGGCCAGGCCGAAAATGGCGTAGAAGTTGCCGGGGTCTTTGCGCAGGACTTCCTCGAAAAAGGGAACGCCGGCTTCGAAGGTTTTCAGCTTGCGGTGGCAGTTTCCGATCGAGGTCAGCACGCGGATGTCGACGTTCTCCGGGTTGAGCTTCATCATCTTTTCCCAGTAGACCAGCGCTTCCTTGTACTCCTTGAAGTCGTAGTGCAGGTGGCCAAGGCCGATGATCGCGTAGGGGTTGCCCTCCTGCATTTCCAGCACTTTCAGGAAAACCGCCTTCGCGTTTTTGAAGTCGCGCACCTTGCGGTAGGCGTTTGCCACGCGGGTGAGGACGGTGATGTTCCTGTTGTCGTGCGTCAGGTACTGCTCCCATATCTCGATGGCCTTTTCGTACTGGTTCAGCGCTTTGTAGCAGTCGGCGAGCCCGAACAGCGCGTAGCTGTTTCCGGGGTGATGCTCAAGGCAGCGCCGGTAGTACGAGGCGGCCTCCTGGCACGAGCCCTGCTTGCGCGAGGCGTCGCCCATGCCGACCAGCGCGTAGTTGTTGTTTTCGTCGATTCTGAGGATGCTGGCGAAGCAGTCAACGGCTTCCGAAACCCTGTTTTCCCTAAGCAGCTTGTAGCCGGCCTTTGAAATCGTCGAAATTTCCATGGAGCCGAGCGAGCCCGCCGCGGCGGGATTTTTCGGCTCGGCGCAGCCTATGGCGCCGCCGCCGCTTTCGCCGCCTTCCGGCGCGCCTTGCGATTGCCCCTTGTCATTTTGCCCCAAATCACTCATTTTTCCTCGTCCTCGCGGATCAGGCTCCGCATTATGTCGGCAAGTTTCTCGAACAAAGGCTCGCACTTGGCGCGGTCAGGCGCCACCCAGTACATCCTCAGGGCGTCAATGAAGCGGTTCTGCGACCTGTAATGATCGCCCACCCTGGAAAGGCCGTCCGAGTAGCCAGTAACCTCAAATATCCGGCGCGCTCCCTCGATGTCCCCCGCATTAAAAAGCACATTGCCCCTGCGGTTCAGCGCCGCTTTCTGGGCGCTGGTGATGCCGGGGGGGACGGTGGTCTTGACGAAAGCGCTCGCCTCCCCCCCAAACCTGCCGAAAACCTTTTTATAATCCATACCGCGTTCTTTGTCCGATCATTCTGCCCCGCGCAGCCTGATGGCCACTTTTTTCGTATTTTGCAGTCTACCGGCTGCCATCAAAAAAAACAACCGGGCGCGGGCGGGAAACGCCGATTTTGCCGATTTGCTCGGCTTAATCGGCGCTTTTCGCGCTTTTCGCCGCCCTCAGCCAACGGGCAAAGCCCGCGGGCTTATTCCCCGGGCTTAGCCCATTGGCTCAGCCCGTTGGCTCAGCCCGCCGGCTCCGCCCGCCGGCTCCGCCCTGAAGAAGTCAACGACCGATCTCCCGTACTCGCGGGAATCCGCCCTCCGCAGCGCCATTGCCCGGCCCTGCGCTTCCGGCTGGCCAAGCGCCTCTGCCAAACCCGGCGCTGCCGGCTGGCCTTGAGCTGCCGGCGGGAGCGAAAGGCCTTCCGGGGGGCGGTCCGAGCTTGGGCGGTGCAGGAGGATGAGGCTGCCGGGCGAAACGAGAGGCGATGCGGCGATGCGCGACAGCAGATCCCACTTGAAGCGGTATGGGAAGGGCGGGTCCAGGAATATGCAGTCAAAGGCCCTTTTCGCCCGAAGCACGTAAAGCTCGGCGCTCATGAAGCGGCAGCTAATCCTGACCGGCGAGATCGAAACGTTGCGGAGGAGCATCTCCCGCTTGCCGGGGTCGTTTTCCACGGCCTCAACGCAGGCGGCGCCGCGGGAGGCCGCCTCCAGCGCTATGATGCCGGAGCCCGAAAAAAAGTCCAGGAAGGAGCGCCCGCTCAGGTCGCCCAGGCAGGCGAAAACCGACTCGCGCATCTGATCCATGCTGGGCCGGATCACGCCGCCAGGCACCCGGACGCGCCTGCCGCTCAGGCTTCCGCCGGTAATTCTCAGCGCCCCGGACAGCCCCTTGCGGCGGCCGGGCTCGCCGGCGGCCGGGCCGGAGCGCGGGGCGGCGAGCAGCGCGCGCGGCAGCTCCAGGCGCTGCGTTAGGTGCCTCCAAACAGTATGGAAAGCTCGGTGGGGCTGACGAGGGGCTCGGCGAGGTCGTTTTGCGCGGACATGCCGAACTTTTCAAAGATTTTCCGCCTGGCGTTGCTGTCCTCGCGCAGCGCCACGACTTTTTCGCGGCTCTCCGGGGAGGCCTGCGCGGAGAAGGAGTTGGACTTGAGCAGGAATTCCGTGAGAAGCTGGCTGAACTGCCACTCCGTGTCCGACGCGTAGTCCAGCATGGAGTTTGCGCCGGCCTGCGCCTCGCCGGACTCCTCGGCCGCGGATATTTTTCGGGCCAGGCTGGCCAGAACCTCGTCGATAAATGCGATGTCGTCCATGCACTTGTCCATGAACGGGGCGCTGGGCGGGTTCAGGCGCATTGTGTCGCGCACCATCCGGATGCGGATGTTGAGCAGGAAAACCGTGTCCTCGAAGCCGGCGCTAGTCATGCTTATTTATCGGCGCTTTGCAGCCGCGCCATGAGCCTTGCCACCATTTCCTCGTGGCGCCGCTCCTCCTCGGCCGCGTGGCGCGCGAACGGGTCGTCCTCGGGCCGGCCCAGCACGCGCTCCATTTCCAGCGGGCTTCTAAAAGTGGCCTTCCTGAACGAGCTGCGGAAGTCCTTCGCCCTGGTTTCGCAAATCCCGCGGCTGATGAGCCGGCGCGTCTCAAGCGACGCGGCCAGCTCGCGCCGAAGCAGCAGCTCGCCCGCCGCCGGCTTTGAGCCCCCGGCCTTGCCGCCGGCCTTGCCGCCCGCGCCGCCCTGCGCCTTGCCTGCCTGCGCCTTGCCTCGGGCGGCGCCGCTGCTGCCGGCGCCGCCCGAGGCGGCAAGCGCCAGCGCGTCCGGCTTGCCGCTGATGCCTGCCGAGGCCTTTCCTGCGGCGCCGTTTGCCATGAAAAACACGGCCCATGCGTGGCGCGCCCTGTCCAGGGGGTAGGCCTCGCTCCACTTGCCGTATGCCGCGTGAATCTCGTCCCAGCTTCGCAGCTTCCCCGAGCCGATGTCGGAGCGCAGCCTGTCAACGCGGAACGCCGGCGCTATCTGCCCGCCCATGTTCACCCAGTCCTTTACCCGCTCGGCGGCGAGGCGCTCCCCGTCGCTGCCGCCCAGAAGCTCCGCCAGCCCCGCGTAGTCCAGCGCCGGCCTTTCGTCAAGGAACTGCGCCAGGGTTTTCGCCGCGTACCAGCGCAGCATCTGGCGGTACGCGGCGAGCCCCTCGTTCGGGCTGAGAATCACCTGCCCGCGCTTGCTGCGCTCAAGGTGGCGGCAGGGGATGAGGCGCGCCTCGTGAGCGGCGCCTGAGTCCGCGACCGCGGCGTCTGCCAGCGTTGCCGCGCTTGCCGGCGCCGCGCTGTTTGCCAGCGCGCCGCTGCCTGCCGAACTTGCGCCGCCTGACGATGCAGCGCTGCCTGCCAGCGCGCCGCTGCCCGCCTGCGCGGCGCTGCCTGACGGCACGGCGCTGCCTGGCGGCGGCGCCATTTCGGCGAGCCAGCCTTCCAGCATTGCGATTGCGCCGATTATTTCCTCGGCGGTGTCGGGGGCGAGGTAGTCGGTCTCTATGCGCTGCGCCTTGATCACGCGCCGGTCGCGCGCGCGCACTTTCCACGAGGTGCGCTCCAGCGCGTAAAGGTTGTGCCGCCAGTAATACGCCGGCATCAGCTCGAGCCGGTTTTTGTGAACGTTGTTGCTAACCAGCGAAAATGGCAGCGGGATGGACAGTTCCGCCGGGTACTCGCCTTTCGCGATCAGGACGAACGACGCGAAGCAGCTCGGGTGCTTGAGCGACACCGCCAGGCCGGGCCAGAAGCCGCGCTTGGCGCGAAGCTCGCCGTCGTTGGCGCGGCTGTTGTGGTTGCTGCCGATCGTCGCCGCGGCGGCCATGTTTGACATTCCCTGCACGAGGCTCGCGATCAGAAACGAGTTGTTGTGGTGCTGCTCGTGCATCGGGAAAATCAGGTTGTTGAGAAGCTCGCAGCACGACACCGTGGAGTTGTCGCCCATCACCGAATGCACGAGCCTAGCGCCGTACTTTAGGTTGCAGTTTCGGCCCATGACGAAGCGCACGGCCTTTGAGCCGTAGAAGACGCGGCAGCCGTGGCCCACTATGCCGTTGACCATTTCCACGCCCTCGCCGATCTGCGTGGGCTCCTCGCGCGAGGAAAGGATGGTCAGGTTTTTCAGCTTGTTCGCGCCTTTGATGTAGGCATGGGCGCCGATGGCCACGTCCTTGATGATTGCGCAGCTTTTTATCACCGAGCGCTCGCCGACTGTTCCGTAGCTTCCGCGCCGGCCGCCGTAGCGCTCCTGCGTGATTCGCTTGAGGGCGCCGGTCAGATCGTCGTCGTCGCGGTACGCCGCCCAGAGGAACGCGTCAGCCGGAAGCATGTCCTCGAAGGGAAGGATCGAGCGGCCGCCGCCCTCGTTCATCACGTCAATCCACACGCGCACGCTTTCGGCCTCGCCGTCCTTGATGGCGCCGTTGCCGAATTTTGCGTGGTTTGTTGCCTGCATTTCGTCCACGCGCGAAAGCATGCAGCCGTCGCCGATGACGTAGTGCGAAATGTAGGCGCAGTTCTGTATCGCCGCGTCGTCGCCAATGTCGCAGGAAATGATCCTGCTGCCGTAAATGCCGACCGGCAGGCAAAAGTCGTGGTGCCTGAGAAGCGCCCCGCGCATGGCGCCCAGCCTGACCAGCCCGTGAAAGCTGGAGTTGCGGACAAGGCTCGGGTCGAAGGGATCGCTGACAAGAAAGCCGCTCCAGTCCCGGCAAAAGTTGCCGTTCCGCTCAAGCGCCTCGGTTTCCGCCGCGGTGAGCGGGCGCCACGCCTTGCCCGCCGCCGCGCCATCAGGCGCGCCGCTGCAAGGCGAGTTGCGCAGCCAGTACTCGTCCTTGCCGGGCGGCAGGAATTCGGGCGGGACAAAGTCGTAGCCGTAGCGCTCGGCGCTTAGAATCTCGGTTCCTTCCATGGCTTGCCCCGCTACCGGCTGTTCCACCAGACGCTGTGGAAGTGAATGTTTGCCGACATGACGTTGAGGCGCCTGGTTCTGGAAACATAGCCGTAGCGCTCGTAAACGATGTGCTCGGTAACCAGCCCCGACTGCTCCAGCCTGAAGGCCGGCTGCCCCGTGTCGCCCCAGTCCGGGTGGCGAATGGTCTGCGAGCGCGCCGCCTCGAGCCGGCCGCTTATGTACTGGCCCAGATCGCGCATCGCCAGCGCGTCAAAGTCCTCGCCGGCGCGAAACGGCGGCGGCCAGGACTCGAACAGCGGAACCTCTTCCCTCCTGCCCTCCGCGAACCTTTGCAGAACGTAGGCGTCCGCGTCCGCCTGGCTCGCGAAAAACAGGAACGCGGCGCTGTCATTGACCGGGCGGATGACCTCGTACCACTGCATGCGCCTGTTGAAAAAATAAACGCCCGAGGGGCAAGGCTCATCGCTCGAAAAAACCGCGAACGGCGCCGCGTCAATCCTGCCAACTGGCGGCGCCCCCCCCTCCGGCTCCGGCGGCGGAGCCTCGACAGTGGCGCATCCGGAGATCAGCGCCGCCAGCGC
>Ga0209755_10004708_pt1 | contig 15969 bp, 13 predicted proteins | sample TergutCo191P1_FD_187301 | JGI IMG/M metagenome (GOLD analysis project Ga0209755, IMG submission 187301) | Cornitermes sp. P1 segment gut microbial communities from Petit-Saut dam, French Guiana - Co191P1 (SPAdes) (version 2) | ecosystem: Host-associated > Arthropoda: Insects > Digestive system... | reverse complement strand
CCTTCATTCCACCTTATATTTTCTGGAGACTTATCTTGTAATTGAATTGTTTCTTTTGCAGATCTTGTTATTGCTGTTTTTGTGTGTTCCCAATCTTCATTGATTTCTTTTTGATCCACTGTATTTTTCAATCTGTTGTATTGTGATATTCTGCACTGTCTTATATTTATTGGGTTTTGTAGATTTGATTTATTTCATTTTTGGAATTGTAGGACTTTTCCTCTGTATATTATTAATAATTTTTGTTTGATTATTATGTTTTGAAGGAAATGGCTTAAGTCCATATTAGGGCCTCTCATGGATCTTATATTTTGACTGACTTCTTTTTTATTAGCATTTACAAACAAATGATCAATTTGGTTTAGGGTAGTTTCATCCGGAGATATCCAGGTTGTTTTATATATTTGTTTATGTTGGAATTAATAACTCATTATCATATTATTTGCAAAAGCAAATTCTCATAACATTTCACCATTCTGTATGTTTACCTCTTAAATTACTATATACTCATTCTTTCCCTAATTTTGCATTTAGGTAACCAAGTATAATTACTATATCACATTTTGGAACTTTATCAGCTACAGTTTGTAAATCTTCATACACTTGTTCTTTGTCTTCATTTATTTTATCTTCTGTAGTTGCATATACATTAAAAAGTGTTATGTTTGTTATATTTACCTTTGATCCTTATTGGACATACTCTTTTATTGTATGGTTCAAATCCTACAATATACTTCAGTGCTTTATAACTATAAAGCCACTACCAGTCTGGCCTGTTTCATTAGATCCCCTGGTGTTTAATGTATAATTATTTCTTTTGATTAGATCACTTCCACTCCATCTTGTTCCCTGTATTGCAGCTATTTCTAATAGGATATTTACTATGTGTTGCAAATTCTTGCATATTGTCTGGGTTTAAAAGGGTCAATACATTTCTGGTTCCATAATAGATACTATTCATCTTATTCCTTCATACTCGCCCTGATATGCATCCAATAATCCATGTGGCTTCTCCTCGAGATTTTTTAGCAGGCAGTTTTTACAGGACTAGGGAACTGGCCTAGTGCCCAGCCCCCACTACTTTGGAGAACCTAGGATTTTCTCTTAAGGCTTACTCCCTTAGCTGTCAGGTCCCAATTTTAGTGTCAGGAACTCCCTTTTTGCCCTTGCATGAATTAGCTGTGTCATACACGTTGCCCGGGGACAATGACAAGGATGAGATCATGCACGCAACGGACTTGGCAGGAATACATGAATTTCTCAGGTTGTGCTAGTACCATACCTACAGCAAGTAAAGCACCCGTGAGACCACTGACTGCCCTTTGGCCCTCACATTCAGGGAGTACCTGCTTGAAATCTAGACAGATGACTGCCATTTTGTATGAAGTTCTCATAATTTTTCTGCAGTTCCTTCAGGAAAGTGTTCTCAAAGCAGTTTCTTGAAATATGGTATGTCTGATTCCTTCCACCACCTCCCACTTCACCATCTTAGCTTGTTATGTGCGGTCCTGTATCTCATTCACCTCTGTATTACCCAACATACCTATACTATCATAAACCATTGAATGGGGAACCTACTGATTTGCTTGCTGAGGCTATCTTTCACACATTTCTGTTCTTTCAGATTGAAGCCTCACTGAAGGATCTCAGTTGCCTCATGGAACAGTATCATGTGGTTTCTAACAGGACAAAATCCTTGCATCAAGTTAGCGAACAATTACTGGCTGATCAGGTATTGTTATTCTTGCAGGTGTGAGTCTGTATTGTGTTTTTTTTTGGTTCTGTTTTGACTGTGGGTTTAATTACACTACCAAGGAGATGTGTGTTTGTTAGTATTTTAGAGTTGTCTGATTCAGATGTCTGTCATATCTCATATCTTGACTGAAGTTTTGAAATTTTTCTCAGTTTTGCAACCAAATTCAACAGTAGTCACTTTAAATGGCACTAGCTGCTTATTTACCCCATGTTCATTTAACCATACATAAATATCTTTTCATGTAATGTGATACTGGACAACAGTTGCGGTTGATAGAAGGTAATTAAATAACCTATGTGGCTTCCTAATTGATACATACTGTTTGTATCATACATGACTGCCTTAGCTTTGTTACCGCATACCTTCAAATTGATCCCTGTTATTTCCTATCTTTGTCTTACTATTTCACATTCACGTATTACATCTATAGCATGGAATGTAGTTAGTACAGAATATGTACACAGGTTTTTAGATATGTTGTTGGTTTGTGACACTGAATTGTTGTGAGCTGATTTTCCAGAATTTCATTGAAATTATCCTACACGTGTGTGAGATGACTCTTCACCCCACGTGTGGAGATTACGAGATTCTCTTGACAAACAAACATACCACAACTGAAGGCACATCTCAACAAATTTATGCGAAATAATTCATGTTTCTGCCAGGATGAGTTGTTTTGATAAAGTCTGCTGTATTCTTGCATGCATCTAAAGAACCTCTTACGTGATATGTGTCCACCTTGTTTTGTGTGTATTTTCTTGCTTGATCTTTCTGGCTTGACATCTGTGTCCCCACTGGTCTTGATGTGAACTCTTACAGAAGTACCAAGTCTTTTATCATGCATAACTTTAAACTATCTCGAAGAGACTTGTGAACCGTGATTGCTGATCTAACTTGTTTTTTATTTTTTATTTATTTATTTATTTTTTTTCAGACAAAGTTGCATGGTATATGTGAAGAAGTAGGAAGGAGGCTTCAGAACTTCATGGCTCTGGACTCCCTTAATAATCGTCTAGCCTCCCCTACTCTTTCTGTCTCAAGTGAGGCCTTCATTGACATACTTGACCATTTGGATCAGTGCATTGAGTACATAAGAAATCATGTAAGTGACACACTTTTATGACATGTTTTGAATATTTTGATAATTGGAAGTGTGTATTATTATATAGCTCACATATCAATTGCATTGCTGTCATAATTCTTGCTTTCTTTATCACCAGATCTTTATTTAATAACAAAATTTTACTTCTTGTCATACCAAACATTTTGAAGGTTTGGGGATTTGAAACCGTAACACCTTCCCCCTTCTTTAACTTTTGCTTCTGAGTGTACGCTGTTTGTTGATGTATTCTTGGATGCTTTCAATTGCGCAAATTTTTTTGTGTTGTGGTAGAACTATTTTACTTTTAAAGTATTTATTGGAGATGAAAATTGTTGTTTTGTTAGAGCACGTGGAGGGAATCAAGCACATACCTTGCCCGGTTCCGCCACTGCCTCTCTCGTGTTGTGGCCATGATACGTGGTCACATAGTAGAGGCACTAGCACATGCTACACAGCAAGTCCTGTCACCAGCAGCACATGTTCCCTTAGCTGCTATACATAATACAGCTTTTGCCCTGTGCTATGGCAAATTCCAAGCCTCAGCACCACGTGTCAAGCCACTTCTCACACAAGTTGAAGCCAGAGTCACTCGTAGTCCAGAGTAAGTACTCTGAGTCTGGCCTGTTTCCAGATATAATGCATTATTTTTGTATTCTTCATGAAATTGATATGAACATCATTCTTGCATGTCTTTCAATCTTCATAATCATGTCCAAAACTACTGGTTTCCTTTTGACGGTGTTTGGTATTTCAGAATCTATGTTAAAAGTTGTTCAACTAATTTAATTCTCTTTTTATCAGGCCATATTATGACCTCAACTTTACATGCAGTTCGAATGTCACTATATAACATTTTTCAAAAGTAAATTTTTATATAAAAAATATGTACCATATTTCATGTCTTATATGCTGCTGCAAGTGGTAACACACATCCTATAAACAGCAAGGTATTTTTGTGGATTTAATGCCTCAATACCTGGGTGTAAGATGTAGGGTGATTTGTGGGAATTTTTCAGGGGGAAAGAATGTGTTTTATTTGGTGGGAAATGCGGTATATGCCACGCAAACTTTATTAATATCTGTAACATCTATATGAAACATTTTTCAGAATACTGATTCTAACGAAATGCAAAAGAAAATTGTTTGTATTGTTGTGGAGAATATTCTGCGTATGTGAGGTGCAAGGTTCTCACATCAGTGCTGATGAAGACTGAAGGTTACGTAGGATAGAGAATGTCAATCTGCTGACCTTTGTCACTCATTCTGTGCAAGATGTTCAGTGTAATATGCTGAGATCACTTATACCAGGACTGGCCAACTGTAGTCTAGAGGAAGGCCACTTAATGCATAATGACTCATCCAAGGGTTGCACTAAATTACAAAACAAATAAAGACTGGTTTACTATGTTCTGTCTTAAAAGTAATGAGGTATAGTTTCCAAACTTTTTTTCTGCTAATAAAGTTGCCAAGTCATGTTTTGTAGATGTGTTATATTATGCTTGTAAAGCTGTATTATTGAAACTATTCGGGTGGCTGAGGGCCACAAATACTTTCCTCAAGAGCCACATGTTGGTCAGCCCTGGGTTGTATATTAAAGGTCTTGAGGATTCAGCTGGCAATTGCCACATTGTCATTTGCAACTGCTGACAGAATGTTAACATAGTTATTTAAGGAAAGTGTGATGGCACCCTGTATCACTTTCAGGTATCAGCAGCTGCTGACAGAATGTCACCAGTACTACTTCACACAGAGGGAGCTTCTCTTAAGTTCCAGTGTGGCGGGATCAATAACGGAGTTGTCAGTCACACACAAGGGTGACCACTGTTCATTAGTGCGCAGCAGTTGTGCATTTCTTGTGCATGTTTGTCAGGATGAACATCAGTTATTCTATCAGTTCTTCAGTCAGCCTACTCCTTTGCTTACGTGAGTACATTTCCTTGAGATTTTCCAACGAGCTGCATATGTACTTCTACTTAAATAAGTATCACATTTCTGCAGCAGACTGGACAGGTTATGAAGACTAACAAATGACCAGAAAACTTGTGACAAGTAGAGTCAAAGCTGAAGCTCCACATTCTTGATTTTAGAATGTCTTATCTTCCTACCCCTAAAACAGGCTCCAGATACTTTATTTCACCTTTACTGAGAAACATCCTAAGGCTTTCAGATAAGTACAGAAGATGTTCATAATAGGTTATTGAGTGAATGTGGGTTTCATAAAAATCAGTATAGTGGAAACCATACTTTACTTAAAGCCATAAATGAATATGTGTTCATACTTCCCAAATTTATCGTCCAGTTTGGGTGAAGTTTGATGTAAGATGTTTGTACGTAATTGTGTTGGGTAGTGCAGAGTGCCATGAAAATCAGTGCGTGGAGCACTGTATGTTTTTATGGCTATGAATGAAATTATGTTTGTGCATGTATCATAAAACCATATGACATTCTGAAATTAAAGAATACCTTGGTAATGTGTGTTTACTATGTCACGGAGTTTACTGTTTACAGTCTTGAATACACTATCCCGTATGGGTTACGTATAACCACCCCTTTTTTTTGGAGGGGGGTGCATGCATAGTCATTTTTTGTGTAAGGCTTCGTTGCATCTATTTTTGTATTTCATTCCAGGTCTTACCTTGAAGGTCTCTGTACAACATTGTATGATGTTCTCCGACCATTCATTATTCACATAAATCACTTGGAAACACTGGCTGAAGTGTGCAGTATATTGCGGCTTGAAATGCTTGAAGAACACGTTCAGAACAATCGTAAGTACACAACATTGTTTGGGAGGTATGGATATTTTATGTGTGCTCTCAAAAATAGTGTGTAGGATGTTGAAGTTTGGTTGTGTGTTTCATTGTCAGCCCAGACACTGGCTGTTTTGACCAAAAAATTTTCATGGTTTTCCAGGTTTCTCCAAATGAAGCCTGTGGTAATACTTTTAAAATAGACAGTGACCATCTCCTTCCTTCTGCACCCATTCCTGTTTACCATAAGTATTATAATTATTTTAAATATCCTGGTAACACTTGCTAAAAACTGAGGGATAGGTAAAATTCTTGCTGTGCACAGTTAAGCACCACACCATGAAGGTATGTGGGGGAGTGGAGATGAATCTCCAAGCTTCACGAATTCCTAACCTTGCCACTCGATGAAGGTGAGTTGTCTCCGTCATGCTGTGCGCACTTTACACGTGGAAAAATAGCTGCATGTACCCATTGAACAGTAGAGCAGGTGAACTCCGAGCCTGTCTGGACACCTTGGAGAAGAAAAAAAGTCCTTTTCCTGTGCCAGAAATTGAATCCCAAGTTCCCTGGTCATCACCTTATGAACACAGCTAATAACAAATTAAGAAGCAGTGTCGATTTCACTTCATGTATGAAGGGCAAGCATATGCATGCTTATCATGAATGCCATATTGTGAGGGTTGTGTGAAACGTCTTAACTTTTCATAGCATCCATATTCCAATGATCACAAGTTTTTTTTTTTTTTAATTCTTGCTAAATCATGTGGGATCTTTTGACAAAAAAATAAATTTAATTTGACGTTCTCTGAATATGTAGTAAAGTCTGTGGTCAGACTAAAGTTTTGCATAGAAGACAGGCAAAAAGTTATACTTACCAAAACACTATATTACAGATCCCAGCCCACAGGTCATATTTATTAGTTACTGCTAAGATGTGACACAGCTATGAAAAATATTTGGTTATCAGTATTTTCTGCTTATGATAATGTGCAAGTCTCTCTTTTGTTATGCATGTGTTACGAAATTTTCTGTAGTACAGATGCGCAAAGTATGAGGAGATGAGATATTATTGTGTTTCAGCTGGTCCACTTGAGGCATTTGGCCGTGTAGCATGGCAACTTCTACAGGACGTGCAAGAGCGACTTGTGTTTCGTGCACATTGTTACCTACAGTCAGATATCCTGCAATATAAGCCTGCTGCTGGTGATCTTGCATATCCTGAGAAGCTGGAAATGATGGAGGTACAGTCACAGGCATTCCTTCAGTACTTCACCTAGATCACCAAGTTTTATTTAGTAGATGGCTGTTTCCAATTTTATCTAGGTTACTGACTTCTCTGGACTGAGATTTTAGGGTTTGTACCTCCATACTCTTCACCTACGCAAAACTTCAATCCATTGTCACATGTCATTTGATACTGTATAATCTGTGCAGTTGAAAGTGTCCTTATGTAACATAATAAGGCAGGCAATGTGCATATAAATGTAACATTGAGATGTGTTCCCAAAGCCACTATTGTCATGGAAAAGCAATAAGTATTACATATTCCAAGTGTGTGTCTGTAGCCTTAACTATTCAGCACACAAAATGCAGGCACCATAGCATGTTGTCATCTATGACCTGTCTGGCTGTACATTATTTTTCCACATGATTTCATAAATGGGACAACTGTCAGAAAAAAAATGTGATTGAACATAAAATGTGTGTTTTGATTTTCTTTACAAGTTTGGTCTGAAACATTTCTCATTCTCAGAAGGATTCAATGAGATATTTTCATAAGTGTACATAGATCACCATGTAAAGTACCTGATTTTCTTGTCAGAGTTTAGTGAAAATTTTTCTCTACAGATTTTTGAAAAATACTGAAATATCAGATTTCATGAAAATCTGTCCAGTGGGACCGAATTGTTCCATGCGGATGGATGTACAGGCAGGCAGTCATGACAAAACTAATAGTCACTTTTTGCAATTTTGTGAACATGCCTAAAATTGGTTCCACATAACAGTGTGGTGAAACATAATACTGGGTAGCCAACAGTAAAAGTTCTTGGGCTACTTTCATTTTGGCACATATTAGTCAGTTAAATCACTCATCATCTCTGCCAAAAGTGGTTCAGTGAATGAAAAATTGGTGTGTAAAGTAACGTTTGCCCCTATTCAATGTGTCTGTAACTTTTATATAAAATCATTCTGTTTATGTGGTGTATATTCAAGAAAATGGTAGCTGTGGTGGGATAGTATAGGGACTGTACTATGGGCTGGAATCTGTGGATTGGTTCAAGACAGTGGGCAAGCGATCTCTTTCTTCTAAAGATCCGGACTAACTCTGGGTCCTATCCAACCTTTTATTCAGTGGATATCAGGTTCTTTACCTTGGGTTGAGGTGTGAAGCTGACCACTCACCTCCATCTAGTGCTAAGGTTAAGAATGAGTGGGGCTGCACCAGTAGTCCTCCGGTGTGCCTTTGTGGTTTGTACAGGGACAGCTTTTCCCTTAATTTAAGAAAATACAGAAAGTTTGTATTTGTATCTTAGTAACCTTTATCAACAGCAGCTTTGTACTTGGAACAAATGAACATGAGGGACATTGGCGGATGCAGATTTACAGTGAACTTTGTTGATGTACAGATCAATGGTGCATGCAGAATCACAAAGAACTTCATTGTATATACAGTGTTACATTTTATCCTGCAGTTACTATTTGTGTTCTGTCTGCCAGAGCATTGCCCAGTCTCTGCAGGAGCAAGCTGCCTTATCTTTACGTCGTTCAGAATCAAGGTCGTCTCTTGCATCCATCGGATCTGCCACATCACAAGAAGTGGCTCGTATCAACAGTGACAGCAACACAACTGTTGAACAGCCTCGTTCACGGACAGGAAGTAAGTTGCCAGAGTAGGCATTTGAAATTACGTAAAATGAGGAGCATTTATGATTGCCAGTAGCATTATGGAAAACTTGAATAGTTATTTGTTGCACTTAACCCTTAACCTGTTAATGTGGAGAATATGGTGAGCTCTTAATAATGCCAGCAATTGGCAGATGGGATTTAACTTGGTATTTAAAGGGTTAAAGTACTGAAGGACCTGGAAATAGAGTAGCATTGATGAGTTACTTTTTTTTATGTTGGCAACATGGCAGTGAATCACTGCTGAAAAACATGAAAAGTATGAGATCTACGTTGAAGTTTTCATTCCTTTTGTCACTGGACCAAAGAACTGTATGTCTTTGAAGGTGCAACAAGGTACAGGCTTTGGGCTAAGAAGGTGCTGACAGCATTGAAAATATGGCTTGAAAGTGCCTCACATCTGAGTAAATGTGTTAACATAGCAACATAGTCATTTTGTTCGTGTGGTTGTGTTCCACGTACCTTAATGTGAGACAACCCTGTGTATAAGATGACTCCCTTCCCCCACCCTCAAAATCTTAAGTTTACAGGGAAGTGCCTATACAGGACATGTTTAACTCTGTACACAATTATAAGGTGACCCCCATTTTTCATATGATGAACTGGAAAAGATTTGTATCTTATATTAGGTACATGTGGTATTTGATTGGTTGTATAGATAGTTACTTACGTAAAGTAGCACATCCTGAACATAGGGGCTGCACAATAATTGTGGTCGAAGTACCTGGGTCACTGTGTTTCCTGCCCCACTTCTATTCTATTTTATTCTAAGACAGCACATTGTTTTCTTGGTGTTTGCAGATTCACCAGCAGACCTGCATGGAATGTGGTATCCCACTGTGCGGCGCACATTGGTGTGCCTTTCACGCCTGTACCGCTGTGTGGACAGGCCCATTTTCCAAGGGCTTTCACAAGAGGCACTGAGCATGTGCATCCAGAGTGTGGCTTCTGCTGCACAAGCCATCAGCTCCAAGAAGGTTGGTGGTGGGCCTTTCTTCGTCTGGTCAAGAAATTCCCTTCTGCTAACATTTTGTCACCATCATTACACAGACCTGAGTCAGATTGTATTTTACCTGCTTTTTAAGATCCATTTTAACACCTTGCCAACCAGATGTCCCTTTAATTAAATACCCCCAGTCCCCGGACATTTTACACACTTCAAATGTTCATCCCCTCATTATATTCTTACAGTTTGAACATATAGTTGAAACTCCTGAAGCTGGTACTGAAGAAACTGCATGTAGACAGTCTAGCAGTTCCTAACTCAGTGGCATGTCTCAAACCAAGACCCTTTGTGAAGTGGAACAATGCAGAATTTACAGATGCATCTTTTTTTGACTTCTCTTCTTATGTACATTGCACTCTTTGCACTGTCTGGCATGACACTACTTGCACTCGTGACCAGCAACAATTTTGTCCAGTTTTTATGTGCTAAAATCCCCAGAGAGTCTGCCTGGCAGTCCTGTTTAGGCCCCTTTGCTTTAGGTTGCTTCTCTGCCAGTTGCAGTCTCATTTGAATTCTGGATTTCTGATATCTGAGAACTTGCTACCTCTTGCAAGAAGTTCTTGTTCATTATTTCTTATTTATGTTTAGTGTTTTGTACACAAAAATGCATTGAAGAGTGTACAGTTTAGCAGATATGTTCGGCCATTTAACAGTTTTCCTCAGATCTGAGTAATAACTGAGGTACTTGTCTGGCCTTCATGAATTTATTGCACTGAAAAACAGTGTGAGGTTACTTTGTTTCCAAGTGTGTTCTGTCTTTCCTTCCTGCTTTCACTACAGTTGCATCTTGGGTAGTCCTTTTCATTCGCACATCTCTTTTGTCCGTCCACACTTGGAATATTACATCATCTTTCCTATGGAACACTGTTTTCATGTGGTTGGCTTCATGTTCTAGGTCAGGTGGAATGCCCCTTGCTAGTCCTCATAGTACCACAACTTTCATCTTTCTGTCTACAATGTTTCAGCTGATCTCATATTATTATAAATGTGGCTTGATGGGTGTGATGGTTCTGGCCTAAGTTTCTGTCTAAAAGTGATGAATCTGTGCCCTCCAAATTCTGCCCCTTGGCTCCGTATATCTTCACCTTAGAGATAAAATCCAATACTACCACACACACCATTCTGACAAGCACTCATTATTTTATTTTCTGTAGACTGCATGTCCTACATTTCAGGCGAGCTTGCCATGGGATCATGGCTTCATGAAATGACAGTTCTTTGGGTTGTAAACTGACTGGAATTTAAGTAGAAAATATTCGTACACAGGCCGTATTGTGGATAGTTTCCGTCCATCTAATGTTTCCTGGCTTGTTTTATGATCAGAGCTACCCAGTTCACTACTATCTTCCTCTTACTGTACTTGTGTCACTCTCACTCATAAAAACTAAGGGACAGATCAAAGTTTTTTACATGGAAGATTTCTGTGGACATCACTTTCACTGTCCAAACTTTCAGCTTCATATTCATCGAACATCAGAATATGTGTCCGCATTAAACTGGCACAAAATATCATCATCTGTCATAACGCTCCTAAACAAAAGCATGGATTGTACTGAAGAAAGTGACAAAAGACAATAGAGAGGGTATCTGAATCTGTAGTCACTGTGTTGAAATCATATGGTTTGAAGAATGTGGGGTCAGAAAGGGTCTACATGTTTGGAACTTGAGACCCTGGTAACCTTTGCAGAACAAGTGATAAGAACAGCTGAGAAATGCATGTATAGGATATTGTGCGTGAGACATCAAAATACGTGACCTGTTGACAATGCATGGCATAGCGATCATGTCTGCACATGTGACGTGATGGCAAAGTGTTAATAGGATCCATGGCTGGCTTTTGTGATCATGGTAATGGATCACAGTTTGAGGTCTCACAGCAGTGTGGATGAAGATATGTGTCTTTTGGGATGTTATGCTTTGTTGACTGGTAAGCACTCCAGTAATTGACATGTGAAGGAGCATAGTACATCCATCTTCAGAATCAAGTAGTCCAAGGAGAGTGCTTTGTGGACTGCTTGATCCTGAAGATGACAGCACTACACTGTTCTGAAATGTATGTGTTTGCTAGCCAACACAACATAACATCCCAGAAATGTTAACTTTTATGATAGTGAAGTTTCAGATTTGATGCTGTAAATGGCAAGGAATTTATTGACTGGCCAAGTGAGTATAACATTTGAGCATGGGACAAGCCACATGAAGTTTGTGGAACTAAGCATAGTTTTTCTTAGAATTGTTTTTTTTTTTTTCATTTTTGTCTGTTATGTTTCACAAAGTATTTTACTATGAGATATGTAATTCTGTATTTGTTTCTTTTTTCTCACATAAGAGTATGCTTGCCAGCTGTTTCATGAATTTCATTTCAGCCAGGCAATAATTTGTTTGTATTTGTGTTACAGAGTCCGCTTGATGGAGAGTTGTTTCAGATTAAACACTTGTTGATTCTAAGAGAGCAGATTGCCCCCTTTCAGGTGGATTTTACAATTAAGGAGATGAGTCTGGACTTCAGCAAAGTGAAGACAGCTGGTAAGGGGTGATATGCCACACTTTCTGACTGACCAAATACTAACTCTTTTTTTTGCATTCAGAAGATCAAGTTTTCGGTTCTGCAGCTTTGTTGTAGTCATCCAGACTGAGACTTTGTGATTTTCCTCATGCTTTTTACATAAAACATAATATAATGATAACACCTATTGAATTATTCTGCTGTTTGATACAAGCATTTGATACACTTTTGTTAAGAAGCAACAAGGACTCTGCACTTGTGGACCACTTATGTGGGTTAAATATGTTTTGTAGCATTTAGCCTCCTGCACAAACGCAAACGATTGTTCTCGCTGGGCACAAACAATGCTCTGCTAGAATTTCTTCTGGAGGGAACACCTACTGTACGAGAACAGTTGGTAGATTCCCGTAAAGAAGTGGACAAACAATTAAAAGCATCATGTGAAGCATTCATACAACACACTACGAAGAGTCTAGCAGCACCACTGTTAGCATTCCTTGATAAGGTAAGAGTTAATGTAGAAGTTTCCTTTTGGAAATCTAAAGATTGACGTACTGTACTGTAGATGTGCTTGTTTTATATGAGCATATAATTCTCTTCATCCATCTCGGAGAAGAACAGTCTGAGAATATATGAGAGCAATGCTGGGGAGAATATTCAGAATCAAGAGAATGGAGGGGCTTACATAATGAGGAAACTATAATTTTATCTGGAAACTAATATTATTAAAATAATTAAGTAGTGGAAAATGAGAAGAACAGGATGTGTGGTGTGCATGACATAAAGAGGAGCTAGATGTGCAGTTTTGATTGGATAATCTCAGACGCAATGGCCAGTTCTGAGATATACATGTAAAGCCTGTCTTAAATAGGCTTTAGAAAAGTGAATTGGATTGGGTTAGCTCAGGAGGGTGACTAGTGATGTTTTTAAACACTGCCATTGACCAACATTTGGTAAGTGTAACATTCTTGACCAGCAGAGTAAGCATTAAGTTCTCAAAAGAGGCTGTGTATGATTTAGTGTGTTAATTGGTTAGTTTGTTAGTCAGTTGAGAGTGTTGCAGTAGTGTTTTACAGAACTTTGTTCTACAGGCCCAAGTGTTCGTCAGCATGCGGACTGAAGTGGCAGGTAATGTGACTCTGTCACAGCAGCCATTTGCTCATGCAGACATTATAGGAAAGAATGTGCAGGAGACACAACGCCTCATAAAGAACCAGCTTCCAATCATCCAGCGCAGCATGCAGCTGTATCTGGCAAATCGAGAAACGGAGTTTATACTCTTCCGTCCTATCAAGGTCTGTCTCATTGTATTCGTCATATTCATCACATAGTTGAACTATTAATTGTGATTTGTTTAGTCCCCAGTGTTCTAAATAGTTGTCCAAGTTTTTCTTGTTTTGTTTCATGATTTGTTCTGTGTATACATAATCTCGGATTAGTGGTTACATCAAAACTGTTGGTTTTTGCACTGACAAAATTTTTGTTCTAAAAATTCTATTACTGTGAAAGTGAAGTAGTCCAGTACCATAATGCAGTCTGAAAAGGGGTATGCAGGGAGCTGGATGTAAACCATCAACAACTTTGGGAATTTGTGGTATAGGGGGTTAAGTGGTCAGCTGTGCACTGTGACAACTATATTCTTGGGCCCTGATCTCCCAGAACCTCTTGGATGGGAGCCTGCATAAAAGAACATGAGATAGAAGATATCTAAATAATATTAATTTTTTTGTTGTGGTCTTTTTTTTTTAACATAACATTGGTTTGTCAGCTAAGTATGTTATATACCATACCACTAAAGAGAATGACGGAGGAAGTGAACAATATTCATTGTAAAGTGATTTTCCAGATGTTACCTGTGGAGACTTAGGAAGACCATTAGAACATCAGAATAGTTGAGTTGTCCTCCCATCCATGATTCTGTGCAGTGAGATGTGACCAATAGGACTTACAGAAATTACTGAATTGCAGAATAATGTGGTGGCGAGCTTCGTGCAACTTCAGCAAATCCTTGCAGGGGGTGGATATACATCAGATGACCTGCTTCTGGCAGGTTGCCCATCACCTGAACAGGTCACTGTTCTCCTATCATCAGCATCACTGCTGGGTACAAATCAAGTTGCCATCACCACAACCACAGTTGTAGAAGAAGAACTGCATCCTGTAGCAACATAACAGGGTGTTAAGTACTTTGTGTAATAGTAATACAAAATTATAGAAAGTGCAGGATTGCGAAGATGTGCGCTTAATTACAGAAGGAGAAGCTGAGGGTTTTGGTGCAAAACGAATCTGTTAATTCAGAGTTCTTGGGACTGATAAGCACAATTTTTGAACTAGATATGTTTGACTTGTACGATTTTCAGCATTGCCTTATCTCTTGAGTCTTGGAGTTTAAAGCGGTGGTGTCAGCGTTATACTGGACTGGAAGTAAATGCTGAATACAGTGTATTTGGAAGACTGGAATAAATATAGTTTTTACTACATGTATCTAAGTTTATTTCTTCATGAATAAATATTACTGATGGTGTTATGTTATTCATTTGTAAATATGAGTATATTTATCTCTGTAGAAAGCAGTTGTTTCTGTCTCAACAACAGACTATCCCACTTGTTTGTAGCGTTTGTAGCAGTCATCCAAATCTTTATGTATTATTATGAAGTTAGATATTGCAATTGTGTCTTTCATCTGATGTCATTGAACTGACTGCCTTTCCTAATCGCCTCCCTCTCCCTGTTCACAATGAGAGGAAGTTTGACCATACTGTTTCTCAACATAATCATGTGTGCACAGTTAAAGATGGTTGACACTGAGGTAGTTCTTGAAACTGAAATCCACCTGGGCTTGCATGTGTAGCAGTTTCAATCACCATTGTTGATCTTATCTAGGTCACCACTTTCCTTGGTGAGTGTCTTTGTATGACAGTATTCCCTTTGACCAAATGTTACGAACTACTGTAATTATTCACTATAGCCAAAGATATGGTCAGCTTATCTATGTTCACATTTAATTTATAGCACATTTCACCCTTAATTGCCAAGTTCTGTTAGGTTAAACTTACATTGTCCACACTGAGTATTTTCTTTTGTGTCTTATCAGTCACTGAGGACTGTGGTAGCACAGTCATTAAGGTGCTATTCTACAAATCGGAAGGTTGCTGGTTCGATCCCAGCTAGTGTCACTGGATTTTTCATTGACATAAACTCCTTCTGATCACACTATGGCCCTGGGGTCGACTCAGCCTCTAACAGAAATGAGTACCAGTATTATTTCCTGGGGGTAAAGGCGGCCGGTGCATAAGGCTGACAACCTACCACCATCCTGTGCCATTGTCATGAAATCTTGGAACCTTAACTTCCTGGAACCCTATGGGCTTCTCTGGGCCTGTAACAGGACTGCTTTACCTTTATTATCATCCATTACTAATGTCACCTTTGTATTCCAGTTTTCAGCAGTCTCTCATATGTCTCAAAAGGAACAATGACCATCAGTTGACAGTGATGTTAAGTTATGTTAAAGGTAAAGTTAAGTTGCCCCTGTGTTTGCCCTGAAGGAGGTAGCTGGAAGTAAGAATTAGCTTCATGTCCTGGCTACATGAATCCCTGGGTGCTAATACCTATTATGTAGGATCTGGGATGGACCCCAGAGTCCACCTGGAGACTTACCCCTTCCCTCCACCGCAAATTGGAACACAACTCTTCGGTCATTAGCCCATTAGCCCATAACATAGGCAGTATACTGACAAAATTGGAGCTGTATGGGTACAGAACAGACCACTGAGTCAAATCCCAAAGTTGATGACTGAGTTGTTCATAACATCTAACTTATTATGTGCTAGTAATTAGCAAATTACTTATTTAAGTTTTTAACCCTTCAGCGTGGAGTGACGAGCACTGCTCGTCATAGCGTAAATATCACCTGTCGTGGAGTGACAAGCCCTGGTCGTCATG
>Ga0209755_10004707_pt1 | contig 15974 bp, 15 predicted proteins | sample TergutCo191P1_FD_187301 | JGI IMG/M metagenome (GOLD analysis project Ga0209755, IMG submission 187301) | Cornitermes sp. P1 segment gut microbial communities from Petit-Saut dam, French Guiana - Co191P1 (SPAdes) (version 2) | ecosystem: Host-associated > Arthropoda: Insects > Digestive system... | reverse complement strand
CAATGATGGCAATTGGGATAGAGTTAATAACCTCTGCAAACATTGGTGAAAGGCCCAGCAGAATGGCAAAACCAGCACCAATGGCTACTACCACGGAAGAGAATACCTTTGTGATAATTAACAGCCCCACATTTTCCGAATAAGTTGTGTTCATTGGTGTGCCAAATGCGGCCACTAGCATAGACTGAATACCATCCGCAAACAGCGTACGCGACAGGCCTGGCTTGTTCCTTAACAAATCTTCACCCATTTCGTCGCCAGCAATGCCATTGTCTACGATATTTTCTGCAGCTGTAGCCAGACTAAACGGTACCAGCATCAAAATTGGCACCAACGCAAACCGGGGCGTCATAAATGGCGGCAAGCCCAGCAGGTTTGTTTCCGACATTGCGGCAAAATACACCAAATCGCCGCCATCTCTTGCTGTAGCACCTGCCAATTGCATTATAACCGCAATAATATACGCGCCGCCCAGCCCAATAAGGACAGGGAAGGCACCCACTCGCTTGCCCTTGCCGGCAATCATCACCGCTATGATAATAATCAGCGTCAAAGGCCCAAGTATCCAGTTTGTAGAAAATTGATTAATTGCGTGCGGTGCAAGGATAACACCAATAAGCACTACAGTAGGCCCAGTTACCACAGATGGCAGGGCTTTCATAAACCTGTCCGCCCCTACTAGCTTAACAATTACCGACAGCATCAAATATACCGCGCCGGCTACAATAACGCCACCTAACGCATAAGCCAAGCGGTCGTTATGGCTGTATGCTTCACCGGCAAATGGGCCATACTCCGGGTCTATAACGGCCATAATACCAATCATAAATGCAAAGCTACTGCCCATCATAAGCGGCGACTTGCCTTTGGTAAGTATCAGGAAAATTATTGTTCCCACACCCATGCCAAACAGGGTTGTCTGGGGGCTCATGCCCAGGTTGAGCGGCACCAGAATTGTAGCACCAAACATTACCAGCATTGCTTGCAAGCCTTTGATAATTAACGACAGTACACTTTCGTTCCTGTGGGCAGTTTGGGCCACACTGTTTACATCCCAATAACGCGCCCACAACCCTTTTTTGTCCTTTTTCATACGAATCCTCCAGTTGTTATATTCTATGCCAAATGGCAAAAAAAAACCGAGCAAGCGATATAAAATAAAATATCACTAACTCGGTTTTGGCTTATATTGTTTTAACCATCGGCTCAACATTTTACACTACTCCTCTGTGCGTTCATAATGAGTTGCACAAACGAACGAAGTTTATCATGGATTTGGATTGATGTAAATAGTTTTTTTCACATCAACCCGCTTCGTACAACATGCACGTCCTGCACCAAATTCCCTACAATTGTTTCCACCTGGTCGTGTTTAAACATTTGCTCGTATATAATAGCGTTGTTTATGGCAAAAAACTGGTCGGTAGGGTGGTCATGCAAAAATGGGGTTGTGTTTTTTATCGTTTCTGACTTTGTGGCAATGCTTCCAGTCGGCATTTCTTCACTAAAGAAATAGGTAATTTCTTCGTTGTAAAACAGGGGCAGGGTTGCCACATATAATCCGTATTTCAAATATTGCATTGGAATTTGTGTAAAGGTGTCGGCCTCGTCTATGCGGTAATTTAACCGGTAGTCTTTGCCGGGCAGGCCACGATAAACAAACGGCTGAAATTTTTCTATAAATGGGAACCTTGCAAATTTTTTTTCTTTGAACACAGGAAAGAGAATGCCATCGCGTTCTAATGTATCTATTGCATCTGCTAAAATTTCTTCGGATTTATGTGTGGTGATATTATATTGCAAATAGCAGCTTGCAAGACCCCAGGTAAGTTCATCATTGCGTAATTGTTCTAAAATTTCCAAGACATCGTATTCCGGGCAAACGGCATTTACCAGTAGCTGATATGTTGCGAATTCTACAAACTGTGCTATCAATTCACTTGCGTTGTCGGAGCGGTACAGCTCTACAAATGTCCGCTGCGAATGAGTATCCCAGCGGGCCATCCACAGCGCGGTTTCCAAAATGCGTATGTCGAGCCGAGCCGAGCCCTTGCCCCTCAATGCAACTAACTCTTCGTAGCTGGTTTGATGGTGGTTAAGCACCAATGTTAGCAGTTCTTCATGATAATGGCCATCCAGCAATAGTTTATATGCTATATGGGTTAAAGGCGCGTGATTTATAGGCTTTGTAAGCAAAGTAAAAAGTGCGTCAAGTAAAATGTCGCTGGGGATAAGCTCATGCTTTTGGGATAATAGTCGCACTGCGCGCTCTACTTCGCCGGTTTGCATATATACGTTTAAAATGTGCAACGCAAATTTAGTATCAAGGGTGTCATCGTCAATTTCGCCATAGCACTCCAGGGCTTTGTCAAAGTTTGAAGCATTATAATAAAGCTGGCCCAAACCTGCCAAAATGCGTGTTTTAAATGCTTTTGAAATTGCCTTTTCTGCAAGCATAGCTTCCAAAACGGGGATTGCTGTATTCGGAGTGGCTTCTGTCCCCAAGTAGTGGTTTGCCAAAAAGGCAAGCAGATAAAAGCGTCTGTCACCCTTGTCAAAAAAATGTTGATATAGTTCTGGGTCTGCGCTTGGTATCATTCTGCGGATTATTAATTTTTCGTCCAAAATGGCACGTCGCCCTGCGCCCAAGCAGATGTATGAAACCGCTTGTCCGCTGGCTTCTATTATAATCGAGGTTGACTCTGACATGTCGCAAACTATCATTGCGCGTTTTTCCGGTTCGACAATATAAACGTATCGCGCGGCAGAATTCTCGTCTAGCACAACTTCAAACTTTGTAAGCTCGTGGGAAAGTATTTCTTCCGCACGGTCTACATTTACGCCTGTTACGCCCAATGCTCTGCATCTTTGCCAAAAATAGTAGTATAGACTGTTAACTTCGCGGCCGGTGATTTCTGCCTCTATACAATCGGCAGCAAGCTGCAATATTTGGCTTTGTTGGGTAAGCAATAATTCCTCAAATGCAGGCGAGGTTAGTATCAAGTTGTATACGTAAATTGCCCGGCCCGCTTCCATCTTTGCAGTTTTAAAAAATTGTGTTAATACATACTGATTTATATGCGTCGCATTGTTTGCGTGCGCAGCATGAACAATTGCTTCAATTAAACCGGGCACGGCAATTTGCTTACTCTCGGCCTCCGTATAATAGTTGTATGCGGCAGGACTCAAGTCCTTGTTTGCAATACGGTTGGCGCAAATTACTTGCAAAAGCGGCGGGTATTTGCTTAGTTTGTAAAGATGCTCGCCCGCTTCCGGGTTTAGGGATGCCGCGTTAAAAAGCGCGTCCTGATGCGACAATGCCAGGCTTGCAATGTCCATACCACGCTGGGCGGCGTATATCAATACTGCTAAAATCGCGCCACCTTCCGGCTTGTGCGTTGTTTTACGATAAAGCCTGTGCAACCCTTCGTACATAAAAATACTGTTTGACCCACTGCGAAAAGCCTCGCGCAGATAGCTGTATGCGTCGCCAAATTCAGCGGATGCAAGGTGGAGCAGTCCCTGCATAATCAAATAATATGGGGATGGTTTTGCATTTTTGGTATGGTCGGTTAACATCCTCCAATATCTTTTTGCCGAACGCAAACGATTTTGATTTATCTCCAAGTATGCATACAAAAAACACATTACCGCATATTGACGCGGCGCATTTGTACGCAAAAAAGACTTGTAACCCATAACATTATCCAACATTTCGTTGGCAGAGTCATAATGTCCGGCTTCTATGGCTATAAAAATTGTTAGTGCATACAACTCCACATGTAATGGGTTGCGTCTATGGGTCGTTAGTGTTGTGTGATTTGCCCGCTGCAGCAATGTATGTGCATATGTTTCAGAAAAAGAAAAGCGTGAGGCCTGCCAATACCGTAACGCAAGCTTGATTGCGGTTGAAACATCGTCTTTGGCTGCAAAACGTTCTTCCAAGCGGGAAATTTGCTTGTCTAAATTTAGCATAGGATAAGGCCTCCTTTTACCATTCGCCAACGATAAGCGGGATGATTTCCTTATGCATATGTCCATCGATAGTTGCCCTTGTTTCCACGGTGGTTTTCATATACGGCGTTTTGCGAAAGAACAGCTGCGCCGACAAAAATGCGGAAAGTTTAATTGTGAATGGGATTTCTGTATACGCGCCAACAATATAACTTCGGGCAGAAAAGCGCACATAGCTATCCCTACAGAAAATTTCCACTTTAATATCCATGCCCGTATTATTTATGATTTCTAATGTTCCCTTGTCTTCATACCGCAACGAGATGCGGTTTATGCGCGCAATTACCGGTGATATTTTGCGATATATAATTTCCGTTGTTTGTGTGCCAATTTCTACTGTTTCCCGCGCATAAGTTGTGGCAATTTTACGTGGGTCTATACTAAAATTTACCGAAGCGGTATGGCTCTCGTCAAAATCGCTTTGAATAAGCCTGCTTGCGTAGCATGTTAACCATGGCGAATTGCATTGTAAGAATATTGGCGAGTCTATATAGCCCATATCCGATTTTTGTACTTTTATGCTTCCGTGAATTACTTCGCTATCGCCTGGCTTTTGCGCAAATTCCAAACGGGTATCGTTAACAGAAAGATTCGTTTTACCCTTTAATCCAGATAAAATAAAAAAATTATCCATTGCCCGCTCCCGGTTAGAGTCTTTGTGCAGCGACTCATAAAGCTCCATGTATTTGTAACCTATGCCAAGCAAAAGCATGTAAAATTCGCTGTCTACAAACAGCCGCCTTGCCTGAGCGGGGTAGATTTTTGCATATTCAAAAAAATCTTGCAAGTTTGCTATTGTAAACCCCTCTGCGGTAGAAATAGACATTGCTGTAAGCCGTGCGGTAACGGGAATTTTAGTTTCCCCACCATTGGTTGACACAATCACATGGCCCTGTATGGTTTCGCCCGTTGTAAGCCCTGCGTCGGACGCACTAAATGTGTACGTTATTGTTTGGCGGTTGCCTTCCCATTCGCTTGGGGTAAATGTTAGCCCGGGGCAACGGGAAAGAATTTTGCCATTCAAATTGCCACCGCCTGTATTGCGTATTACAAAACTGCTGTTGTAGTTGTCATTTGTTTCGATGTTAAATGCGTCTACGCTAATACTTGCTGCGGGCAATGGATACTCGAAACGGCCGGGGCTGCTCATTGGCTGTCACCACTGCGGACTTCCCTTGTATTCGCAACACGTTCGATACCATTTTTAAGTGCATCGCTAACCGTCTGGGCCGACGTTTGTGCGTGAAGATTAATAAACGTGGCAAGACTGTCGCCCAGCTGTCCGGTCAAGCCCTGCAAGGATTCTTCGTAGCTATGCAGGCTAGACTCCAGTGCTTGCTGGTTGCGCTCGATATATTTTGCCTGCTGCGTAAGGGCCTCTTGCTGTTTGGAAAAATGGTCTACCGACTCTTTTATTGCGTCTATCGCACTAACAAGCGCAACAAGCTGAGACGATAATGCGCTGCTATGCCCCTGCATATGCGTCGCCAAAAGCTCTGACGAAGATTGCAGCCGCCCACCCGCATGCGCCAACCGTTCGGACGACTCGTTCATAAAAGTTTGCAGACGAGTAGCTTCACCAAGTGCTTTTTCCCAATCTGCAAGAGTGGTGGTAAGTGAGGCATTCATATTTATTAATTTTTCGTCCATAGCGGCGGCAACGGCTGGGCCAATAGTGGTGGTGGCCTCTGTCATGTTGGCAGATACCTTTGACATGACCGCGTCCATGTTATCCGAGGTTTTTGTTATTACCGCGGCCATTACATGGCCTATATTCTCCATTGTTTCTTTATATGTTGTCGCCTGTTTTTCCATAACCTCAACAAGCTCGTTTTTTAGCCTAAGAATGACACCACTAGAATCGGACGCAAAAAAATGGCTTATTTCCCGCTCGACGTAAAGATGCATTTCATCCGCAAGTTGCTGCTTAGCAGCCTGCGCGTTAAAAAACGCAGCAAAAATGCGTGTTATTACAAATGCTATTACAGCGACCGAGCCATACATAAATGCCTGTTCGCTAAAGGCCAACGCCAAAACCAGCCCTACCCAAAGGAACCCTGCATCCAAGCCATCTATAAATGGTAAAATAGCCTCGTAACGCCAGCCAAGTAAGCTCATGCTTGAGATTGCGCGCTGTACAATTTGCGCAGTGGGCGCAACCGCCGCAGCCCGTTCTGCCGTGCGAATATATTCCGACACAACTTTGCGCAACAACCTATTTTTTAGGCCCGCAACATCGCCCTTTGCCTTAACTTCTTTGCGCGCGTCCAACCCGAATGCAAATAGCGCACCCCTAAAATGCAAATGCGCAATAACCCGCAACATTATAGAAATCACAACTAGCATCAAAAAAACCACCATAATAATTAAGTGATTGTCCTGCCTGTTTAAACTATTAAATACATTTTCGAAAAAAGTAATCATGGTTATTCCGTCCCTATCTGGTATAGCTCAATAAATCATGCCCTATTATACACTCCGGGTCAGGTTTGGTAAATTATTTTATGTATTTACAATCTATTATACGTAAATTCCTTGACACGCACTTCTATTTATGATAAATTCTTGCCTGTCGCTAATGTAGCTCAGCCGATAGAGCAATTGATTCGTAATCAATAGGTCGCGGGTTTGAGTCCCGCCATTAGCTTGTCATAATGGGCTGTCGCCAAGCGGTAAGGCACAGGACTTTGACTCCTGCATTCGAAGGTTCAAATCCTTCCAGCTCAGTAAATTCAAGCATCCTTCGGGGTGCTTGTTTTCATTATACACCATTTATACACTTTGGGAAAGAAATAGGGAAGTAATGCGTCTATCCTTCTTCCCTTGCATCCCACCATGCAACCGCATAAGAAGCGGGCATTTTGGCGAATGAGAAGTAAAACCCCTTGCAAATACATCAAACACACAAAAAGCCGTACATTTCGCCCCTGTACGGCTGTATTTGTGGTAAAATATAGGTGAAAATAAAATCACGCTTGCGAATACCGCCTGTGTGGGTTGCCGTTCCGCATGGTCTGTATCATGCGGAATGCAAAATTGGCGCGAAAATGCGGCTAGAATCGGTCTATTTTGGCACTTTGAATTACACATTTAAGGTATGTGCCACGGCGCGGGGTTTTTCGTTTAGTGTTTCAACGTCCGTAACAATGCCTTTGCTTCCCTCAATCTGGCTTTCCACGCTTGCACCTGTACCCCATAAAGCCCATGTATTTCTGCGTTTGTGTTGCCTTTGGGCGCACCTTCCCCAAACTTGCGTGTAGGTGGCAGTATGAACGCGGATAGCATTTCAATGGTTAATGCTTGGCGTAACAGGTAATTGATTTTAACGTGTGCTGTCTTGCGTCTTTGCCACTCGCCACGCTTCGCCCATGTGCTAACTGTACGCCGTGATACTTGGCATTTATAGGCTATGGTTTCAAGGTCAAAGCCCCACTCGAACGCAAGCCGCGCCCATTGCCTACCGTCTATGCCGTCCAGTTCCATGTCCATACTGCCGCCGCCTTTCGTTTAGTTTACAGTAGTGTATGCTCGACAAACCCCGGTATGGTTTCCCATTTTACCAACCGTTCAAAATTGGTTAATGGAAGCGCGGGCATACCTTCCCTTGTAAAATCTGCTTCTTTCATAAGGTTTAGAATTGTAGGAATTTCCCATAAATACGTTGAATGTACATTGTGTATTATACCCTTCAATTCATCTACACGCTTGTAGTACGCCGCTTTGTTGATATGTGCCTTTGCTTCTGTTTGCACCATGCGGGCATTATCACTATTTTTTGCAAATATGTTGAATATCCGCATAAAATCTGTATCGTTGGCGTTATTGCCGTACATTTCGCGCATTTCTTCATGTGTTGCACTTTCTAACTCCATTTTCCAAAGTTCAATGTTTGGCAAGCGGTTTTCCCCTGTGTCTTTTCGCGGTTGTGCTAGTTCAATGATTTTAGGCGTAATTTCTTCAATAATTTTTCGGGCTTGTAGTGTTGCGTCTTGATAACGTGCCTTTTCTATTTCAAACGGTTCACTAACCGCCCGCATAGCATTTCGCCGCCCTTCTTGGGTTAAGTCGTTTGAATTTTCAATACGCCTTGTTTCGTTTGCCAACGCATAAGCGGTCTGTGCTATGCTTTTATCCATTCCCACAAATAGCTTGGATATTTCGTTTAGTGCCTCACAAAAATATGTGTGCTTCATTGTTTCCACACGCCCCAAAATCATTTCAAATTGCGTTTTTTGTGGTTTATCCATGATAAAATCCTCCTGTTTTATGCCCTGTGGGCTTGTTGGTTAGTGGCTAATTCTTCTGTTAAATCTGCGTCCACTTGTTCTAATTCTGGCAAGTGTCCGACAAGTGCCTCGCGTATACGGTCAAGGCTTGGCTCACCTTTGCCACAATAACATAAGCCATAGAAAAACCCGCAAAATATGGGTATCATTTCTATTTTTTGTTTTCGGCTAGAGTTATCCCAAAATTCCGACATTGCCGTTTCTAGGCGTTTAGGTGTGTTAATTTTTGGTGCTTTTTGCATTGTGTGTACCTCCTATGGGTTATTCCCCTACTGGGGTTGTTTCCGCTACGTCTGGGAATACTGCTGTTATTGCTGTGCATAGTGATTTAACGCTTGCATCATCACATTGCCTTAATTTGCCTTGCAAACAGTCATACAGCGAGGAAGCGAAAATTTTAATACCCTCGTCATGTTCACTTGCTTTGGCTGTTTCAAAAAAACGATTTATAAAACTTTGTAGCCGTGATGGTGTTATCCTCACATAATCACCCTTTCTTGTTTATTGCCCTGCTGGGCTAGTTCCGCATAAAAGCGGTTATTGTCGGCTATTCGGTCAGTACGATAGAAAATCAACTGGCCTGTTTGTAATCGGTACAGTAAATCACGCCCAAAATTTTTTAATGTAAGTGGGTACGCTTCATACCTTGGCAATGGCTCTAGCTTTAGGTCTGACTGTATATCCTCAAAAAATTGTTGGTAGCTTTTTTCCTTACTTGCGTAAATTACAATTATTTCACGCTGTAGGCTGTTTATCTCCCGCAAGCGTTTACACTTTTTGCGGTAATTTATGCGTTTATTCTTTTTCATTCGTCACCTCTTTTCTATTCACTGGAAAAAAACACGCCCCGGTATTAGGCACATCTTGATACTACCCATACCCCCTAACCGTATTTCAATGGTTGCGCACACATAAACACCTAAATACCTAATAACCAAAATACCCGTATTTACGTATTTAGGTATTTAATAATATTTTGTGTATAGGGAATACCGAAATACCTTATGGGCTGGCGCGTGTTTTCCCTTCCGGCGCGTCAATTTTCATCTGTTCTGGCGGTACTTTGTGCTTGCCGTCCTCTGTATACCAATAGGCTTTTTGATTAGCACCTGCACCTGTTGACATAATCGCGCCTTTGCTTTCGCGTACCACTTCACGCAATCTATAGGCTTTTATGCCATCCTCATGCCCTCGCTTTAGAATATCCTCCACCAACGCCGCGCCGCCTTTTTTGTCTAAATGCTCAAATAGCCATATTCTGGCAATGGTTTTAGGGCTTTGCTTTGTTATTCCTTGCTCTGATTCTTTTCGGTCGCTAAGTCGGCGGTCTTTTATATCGTCTGCTCTTACGTCCGTGTAGTCGCCAATGCTTACGCCTGTTTCCGGCGAAAAAGGTAATAGTATGCTTCGTCTATGTTCGCGCCTAAAAATATGATTCTGTTTGATACAGGCTAAGATATTACAGTTATCATCTTCTGGGTTTCGTGCAAGTAGCCAACCGCTACGCACACCATTTAACCATTCTTGACTTCCGCTTGTTCTATGGCTTGCGCTTTGTCCTTGCTGTTTGTTTGGGTGATTTGTAATAACAAGCGAACAATTATATTTCCGGGCATATTGCTCTAAAATGTCCATAACCTCGGAAACATCTTGCTTGCTGTTTTCGTTAAATGGTTTCCCGGCTCTGGTGGTTATGGGCGCAAAACGTGTACCAGTATCAATAATTACAATGTCTGGCGTTACTTCTGCTATAACCGCTTCCATTGCTGTACCGCCAATTTTCCAATTTATGCGCCTGTCGCTGGTATCTACAACAATTACATTCCGCAATTCATCCGGGCTGGATGTCATCATTTTTAGCCTGTTTGCAAGGCTGGTATCGTGTGCGTCCTCTGCAAAAAAGCCAACCGCTACACCATGCCCGGAAAAAGGATTGTAACCGGGTCTATATTGCTCTGTGTGCCATTCCTTACCGTTCGCTACGTCCAGCATAACTTTAAGCAAGAGAAATGTTTTGCCCGTGTCCATCATGCCTGTTACGCTTGTTACCTCGCCACGCGGAAAAAATGGATATTTAACGTATTCCACATTACGGGGCTTAATATCGGCCATGCTGTGTATATATTTGGTAGGGTTTATTTCCGGCTCGGAAGGGGATGGGGTTTCCCTGTTTCCTTGCGCGGCCTTCAATTCATCGGCCTTTTTATTCACCGCGTACAATGTCCTTTCCGCTTGCTGTGATATTCCTAACAATTCATATTTGATAAAATCACGCGCTCCACGTTCATTTAATCCTTGCGTTTCCTGTATAAAATTGTGAACATTACCGCCACCGCAACAACTATCACCAAAACATATAAATAGGTGGGGTCTGGCTGGGTCTATGCTGAATCTATCCATGCCGCCGCATATAGGGCAGGGATTAAAGCGTATTTGTCCACCTACAGTCTTTTCCTTGCCGCCAAAATTAGCGCGTACATATTCCAGCAGATTAAATTCCCGTGTGTAGGTGGATGGGTTAAACCATACTCCAGCGGCTTGTTCTAATGCCGTCCATTCGTCAATGGTGTATGACATTTTAGGGGCTGTGGGTGGTGGGGTAGTGTCGCGTATATAATTTGCGCCTATGGGCTTTTCTGCTTTTGGGGCTTTAGTATCGCTTTCATACAAAGCCAACGCCGCCGCTTTGTCGAGAAACACACCGCTACTACCCATACCCTCAATAAGTCCGTTGCACGTTCCATAAAAGAACCGTTCAATATTGAAACAGGATAAATCAACTTGTGATTTTTTTACCTTGCGTATCTTCCCAGTCTTTTTTACAATGGTGTCCACATAGCTATAAGGAAACAGACTGTACAATCCTTTGCTTATTTGTACACATTCTGCTGGGTCTGTTACTACCTCACTACACACCATCACAACACGAAATTTAAGTTTTTCGGGTTTGCTGGAATAGCTGTAGTACATAAACGCAACCGGGATATTAACGGCCTGTAGTGCCTGTAAAACGCCATCCGGGGTTAAATGGGGTAATGTGTCGTTATCGTTGTCAATATCAATTACAAATAGCTGTTGTTGCGTCCAGTTCTCTTTATAACGTCCATTTAACACACCGGGGGTAAATGCTCGGCCCTCGATAACTGCCCGTTGTAATTCACCTTTTGTAACCTCTGTAATGGTGCTTTCAGATTTCAAACGCGAAACAGTTATGTCTATATGCTCATGGGTTTTGCTTGGCAAACATACCGGGTCAAGGTTTAGTTTTATTTTCATATTGCATCCCTCAATTTTGACGGGAGGCCGTAACCATGCTAAAATAAAATTGACAAGTGGCTACGGCCTCTGTCTGGTCTAGCGGGTTGAGTTGCTTTGGTCGGCCTCGCCCGCTTCGTTTTCAGCTTCAATTCGTTTTAATTCCTTGTATGCTGGGCTTAATGCTTTGAGCGTGTTTAAGGCTCGGTTTCGGGAATTTGTTACATAATGCTTTAATTCTGCGTAAGATGTATGTTTGAAGTACCCGCCGCCATTTTGTGAAGTTGAGCATATATAAGCACCTGCAAGCCTTTCTATAGAAATGGCTTGTTGCAATTCCCTTGTGGTTTTGTAACCACATAATGAGGCTAACTTTTTCCCCGGTATTTTGTTTGCCATGCCTACGGGCAACATATCATAAACAGGAAATTTCATAATGCTACATACATTTTGCCCGCCCTCACCAGCGGGCTTTTGTTTTGTGTTCATGCTTTTAACCGCCTCACTTCTCCGGCTGGTTTTGCCTGTGTAGGTAGTACCGCTACATTTAAATGAGTACATAAAGCCGCAAGCATCCGTTCTTGTTTGTCTAGCCTTTCAAGTACCGCTCGTTGGTCGGGGTTGCTTCCGGCTTGGGTATCTATAAGCCATTTGTTACTAGGGGTTTTTATTCCGGGAATTTGCCCTGTTTCTAAGCCGTGATGGACTGTGTGATAACTGCCACCATTTTGTTTTATCCATGTTGCAATAGGTACATAACGTTTAGTCACTTTCATCACCCACCTTTTTTATTTTTGCTTTTGACAATTCTGCGCGTTTCGCCCAATAGCGGGCATTGTGTATACGCACCTTCTCGCGGTTAGCTTTTCGCCACTCCCTTTGGTACTCTCGCCTAGCTTCCAATGCCTTCTCGTTCACTGTTTCACCTCCAAAAATGTTTGACTTTCCCTTTCTCTTAGTATATAATGAATAACAAGAGATATAATTCATTTCACACGAAGTATATCATCTCGACAAAGGGAAATAAGATTATTGGCATATTGTTCAATATATGTAAATAACAAAACTATTAATTCGGTATAATGAATATTGGAGGCATGGCATGGTTATGTATATAAGAGGATTGTCGGACGTTCTTTCTGACTTACTCGAAAAGTCATCTGTTGAATTTGTAATGACTGCTAAAGAACTCGCAAAAAAAACGAAAATTGCAGAATCTACAATAAGCGGATATAAGAATGACAAAGAGGGCAAGCAAAATCCCACAGCTAAACAATTATGCAGTATGGCGGATAACCTCGGTGTTAGTGTTGATTACCTTTTAGGGCGCACAAAGGATAAAGGCAACAATCCAGATAAGAACTACGCTACAAAAGAATTGGGGTTGTCGTCTGAAGCGCAAGCAGAACTAAAAAAGCACTCTTGGGCAAACGAAGAATTACCACAAAAAACGGCGTACACATATTTCGTAAATATACTAATCGAAAAATATATGTATGAATTGTATACACAAGCAGATATTGGAATAACTGAAATGTGTCATGCTCTCGAAAACTACATGAAATCATGGGATGAAGAAGGCGAAACTGCTCCACTACCAGAACAGATAAATGTATATGAATTAATGGATTGGCGGTTAATGCGTGAAAATTCACCAATAATTAAAGCCGGAATTATGCAAATGAAATTCCGAAAACATGAAATGACAGAGCGGTTCGAGGAAATTTTCGATATACTCGCGGAAGATTTATTAAATAAATACTTAAAGCTACTACGCGCAAAGAAGGAGGCTAACAATGCCAGCAAAAACTAACATGAACAACAACGGCACACAGTATTTCCGTGTAACTGCCAAAGTCGGCACTAACCCGGATGGTACGCCAATACGCAAGCAGTTTTTAGGAAAAAACAAGCGTGAGGCTAACGAAAAACGGGATGCTTATTTAGCGCAAATAAAAAACGGCCTTGCCGTGAATTTTGACAAGGACGATTTTGGTACAGCGTTCAAGGTATGGATTGAGGACATTTACCGTCCAGCAGTATCTACCTCCAGCTATAACCGCTTTGAAACGGATTACAGGCTACGTATTGCCGGGTGTATGCTTTGTGGTATGCGTTTGGTGGATATACGTACTCCAAACATACAATCATTTTACAATGGCTTGCTGAATACCTGTACACCGTCTACGGTTCACAGCGTCCACAAAGTTATGCGCGGATTTTTCAGCTATGCCTCTGAAACAGATTTAATAATCAAGAATCCGTTAAAAGGCGTTAAATTACCAGCAAAAGAAAAGAAGTCCGAAACAAACACAGCATTGCTTGATAGCGACATAAACAAGCTGAAAGTAGCCGCCCGTGAGGATATGAGTAATTTTATATTCCTGTTTGCGGTATTTACCGGGTTGCGTGAAGGTGAAATTTTGGCTTTACGCCACAAGGACATTGATATGGAAGCTGGCACTATCACCGTAAACAAGGCCATGAAATTTTTAACGGTTGACGGTGTATATCAGCCCGTGGAAGGTTCTACAAAAACAGATAGCAGTATACGTACCGTGCCTATCCTCGGTGAGATTAAACGCTTGCTAAAATCGCACATAGCAAACGAAATGGCTAAACACTTAAAATTAGGCAAGCCATTTTCTAAGGATAGCATACTGTTTTCGTCCAGCGTGTGTACCTACAGAGAGGCCGCCAACGTGCTAAAGCAATTCAAACGGTTATGTAATCGGTTGGAAATTGAACAAGCTACATTTCACAGCTTGCGCCACACGTTTTGTACATTGCTTGCCAAACAAGGCGTACCGCTTAAAACGGCATCTGTACTCATGGGGCATAGCGATATAGGTGTAACTGCAAAAGTGTATACCCACGTTGACGATACGGAAAAGAAAAAAGGGATTGAACGGTTAGCGGTATATTTTTAATTATGTATTGACGTGTGCCACGAGCTATGCTACAATCTATTCCAGCACCTATTCTAAAGGCATGAAAGGACGTGCAGGAATGGAAATGAACGAAAAAACAAGGGAAAACCGCATCCGTAGAATAGCTAAAAGGTGTGGTTATATCGTCAAGAAGTCGCGCTCCCGTTATGTCTACCCGCAAAACCTTGATAATTACGGAGGGTACATGATTGTGGATGAACAATACAATGCCCTTATTACGGGTGAACGCTACACCTTAACACTTGAAGATGTGGAACAATTCTTTTCTGAAAACGCTACAAGAGCAGAGGCACAACACAAGGCAATAAACAAGTTTGATGAAATTAAACGGCAAAATATGAAATGCACACACGTTGTTTATGGTGTTTCAAAAATCGTAAACGGTGAAAGGATAAAAGATTTTTTTGAGCCTATTGTTTGTACGGACGATGAATTTGACGATTATGTACATGGGCTACTTGAAAAGGAAAAGCCGGTAGTATATGCTTATCATACAGGGCAAGCTACATAGCCCGCACCCGCGCACGTAACGCGGAAAAGCCACATTGCCGCGGCGAAAATCGCGCTGTAGTTGGGGGTGGGGGTAGGTAGCACCATGCACCACATCCTCGCCGGGATTTATACACTTATTTATACACCTAAGTTTTCAATAGCTGTGCATTGCCGTGAAATGCCACCACTTGAAAACCGCATAAACACAGGGTTTCTAAAGGGCTAAAAAATGCTGTGAAGTGATTTATTAGTATCCTGCATTCGAAGGTTCAAATCCTTCCAGCTCAGCTTCAAAAACGTGATAGAATCAAGGTTTTCTTACCCGCCTTGGTTCTATTTTTTTGCCGTGAGACGTTATTTCTACCAAAACTTCTACCAAATCCAACGAGTTCTACCAACGTGCCAAAACTCATGTTCCGAATTTCTCGAAGCGTTGGTTTAGGTTATCCGCTATGGTGTTTTTTGCCTCCATGTCGAGATTGACGTAGATATTCATTGTCGTGCCTATATCGCCATGCCGTAGCCATGTCTGAATATCTTTCATGTCAAACCCTAAGTGCCGCAAAAACCCTGCCGCCGAATGCCGCAAGTCGTGGAAGCGTATGTGTGGTAGGTTGTTACGCTCTAATAATTGGGTAAACCGCTTGGACGCATAATTGGGGAGGATAAGCCCACCGTCCACATGGGTAAAGATATAGCCTTCGTCCAGATAGTCATTAGGCTGTATGAGTTTGTTCCGCATTTGCGCTTGCATGACACTCTCTAGGCTACGCTTTACAACCAAGGGGATGGGCATATCGCCGTAACTGCTTTTGTTTTTGGTACGTAAGCGTCAAATAAAAGGTCACATGTACATGTGACCTTTTATTTGACGCTTACGTATTTCATGCTCTTTGCAAAGTTGACGGTATTAAAAAACTTGATGTCATAGTTGCCACGTTGTAGGAGTTGTCCGACTTCCAGTAAAACCGTGCCT
>Ga0209755_10004706_pt1 | contig 15975 bp, 19 predicted proteins | sample TergutCo191P1_FD_187301 | JGI IMG/M metagenome (GOLD analysis project Ga0209755, IMG submission 187301) | Cornitermes sp. P1 segment gut microbial communities from Petit-Saut dam, French Guiana - Co191P1 (SPAdes) (version 2) | ecosystem: Host-associated > Arthropoda: Insects > Digestive system... | reverse complement strand
CCGAAACTGCGTTCTCGACGCGTTTTTCCAGGACGACGAGAGAACTACCGAAAACTCCATAATGATCGGATGGCGGGTAAAGCCGGCGGACATGGTTCACTTCGACAACATAACGGTGTACATACCCGGCTTGGTCAGGACAAAAATCGAGGACGTGCATACGGAAGAGTTAAAAATAATAGACCTGCACCCCGCGTCCGAGTACGACTGCACCTTGATTGTGACCGCCAAGGACTTCACCAAGCTCACGTACAAACTGACCCTCAAAACCCGCGGCGATCCCGTCCTAGGCGGAACCCTAATGAGCCAGCTTGTGGGCCGCACCTTCAGCAACAGGGTATTGGAATAGCCAAGGTGAAAACATCTTCATATTAGCATGTTTTTTTTCAAAAATAAAATACGCTACTAAATGTTCAAGAAAATGCAAGGAGCAAAATATGCTGATACAAGACACAACAAAATGGTGGGAAGACGTTTTTCAATCCAAATTCGTCAACTTCTGCAAAAAGAGCCCTATTCTCCTGTCAATGTCTCTTAGGGCGTACAAGGACGAAAGGGGGGTGTTGATCACGCACATCAACTCGGATTCGAAATATTTCTTTCCGTTCACTTACAAAAAGCACCCCAAAGATTTTATAGCCAGCATCAAGAAACTGCTGGTCAGCAAGCACTACCCCCGAATCGTGGAGGAGATACTGGAAAGGCACGAACTGACGCCTGACGAGCTTGCCAAAAAGATTGAGGACGGCCATTCCCATAACGGGCTAAGCAAATACGAGATGAGGGTCGTTGGCAAAAGAATGTACCGCATCGACAAGATACTTGCCTGGAAACAGATAGCCATTCTCGCCTTGGAGGACAGCACCTTCGAAAACGACGAGATCGGGGAAAGCTTTAGGTACAAGTTCAATGGTGGGTCATTGGTCATCTTCTTAAAGAACTACAGGTCCAACAAGTTCAAGACCGTAGAGGAGGCCAGCGCGTACTTCCTCCAGAACAGCCTTTTGATCGACAAGATCGTCGCAAAGGAAGACATCGGGAAAACAAATACTAATTAGCATGAGAATTTTTGAGCAAATATTAATGGATGATATCGAAAATGAGGAGGATTACATATTTTTGCCACAAGAGGTATCTAACAAAATAATACTCGAAATAAGAGAATGGTACAGGACATAGTATTTTTATGGAAGAAAAAAAGGCAATCAAGAATGTTTTCATATCCCAGCCTATGACCGGAAAATCTAAGGCGAAGATAATGAGGACAAGAAAGAATGCCCAGAATTACATCAAAAACAGGTTCCCAAACAGTAAAATACATATAATCAATAATATTTTTGACGATTTTGACGGGAATGAGGTCAAATACCTAGGGAAAGCGATTATGGAGGGTATGTCCGCAGCCGACATCGTTGTATTCACGAAAGGATGGGAGGAGTCAAAAGGATGCATGTGTGAGCATCAAGTAGCGATAACCTACGGGCTCGAATGCCTTTACACGGTGGGAAACAAGCCTTGAAAGTCCTAGCATACCACGGAGGAACGCCCACCTCAGAGTCGGTAAAGCGGAAATGCTCGCCTATACCGAGAACGAAATGGAACCAAAACTTCGACGGGGACGCGCTGAACACCGTGGGGGGATGGTTCACCGAGGACATAGGCGTGGCCGAAAGTTATGCCGACCCCCGGGGAAAAGAGCCCGTATGGGAGGCATGGCTGGAGGCCGACGAAAACGAAATATTGGCGTTTGACTGCAAAGGCGCCCCTTGGAATGAAATACATATACAAGGGAAAACGTATGACCTTGACGAGCTTGCAAGCTACGCAGCCGGGGAAGGCTTTAAGGCCGCAAGGTTTGAAAACGTGAAAGACATCGGGCCTTATTCGGCGGGAGGCATACCTGCAACTGCGAACTCTTATTGCGTGTTTGATCCCGGCGTCATATCGGGCATAAAAAAAATGGACAATGCCCTATACGAAAACATTTACATGGAATCGTTGTTTCAGAACATCCTGTCGCTTTCCTCAACGGCGACGTAAATGCCATCGTCGGCTAGCACCATTCTGGTGTTCTTGTCCTGGGCGATAATCCTTACGTGCCATCTCTTTTCAGAGACGATAGCCTGGACTTGGCAGTCAATCAACGCAATGGCGGGCCACTTCTGGGAAGTTTCGTCCATTATTATCTGCCTCACGGTTTCCTCGTTGTCCGGAGAGAAAGTAACCCTGTCATTAAGGTTGTTATCGAAAAGCCCCCCGAAGTCAGGGACTCTGGCGTAGTCGTACCTCTTGGACTTAAGCCACATCCTGTAGGCGTTCAGCACTGCTCTGTCGTCCCTGACCACCGTTGCCCTCGTAGCCGTTGTCCAGGGGTCGTCCTCGGGGCGCCTCAACTCGTAATCAACGTCCACGTAGTTTATGGCATCGTTCATCGAGTTCTTTAATGCGTCTATGCTCCTTCCCAAAAGAGATCTTGCCGCCATTAAAGGTGCCCCCCCAACGGCGCGGCGGCTTCCCTCGCCACTCGCCGAGCCTCGAAGTCATTGACTTCGGGGTTGCCCGTGCCATCGTTCACGAAATCATAGGGGTTCCAGATATCCCCAATCTTATCGTTTTCCCCGTAGCCAATCTTGTCGCTGTAAGTCCATTGTATCCTTCCGCACCTGTAAGTCATCGAAAGAACCGAGTCGTTTTGGTCCGAGGAATGATCGAAAGTCATGTCCGGAAGGCTGGCAGGGATCAAGCCTCCTATATGGAACGCAAATATCGGCTGCACTATTGGGGTCTCGATCAAGGACTTGGATTCGCTGTTGATGTAATGGTACGCGACTACGGAAAGCTGCCTGAACTTGCCGTGGAGCCCGCACCTCAGAACATCAAACTCCCTGTTGTACCATCTGTTGAACCAGTCAAGGTGGTATTTCTGGACGCTATGGTAAACGTCCTCAAACCAATCTATCGAAACTTCCTGAGAATAATTGGCACTCCGGAAAATGGGCAACCTTAGCTCGTTATGGATTTCCGTCTCCATTTGCGGCATGGGTATCTTGATCTTCCGGATGCGGTACGAGGCGTTATAAAATGAGTTTAACGGCGCGTTCCCTCTCATGGACTGCCTAAAATACCCCGCCCAGAAAAGGTTCTGAGACTGGGGCTCAACGTCATAGAGATAGTCAATGCCGTCGGACTGGTAGCGATCCAGTTCCGCTAAAAAATTACCATTGAAAGTGAGGCGGTTGTTGCTTGGGTTGGGCCTTATACCTGAGTGCCCGAATGTTACTGACATAACTATTTAGTATCAATCCCGGGAATCTCCTTTTCCGTAAAACCATTCCTGGTTGGACCTCATGTGAAAGAAATCCGACAGCACCCTTTCGTCCACGACCGAGAATTCCGTCATGAAATCCCCCTCGTTGTCGCCCCCTCCACGCCCAGCGAACTGTTCCGTTTGATTGGTGCCGAACCTGTACTGGCGGTCAATCTTTATGCATCTCTTGAACAGAAAAGGGAAGCCCATGTCAACCGTGTTGGGGTTGTCCCTGTCGAAATTCAGTCCATCACCTTGCCCCAGAAACTTGACGTCCTCGAACCACCACAAAGGCAACTCTTTAGAGCGCAGTCCGGCCATGCCTATAACGTTCCTATTCCTGCTGTACCTCCACCCGTAAATGTCGGGATTGCTAATAAGGTTTTCTATTTGCAAGTTGCGCATCAGTTTCTGGTGCTTCACCACAAGGTCTATCCTGACCTTCTTGTTTTTTAGGCTCTCCCTGACTATCGAGCCAGAAGAAAACGCCGCGAAGCCATGGGGCAGCATCCGGTCGGGCGATATGCCGTCGAAAATAATCCTGTTGTTGTTGGACAGCATGTTGAATACCCCCATGAAGTATAGAGGCTCGTCCAACAGCATCCTAAGCTCGGCCTTCCTTTCGTATTTTACCTTGGAGCGCACCTTTCTGACGGTTTGGATGCCGAACTTCACGTCGAACACGTCCGATTCCGCTTGAGGGATATTTATTGTAGATACCCTTACCATGAAAATATTCCCCCCGCCAATGAAACCCAAATCGCTTTCCTTTCCTCCGGTAAGAAAATGGCTCTTGTAAAGCTCGTCAAAGAAATTTACGAACCCATCCTCGCTTTTATGGCAGATAAGCATTGCGTCAAACATGTTATTAATAAAATCCGTCCCAGAGTTCAACAGGTATTCGACCGCCCGGCTCCTTTTGCCTTCAATCTTGCCGCGAAGGGTCTCCTGCGCGTCAAAGTTTCCGTCCGAAGGCGTTTCATCCATGTCAAGAAGGTTATTCCTGTATTCCGAGGATACTTGGTTCCCGTCACCGTCCCTTTTCCCCGTGTTTCCTTCCCAAGTCCCGTCATGGGGCGTTACGGGGGAGGTATGCCATAAGTCCCTGAGAAACTCGAATTTGGACCTATGGAGAAGGGGAAGAGGTTCTCTCGCTATTCTAAGAGGTCTCGCCCTTAAGGAGCCCAGAAACCTTTCGGCATCCTGCCAACCCTCTTCCTGCTTGTTCCAGAAGTCCCAGCCAGAGCGCGCCTCCTCAGCCAGGTCGCTCCAATGCCCCGCCGCCCCGGAAAACCCCCAACGGCCGTCGGCTATGTTCAAGGTCATGCCCCCAAGCCCTCTGGCATGAGCGAAGGCTGTCATAAGCGACTGCCATGCCACGTTGTTGACGGGATCGCTTGAAATATTCACGAGCGCTTCCCTAATCGCGGCTCCCATGGGACTAGCCGGCAGTATAGTTCGCGGCTCGGGCATGACCCCAGTCGTAAACAACCTCCCAGCAAAGGCGAAACCGTCTGCCACGCCTCCCCCGATGCCCACCGCCGGGATCATCCATCCGGGGGGTTCGAACGGCTGGGATACCCTTGGACTGGGAGGACTTTGCGCCGGAACTAAGGGGGAAGGCTCGATTCCGCGTGGCGGGTTAAGGTTCGCGGCAAAGGGTATCGCCGGGTCCAGCACCAAAGACCCTCCAAAAGACGGTGCAGGCAGGCTGAACGCGAAGGGGTTAAGCTCAATTATCGCCATAATTATTTCCTCTTATTGCCGGAGCCTCCCTGTAGAGGTAAGCCTTTCTCGGGTTTATGTGGAGCCAGTCGTTCACCAGGTTCCCTTCGCGATCCCTGACCGTAGTTATCTGGGGAATTCCGAATATCTTCCTGTCGTTCGCGAAAAAGCGGGCGAACTTATGGGGGTCTTCCTCCCTGGACCTGCTAGTGTCGTTGGTTGTAAGAGCAAAACTTGATATCTCGGTGCTTGGCGCCTCCCGAGCAAACCCCCTGTTTATTTGGTAGTGCCTCTTGAAAATAAAATTTACCGTCATGCTCATAATGTCCCCGCCTTCCCTTGAGTACGTTACGCTGTCGCCAGTTCCCAAAATTCGCACGTTCTCGAAAACGAAGTAAGGAAGGAATTCGCTTTGGTAGTGTTTGTTTACCCAGTTCGACAGTTGGACCATCTTGACGACCAAGCACAACTGGGTTCTCTTTACGGACGTTTGTTTACCCCTTTCGTGCCTTGGCCATGACTTCGCCACCGTTTTCAGAACGTGCCTCCAGTTCGAGCTTACGTCTATGTTCTCTTGCCGCCGTTGCCTGTTGACCGCCTGAAGATATGGATGTCTTGGCGACTTCATTATCATGGATTCGTCCAGGCCATTCTTGCGCCCCGAGAATTCGTTGATTTGGTTCAGCCATATAAGGTCTTGATCCATCCTGAAAGAGAATGATGCCTGGGTTTCCAGCGCCTTGAATGATTTCACCTTCTTTACTTCCGTTTCCAAAAAAGGAAGGGTGAATTCCTCGTTGGACACCGGGGGGATTGTGATTTGCCCAACCCTGACCGCAAAACCGTTATGGCTAAGTACGTGCTTGTCGAACTCCGTCAGCCATCCAGCCTTTTTTAGCGCGTCTGTTATCTCGACGTGGATACCCTCGCCGTCATCTTCCCTCATGAAATCCCAAACGAAAAATGCGTCGAACTTATGCTGAAGAAAATCCGGCCCTATGGCGTTTACCATTTGCCAAGGGCTTATGCCGGGCGGAGGCTTTTGAGTCCTTCCATGCCCCCATTTCCGCCTTTGGCGGCCTTCTTCCTCCCGCGATTCTCCCCAAGTCAAGCCCTCCTGAAGCAACCCCATGCGGCGATGGGCAAAGTTTGGAGGGGCGGGGGTGTCCAATACGCTCCCGTCCCAGAAGAACCTGGTCGCCCCCGAATGAGGCAGCACCGGTGCCTCGTCCCCTTGGCGAGGGCGATACACGGGATTAAGGCTTTGGTTTTCGCTTGATTCGTCCCAAGGGTGCCATTGATGGAAAACCCCGGGGTTTGATTTCTCGTACAGATGTCGGGCGCTGACAAGGGGGTTGTCTTTGTCAAGGAACCTTTGCATCCATTCCCTCATGGACTCCGTTATGGGCAGTTGGCTCCTGTTCCGGGTCGGGCGAAGCAGCGTGGTTACAAAGTTGTCCAAAGCGTCCCTTGTCAAGTCCCTCAGGGGCATTGACATAAGACCTTCCCTGAACTCGCCCCATACCCCCTCGGCGTTTACCCTAAAGCCTTCAAGAAAGGAAAGGTTGTCCCTGTTCCACTTGTCTATTGAAGGGCCCCTAATGCGCATGTTAAGGATATTCATGGGCCAGACGCTCACTCGAAACCTGTTCTCCGGATCGGGCGCGTTATCTTCTCCGGGGAAATCAATCTCTTTTTTGTCTGGGTCAGGAACTTCAATCGAGAAATTCACATATTTCTCGTTGGGAAAGGGAAAAGGGCTGGGAACTGGTATCCTATCGGCGTCTATAATCATTACATAATTAGTAACATTATGCTTGCTTGCCCTTCTTTCCGCCCGACTGCCTACTTTAGCCTCTTTCTTAGCTCATACTCAAATAGGTGGAAAAGGTCGTATTCCTTTTTCGTCTTGGCGACGTGCCTGAAAAACATCGGCTTTACATGCTTGTTCTTCGGCCTTCTTAGGAGTATCTGGGCATAAGCCAGCATCTTGAACCTCAGAAGATCGTCATCCGTTTCGGAATAAAACTCCCTTAGCAATGGGTAGAGGGTTTCCTTCAGCGACGTCTTGCCGATGAATGCGTCAGGGCCTTTCACCTCTTCTTTGTTATGGATAGGCTTCAGCCTTAATTGTTCTTTAAAGTCTTTAAGCTCAAGGCTGGAATCCCCCAAGGCTCCATTGAGCGAGTAGTTTTGGTCGTCGTCGCAATACTTGTAAAGGGTTTCCAGAACCTTTGGGTTTATCATGCCGGCAAAGGAAGCCCCCACCCAAAAACCCGGTCGCTGGACGTATTGCACCATGAAGGAAAGGGCTGTTTGGGTCGCGTAGTCGTCTATTTCCGAAGGCTCAACGTACCTCCTACCACCCTTAATCTTTTTTAGGACGAGCGACCTCGAATACTTCTGGACTACCATGAACATATTCGACCAGATTTCCCGTTTCCTGCCTTCGTCCTTTTCCGTGTAATATGAGTCTTGCATAAGAAATAGCTTCTGCTCCACCTCGGGCTTGGATTCGATGTCCCCAGTGAAAATCCTCTCGGCATCAGTGAAAATTATTTTTTGCTTTTTGCTATCATATTTTATAGGTCTCAAGGAACCTCCCTTCGGTTCGAGCTGGCAATCTCCATTATGTTATCTATATTAACACAATACCCTCGGAGGGTTACGCCGAGGGTATATTTTTGAATCAAGACCTAAGAAATACACCATAATTGTATTGCTTTTCATGGCTATGTGATTGCTGTAAAGGTCTTAGGTTTTTAATGCAAGGCGCCTATGAAAACATCTTAACTTAAAAGGTTAGCGTTATGTAGTGTTGCTGCAAGCACCTTAATAAGCCTCTAGTCAGGCTATATGTCAAAGAACTTAACTAGATGCCTTTTTGCATACCCGGCGATATTTTTTGCTGCAAGCATCTAAAAAACAACCTAGGCACCTAGGGGTTTCGAAGCCCTTTTATCCTATCAGTATATATTGTTTTGCTGAAAGTGCCCTGTTATTCCTAGCCCAAATAAATATGCTTGTACCTCTCAGACTCAAGAACCTCCCTCAAAATCTCGAAGGGTTCAAGCTTGTCGCCCATGACCATTTTCAGGGCATGGACGCTGAACCCGCCCACCAAGACCACGCCGTTCTCGTTTTCCTGCAAGGGGATGGCGTTCGATCTTGAGCAAAGGTTCCAGAAAATAAGCTTCGGCAGTCGGTATCCAGCGTCGGCGTACTTCTTTGAAATCCTCTTGAACAGGTTTGCGTTGGCATTCCTCCCCCCCGCCTCATTGAACTCCATGTCGGACAGTATCAAAACATTCTTAACCATCTCATCCTGCGGCATTTTGTTTTTTACCGCTGTTTGTAATATTAACATGAAAACTTTTTCTATGTCGGTATCGGACACCTCGCAATGGGACCTCGCCAATAAAAGCTTCTCAAGAAGGCTATTGCACTTGGAGAAGTCAACGTATCCCGGGTTGGTGCTGAACGTGATGTACCTGTCCTTGAACTCGCCGGAATTCCTTTCGGAGCAATAAATCGCAAACGCATTGGCGACCTCGATAGCCATTGCATAGGATCCGGGGATTTTATTAGTCATGGACGCAGATCCGTCCGCCACGACAAGGGTGTTGCTAATGCCGTAGTAGGGCAGCGCTTTCCAAAGAGCCTCAAGGGTGTCGTCAGGGGCAATCTTCATATGGAAATAGCCTAACATACTGTATTGGACCACTATATCGTGCGGAAAATTCACGGATGAATTTATCTTCGCCTCCCCGTTTGTGACTTTCCCGAGAAACTCCTTTCGCCTAACCTCGTCGTTTCTGAGGAAAGCGTTCTTGTTTCTGAGATTGCAAAGGGAAGGCACCTTTTCGTAGTCTATTTCCCCCCAACGGTTGCCAGACATCTTCACTTCCGTCACGTCGATGTGCTTTCTGAGCATCGAAAGGGTTTGCCTGTACCTCTTCTTCGAGAAGCCAAGGCGATCAATCATGACGCGCGCCATTCTCTTCGTTTCTTCCGAGGAGGCGTTCTCCGAGGGAAGCCATTTCGCGAGAAGGGATACCGGAATGCCCGCCTTGCATTTTTCGATGTCTTGCGAAAGCTGGTCCTTAATAGCATCAAGGGCTATTCGCTCGCACCCTAAAAACATGTTTGTCCTTACTTCGGCTTTATTAGAGGCCAACAGATAAACCAAGTCGTCCCATCGCCCGAAATCAGGGACGAAACAAAGGTTGCGCATAAATCTAGGATCTATATTGCAAAGCTGTTTAAGAATAACCCTGAAAAGCCTCCTTTCCCCTAGCCCCCCCCTGATGTCGCGGGCGTAAAAGAGCCATTTCACCGCAAGGGTGGGATCCTCGGCATACGCTTTCATGAAATCCGTTACAATCTCATTATCGGGCTTTCCGCGGTATGAGGCCACCTTGAAATTCAGATCAACAAGATCGGTGCCGCTCGTCTTGAACATCTTGGCGCCGTTCTCCGTATAGGCGGTTCGCTTCATTTCGTTTCCCCTCACCTGTTCCGCAATCTTGCTCATCATGGCTTCTTACTCCCTTCCTTTCCTTCTTTCTTTCTCTATACGTTTTATATTAACCATTCCCTAAAAAAAATAACCGAAGCCGGAATCGAACCAGCAACCCACTGCTTAGAAGGCAGTTGCTCTGTCCATTGAGCTACTCGGTCGGCCCGCAGGCAAAAACATCCTTGGCGGGAATCGAACCCGCGACCCATAAGGTGCTAAGTATTGGTTGCTGCAAGGGAGGCCACGCTTCCCCTTTAATTCTTATTGCTCTTCCACTGAGCTACAAGGATAAAGTACCCAGCCCCCATAGGGGTTCAGGAGCTACCTTAGCGTCCGGGCGCGCTAGCGAGAATGATGTCCCCCGCAGAACAAGCGCTGGTTTTAAGCGAACGTTTCAAATGCCGTTGAAACGACCCGTTCGCACCCTTTCCGCAATACCAGCCACGGTGGGGTTTTTAGCTCCTTGGGGAAGACTCGAACTTCCGACCCTTTGCTTAACAGGCAAACGCTCCAACCAACTGAGCTACCAAGGATTAGTCTGGCAAGGCAGACAATGCTACTACGACCTTGCCAACTTCTATTTATATTAACTTGTTTTTCAAAAAAACTCTCCTCTAACTAATCCTTAAGCTTCCAGGGAAATGATTACTCCCAATCTTGCTTATATTTTCGTAGGAAATCTGATATGTTGATTTCCACCCCCTTCCATTCAATCTTCTCGATCCCCTCGCCAAGAGTTATCATCGTAAGATGCCTCTTGCAATCGCGGCAGAAATATAATCCATGGATTCTGTTCACTGACCAACCCTCGAATACCATTGAGTAACTACTAAAAGAACTTATGGCGTGCGGGCGCCTGAGCCTTTCGATGTGCTCCTTGCCGCTCCCTCTATAAAATCCGGAACTTGTATCCCCTGGAAAGCCACTTAAAAAACTTCGTCATAGTGCGTCCCCTCTATCCTTGATTGTCCTTGAAAGAAATGGTAACTTCGATTAAAGTGTAATTGGGTGGGAAGCCCTAACAGGGTGGATCGGGCTTGGATATCCCTCCATACTAAGTGCTTATCACATAGCTATTGCCTTATTTATTATGAGAGCATGGAGTATTTATAGACACAACCCTATAAACCATTCAATTAGTAATCTCATCGTAGTGATCGGCATCCTATTTGGAGCAGGACTTCCCGCCCAATTACACTTGAGCTCTGGTCTAAGAACGTTTGCTTTTCCTTACCTTATTTGCATTCTCCTCTTAAAGGAACCTGAAGGACTCGCACCTCCGTTTGGCGATTTGCAGTCGCCCGCCTAACTGCTTGGCTAAGGTTCCATCCCATACCCAGTACGCTAACACTGGATATGTATTTTGAATTCTTCACAAAGAAAGGGGGCTCTCAATGCTTGGCAAGTGGAGCCTACCTCTTAATAATCAGCAGAATGACTAAGCCGAAAAGAACGAATGCTATTGGAATTGCGACAATAACAATAAAGGGCCCCCATACCGCAAACCAGTGCCATCCTGCGATAGGATCTATACCCAACGTTCTCAGGATTTGCATCACAATACCCCAAAGAAGAGCCAGCGTTCCTATGCTGATTCCTGTATTTTTCATCTTATCCTCCTCATCTTCAATATATTTAACCCCTTAGCTTTAGCATAAGGAGAAACAGCAACAACGCCGCAACGATCAAGAAGCATGATATTGCGATAACGGGAATGAACGCTATAACAAGCGATTCAATCCTTCCTATTGCAAACAGCACTAAGTTGCCTAACTGTATGACAGCCGTTGCCAGCAAAACACCGCCAAAAAAAGCCCTGTTCAAGTTTTCAGTCAAAAGGAAGCTCCATCTGACCTTCGTCGGGCTTTTCAGATATTCTTTTCACTGATAACTTCCCTATGCACTCTTGCGGCAAGCCTGTTTTGGCTACCGCATTCTTTGCCGCAAGGTTTTCGTTATCTGCCTTTACAGCTATCCTCACTTTCATTTCGACTTCATAATTGTACATGTCAGATATATTAACCCCATACCTTTTCAGGAAAAATCTTACTTGCCTCCAATACAACCCTGATTTGAACCAGAATAGAACTAGCGCGGTAAATGCGAGAAATATTATTGTAAAAACCATTTTTCCCCCACGTACTCATAGTCTGCGACTTCTTGCACTGAAACAGATCCGCAAACTTCCAAAGAATGATCGCGGGCATATTGGCGAGCATATTGGCAAGCTGCTTCTATGCCCCGCGACCTAATCTTGACGCTTATTAAGGAGTTACAAGAAGGGATGGTTATCTCAAAAACCCTTCCCATTTCCCCCTTATCAATATCGTTCACTATGCGAGCACCTCATCAGCAAGCATTTCGCCTATGGGGTTTTCCCGCTTGGGATGGCGAGACCTCCTAGGAGAAGGCGTCTCGTTTCGCACCCTTTCATCGTCCCAGTGCCTTTTGGAACCGTAAACAGCCCCTATCTTTTTGTTTGCTCCCTCGCCCTCTTCTTTTTCGGGCTCTTCTTTGGACTTTTCAGGAGCTATCATCCTCTGCTCTTGGTCATACATCCTCTTGCATAAAATAATCACAATGAGAGCCATAACCAAAACAATACCAATCACGCCTAAAAACATCGGGCAACCCATTACCGCAAAGCCCTCCATGTCCCGTCAAGGAAAACCTCTACTTCATCATTATATGAGTCTTCAGGTAATTCTGGGGAAGACTCAAGGGACTCGACAACAGCGCATTCCATCATTTCCCGGAGGATCTCGATTCGTTCGGCTTTGTTGTTAATGTAGGCATTGTCGAATATAGCATCGACCTCTTTTTTCGTTTCGGCGATATCCAGACCGGCGATAAGATCGATAGCCATGAGCTTTGCCCTTTCAAGAATTTGTTTGTCGGCATCTGTTGACATAACGTCCATTAGGAATTCCCCTTCCTGTTATCTGGCCTTGCCGTGAAATAGTGGGTGATGACGAAAGCCGCGAATAGCCCTCCTATAAGAACCCATTGCCAGTTGTAGATCGACTGGGGATGCGAAAGGCTCGCCATCCAGCCTGAAACGTTGGCGAAAAAGTTAAGCATAGTGTTACTCCTCTCCGTCTTGATTAGCCGGCTTGAAACGCCGGCTTAATACCCCCTACCGGAATCGAACCGGTGTTTAAAGGTTGAAAACCTTTCGTCCTAACCGTTAGACGAAGGGGGCAGTGGCGGAGCCGGGATTCGAACCCGGGACCCCGTGGTTATGAGCCACGTCAGCTACCGTTGCTCGCACTCCGCGATGTGCATAAAAACGAGGGCGGCGGCTTTCTGGGAATATATGGGGACTCCCCCTGGTTATAAGCCGCCGCCCCCGACAAACAATAAAATGCGAACCGCTCAAGGCTTTACAGGCATACGCCAAGGTCCGCCAAAAATCGCAGGAAAAACATGAACTAGGCTTTCCCGCTTCCCTTCGTCTCCTTCATAAGGGCTTTTCTTGCCATCCTAGACTTATATTAACAAGCCTATCCCCCGAAACCGCTTTAGCGGATGGTTTTTCTAGTGACCCGACCCGCCACATAAAGAATGGTCAGGCAAAACGGGATAAAAAAAGGCGCCGCGGTAAAAAGCAACCACCAAGGGCTTAACCCTGCAAAGATGACCAACATCAGAACGGTCGCAGCAGCCAACACCGTAGCCAGCACAAGCTTAAGCGCAAATTTCGTCAAATCGTCCATAGCTCCCCTCAAAAGTTTCACGTCTCTTATAGTCCAAACTGTTCGGAAAAAAACTTCCCGAATCGAATCTTGAAATCCTCGACGTCACGCCTGAGCACCTTCAAAGTCCCAAGGCAGTTCTTCTTAAAAAAAGGAAGAAGCCGGTAAGGGCGCTTGCCGATCTTCGCCCACTTTATCGCGGCTTCCAGCGCCCCCTCCCGCGCCTCTGTTTCCATTTTGTAGATCGCCTCTGCAAAAGCCACCGCCCTTCCTTTGTTGAAACCAAGCCCGGTCTCATTAAGGAATCTCTGAACATATTCATCCATCATCGTTTCTTGAAAATCCATGCCTTGTATCCCCTTCGGTTTGGTTTAGGCGCCGCGAAAAATACAGCATCCCCTATTATATAAACCGAAAGTTCCAAGCCGTTCAAAAGTTCAAGCGAAATGCTCAGAGGTGCCGGATGCAAAGCTAACTAATTAGTTTGGGGGATATGTATGATGACTTTTAGAGAAATATTTGAGATGGGCAGGCAGGACGCGCTCTTTGAAAAGTTCTATCGGGAGTACCGGATGGACAAGCTGCTTGAAGAAATAGAAGACACCCTTCGGGTGATTGAAGAAAGGAAAAGACAAAGGCAAAGGCTTCTCTTTGAAAAAACTTGCCGCAAGAATCGCCTTTTGAGGGAAGCGGTAATCACCCCAAAGAACTTCGGGATAAACGTGGAAAATTATCTAACAAATGAGCGCGACTTAAATGAAAAAACGATAAGGAACGCCATTTTCAAGGTGATAGACAGAAATCATAAGGCTCATAGCCCCTTTGTCATCAGAAGCTCGGGGAACACCAACGTAAACAACCTGAACCATACCTTAATAGTCGCCACCGAAAACTACAGAAACTTCATATTTCAACGGTTTACAGATGAGATTAGGATCCTCAACCAACAGCTTGAAGAAGAGCCTCAAGAGAGACATTCCCTTGAAAAGGGAATAGCCCTTAAAACGTATGACATGAATAACATTTTGGTCGATCCTGAATGGGCGAACAAATGGTTTGATGGCATCCACTTGACGGATCCAAGGCTTCTTGAGCCGAATGTCCTCAAGTTTATCAGAGATACTTCCAAGGACCTCTACGCTAATCTTCCTGATGGGTTCGAAGTCCATTAGGGTATTTGTATCCATTAAATATACGATACAAGGCATCCGAGGTAATTCTAGGTTCGTATTTTTCCTTGCACATCAAGCAAAAAGCATTGGGCATAATAGGGTCGTCGCAGCCAAAGAGGGAATACACTACATCCAGCCAGGGGAGTTCGTCGAGGAGTTCCGTCATAGCTGGGATATTCTCGTCCACGAACCTGTCGCTTATGACAGTAAGGGATTTCTCAGTGACTTGCTCCCTTAGCTCCTTTATCGAGGACACTAACACTCTTGGTATATCAACCTTAAAGTAAGAGTAATTATTTCGCACCCTTGTTTTTTCTTCCTCGTCGAAGGGAAGGTACACAATCTTGTCGTATTTCATTAGTAACCCCATATTGCAAGCCATCAAGGGACATTATACCGCCCCTTCCCCTATTATATAAGCCTGGTGCCCCGTCCCGTTCAAAAGTTTAGAAGGGCTCGTCGTTTCTCAGAGGCAAAAGGAGGGTTTGCTTGGACGAATGCCATTGGCCGTCGGCCCCCAGATAAGCCGCCCAGGAAGGGGTTCTGCTTCTGTCCGGGGGAACGCCTTGGGGGATTACCCCTAGGGCGCCCGTTTCCCTGTTGTCATATGCGGTGTTGGGGTTTTGGAAGGACGACGAATCGTAGTTCATGTGAAGCTGGTAAAGGCTCCCCCCGCTTCTGTTATGGGGGTCTTCGTCCCCGTTGCCGTAGCCGACGCTTCCGTTATAGGCGGCAGTTTTGTGGTTGAAGTTCAGGAAGTTCACCAGGTTCCAACGAAGGCCTTTCACCTGCCCCTCGGCTTCCCTTAAAGACCAGGGCTTCTCGGCAGGAGGGTAATCCTTGTTGCCGATTTCTGTCCTGGAGCTTACGCCCATTACGAAGTTCACCAGGCTAGCAAGCTCGGCAATCCTTCCGTACCTTATCTCGGTGGGGTCGTTTACCCAGGCTCGGACCACGTACCTAGCCGGGTCCCTGTCAAGCTCGTAGTCGATAAGGACGGGATCGCCGACCACCTTGCGCATGTTGGCGTCCTCGAAACCGTGCCTCCTTATCGAAGGCCTCGTGTCGGTAGGGGTTCTCCTGTCCTCTCCGTCCGAAGAGCCAGCCAGACCCCTAGGATAGCCCGCCTCCTCGTTGCCGGCCATTATCGAAACGTCCAGCGCAAGCTCCTCCTCTGCGCTGAAAGGATCCGCCCTTCTTCCGGCGACAATCTCTTTAAGCATCTGCCATATCTCATCTATGGTAGGGGAAACCAGCCTCCCGTCCGTTATAAGGTTCCCTTCCTTCGGGAACATGATGGGAAAGTCGCTATAGCTGTCGCCGCCCCTTCGGGATTCGGGATCGAACCACACGGGAGGAGGCGCGGGAAGGGCGCCGGTCGTGAAGGGCGGGGTGTCATGCCCCTCGGGGTTCCGCTGCTCGAAAGGCTCAATCGGGAGGGCGCCTATCCTGCTATGGGGGTCGTCAGCGTCCATTATTATTTTCGCCATGTCCTTGGCTAAGTTGCCCGTAAGATCGACGGGGATCAAGGTATCCTTGATTTTGTCCACGGACGGG
>Ga0209755_10004705_pt1 | contig 15976 bp, 10 predicted proteins | sample TergutCo191P1_FD_187301 | JGI IMG/M metagenome (GOLD analysis project Ga0209755, IMG submission 187301) | Cornitermes sp. P1 segment gut microbial communities from Petit-Saut dam, French Guiana - Co191P1 (SPAdes) (version 2) | ecosystem: Host-associated > Arthropoda: Insects > Digestive system... | reverse complement strand
TTATGTATGTGAGGTTTATGTAAATATTGTCCTCCTATTTATTTGTAGATATTTGGACTTTTTCCCTTGAGATTTACAGTCAAACATTTTTAGGTATTTCATATTTCCCCCACATTCTGCTTGTCCTTGTGTTATCCTTAGTTGTCACAGACTTCATGGAGAAATATCAGCTGGAGATGTGATGTGGTTAAGGTCAGAGGGTATTCATGGTTTGCTTTAGTCCCTCCAGTTCCTATGTAGTGCTTTAAAATGTTCGTGTCAGATAGCTGTTTATATTTCTTTACAAGCCCATAGAAATTGTGAATGTTATTCCCATGAATGTAGTAAAAAAGTGTAGCACCAGATAGCATAGAATACCATGTAGATAAACTATTCTGACTGAAGTGCATCTTAGGGTATCTCATTCCTGATAAATGAATGTTGTTGGTGCTTTGAAGTCCTCTGTTATGTCTTCTGAAGTCACAATTTATAATCCTACTGCACTTGTCATTCAGTTCTGTGTGACCTCTGCATTTGATGGCACATCATCAAAAAATATAACTTGCCTTTTACCTACTGCAGACCTAACAGAGAACACCCAAAGGTGTGTACTGAGGTAGAGTTGCATGCATTTTAAATCCTCTTTCCCTATCTTGAAAAAGTTTAGTGCCTTGTTATAATGATATTCCTCTTTCAGAGTTTTAGCTGCTGTTTACTGTGACTGGCAGGGAAAATGCCCATATCCTAGGGAAAGAATGGGTACATCTACTTTATTTTGTAATGTTCCTGCTGTTTGTAATTTGACACTTCGTGAACTATGTAGCTGATTCAGTACTGTGAACTCAGTTCATGTCCTGTAACATTACCTAGGTTGCAAGTGCCTCTTATGCTGTTGATGTTCATATAAGGAACCCAGGAATTACAGGAAGAAAATCAATACATGGCACCTGTTTTGTAAATGTTGAGTTGCTGCTGCAGTACAGTACATGTGGCCCAGTGAGACTGGCAGATCAGTTGGGTGAGTGTATCTTGGGACAGCCCACTGCTCTGACAGTTGCTGTGTTACACATTTGGTTCTTGATACTGTTGCTGAAATCATGGCTAAGATCACTGCTGTTGTCACCATCCATTATAGTATTGTGAATATGCCAATTGAAGCCCTTTTGGGTTTATGGAGCACAATCCTTGCATCATTGAGAGGGCTTGCAAAACTTTTTTCTCCTTTCGGCTGGTTTTTCAGAATTGTCTTTATCCCCCCCAGACCATATCTGTCACCGTGTTCCATCCAGTTTCTTCAATTTTGTTGTTACTTTCTCTGTCATCTGTGAAATTTGTATTCCTTTGTTTGTTAATGCTGTTGTCACAGTGTTGTTTCCACAGTCCTTATGAAGTGACCTTATGACCAGCAGAGAAAGAAAACACAGAAGCATTATAAGTCACCATTAAGGCAGTTGGTGCAGAAGTAAATACTGAGACAACTAAGTGTATGCTTGTATCTTGTGAACAGAACTGAGGATGAAATGGCAACATAACATAGGTAATAAGTCGTTGAAAATATGACAGACATTAAATGTTTTGGAATAACACTAACAATTAAAAACTGCATACATGAAGAAATTAAAAGCAGATTCAATTCAGGAAATTCCTTTTACCATTCAGTCCAGAATCTTTTGTCTTCAAGTTTGTTATACAAATATAGATATTAAAATATACAGAACTATAATTTTGTCAGTTGTTTGATATGGGTGTGAAACTTTGTTTGTCACAAAACTTGTGCTCTTCTGGGCTATTACATAGCAGGTAGTGGTAATCTCTTTCCTATGTATGTATGTATGTATGTTTCAGGAAAATCTATTGGCCTCATCTTCTTGATTGTAGATTAGTAAAACCCTTTTGTTACTAGTTGTGACTAGGCAAAGTGATATTGAGTTTCCTATGTGGGTACGAATCATTCACCTTTCATTATTTTGTAGGGAAAAGTGGACAAAACTCAGGACAAAGTAGCTGTGGCCTGTTGAAGGGCTCTTGCTGACATTTGCTAGGTGGATTTGACCAAGTCCACAAAAAGTTGTGTAATTTGCAGGATGCTGATCGACTTGCCCCTTTTTTAGATGTATCAACTACCACAGATGTACCCCTTGATCATCCAGGATGTGATGATTTTCCTTATCCACATCACAGTATATAGCAGCTGAAACTTAATTTTTTTGCACATGCATACTGTCTATAAATTGATTCCTGTACTAAAGATGTTAAAGGTCACCAAATGTCATCCAAAGGTGTTCCTTTCACATGCTGTGTAAAGATCAGAAGAAACTGGAAGTATAGTTATGTAAATGAAATAAAAGATTTTGAACTGGGATTTTAATTGTCTTCAAAACTCTGCTGTATTCTCTTGCACAGACAAACAGAAACAAACGAACACTTTTAAGAGCTATGGCTGTCATACATATTGGCAGATGTGTTGAGCAGTGTTCCTAGTATCTTTCGATTTTCTCTATTTGAAAAATGGGAAATAGATGCTGTGTGTATGTGTATTAGATAATGAACAGGAACAAATATCCATGGCTTGTTTCCAGTTGCATATGTCTGCACGGAACTTGACTAAGTGTGGCAAAGGACCAAGTCTGGCCATGTAATTTGAACCTCAGTGTGGGGCACTCATGTATATTTTTGTGTTACAAAATTATAACCATTTATGACTGCTGTATATACCTCCCTCTTTTAGCATTTAAAACAGTACATTTTCCCCATATATTATGCTTAAGATTCACAGTTAGTTGCCCAGGTGCAGTTAACTGATTGGTCTGTGAAATTAAGTTGCATTGTTTTTCTGGAGGTAAGGATTAATTTTTTTTAACATATTCAACAAATTTAACGAAGTCAGGCATCATGGAGGTAAATGAAGGAGTCTCCAGGTGACTGCTTGTATAGAAGTGGTGTGTGGGGCAAAATGACCTCCTACCAACACTTATATTGATCCATTTGCCCAGTGACACAAGGTTCTGTTTGAGCAGGTATGGCTGAATCGAGTAGGGGATCATCAATTTTTCGGTTTCTTAAGGAACTGAAGTCATGTATGAGGTGAACTGGAAAGGTACATTGGGTCACATAATACTGCTGTCAGGTGACACTTCCGAATGATGTATTTGAGAATAACCATTAACAGTTATCATTTGGGACTTATTATCACATATTCACTCCAAGTACATAAAAAGAATGCACAATGGGGATGTCATGTCCACATGTTTCATCTCCCAAACCAATTAACTTGCCAAATGATGGTAAGCAGTCGTGTTTTTACACCTTGTAGCTGTTGATTGTTCCGAAGGTTCTGGGGAATGTACTGCTTCTATCTTCAGGTGAAGTGAATCACTTCAAGTTGATGCTGAAGTAGATTGGAATGTATCTAATGTCTAACACAACTATTTGGTGGAATAGATATATATTATTTATTACATAGAAATCAACTACATGTTTTGGCACTATTCATGGCCATCTTCAGTGGGAGACAAAAATAATATTGCATTGTCTGACTGTGGTTACACTGCACTGGGTGTGATCAGTTCTTGGGGTGGGTGACCACTGTGGGTGTCAGTATTAAAGCCTTTAATAAAGAACAATGAAAACTATACATACCAGCTCCTGTAACTTTATACAACTCTGGTTACAACTTACACTGTGTGTTCATATGTTTAATATGATTCGTAGAGTAAATTGATTATTTAACTGATTGGTCATTTTAACACTACTTTGTTTTCTGTGACATAAGAAATAAATATTTGTATGCCTTTATTCCAATGAAATGGAGGCTTTACGTGGTTAGAGATGTATGAGTGAGATATACACTAAATATTTGGCACAGAAATATCAGTTTGTTTGCCATCAGTCTTTTATAATCTATGCTTTGTGTGATGAAACTGGAATTTCTCAAATTTCTCAAAAGTATAACCTATTCACACATTAAAAAGCAGTGTTTGATAAAGCAGTGCAGTATTGGAGAAGGGTGTATGAACTAAGAAATAAAAACACCTGGGAATAAACAAGTATCATTAACATATTTATTACTGTTCTGTAACAACTTCATTTCTGGTTTACAAGAAACAACTTTATATCTCTACTATCACTCTCATATAGCTGTACAGTGTTGTGTGCTGCTGCCTACAGTATACATACAGTTTCAGTTGTGGACTGTCATTCACAAACAGTATGATCTCCAGACATGGTTGATGGCATCATGTCACTGACTGTCATTATAAAACTGCACAATATGCATCAGGTACATCTGTGCAGAGTTGTAACTGAGCTTACTTCACTCCAAAGGGAAGAATATAAAATTCCACTCTCACGATACTCTCACAGTAGTTTTTTTTTGGTAAAAAGGTAAATATTTAAATAACAACAAACAATAATAGCAGTAACACAACGTTTGTTCTAGTCATGGGACGGTACATTTATATTGTACACGTTTTTTGTGCACTGCAGTCACATTGCCCTTTTTATGACTCTGCTTGGTTAATTTATGAAATATGACATGATTTTTTACAACTGTTACACAGGTTACTTTTAAATGACTGTCAGCTAACACTGTCTCTGCAATTTGGTTGCAAGAAACTGTGCCTTTCCTCTGAGACATTTTGAAGTTTGTGCATTACTTTTGTTGTGTATCAATATACATCAAAGAAGAACCAAAAATGAGATAACACTGTACCAGCAGCTAGTTGCTGCAGTGCTTGACCCATTGTGTGGATACATAGTATCGGGTGAAGTCAGCATGCTTGTTTGTGAAATTATTGCAGCTTGTGTTGTTTGAAGTAAGGCGTGAGCATGTATTGTCACAATTCTGTGGGAACTGGTGTGAATGATTTTGTAAAGGTCTTGCTGAGAAATATTTCTGGAATTTCTAATCTCCCTCTGTTGCATCAGTATAGCATTAAATATTATTTATATGTAGATTTTGTACAATTGTTTCTATGTTTCATCAGTTTCTACTTCATGTACCATCACAGTTTTATGCATTTTATTTTTCACTACACATCTTTCCATTATGACTGTTACTTTCTACTCACTGACAGCTTACACAAATTAAAACATGTACAAAGAAAATAAATTACATATTTTTCATACATGAAGATAAACATTCTAATTATGCAGAGTCATTATTTTATCTGACAACTGTTGGTTGCTACTTCATGTTGGCTCACTTACTGCATTAAAGCAGCCCACTCATCTAACTGTGCACATGCACAGTGAAATAGTATTGGATAGTGACCATTGGTAGCTGCTACACAAAATAAGGACCCTGTAGTAACCAAAAATGCTCATTTTCAACAGTAAGTAAACTTTTATTAGTGACAGTGCCCAAAAAATATGACCTGTATACATTGTATGGCATTGGTACAAATGAAATATGGCATTACGATTATTGTTTTTTATTTAATGCTAAAATTTTATCTTTCTACTGAAAGTTATTACAATCCCTGTAACATTTAACAGTATACAGACATATGAACACTAAGAAAGAAATATAAAATTTATTTCCAGCTTTGTGATTGTTACAACAAAACTTATTCTCGTGTTCAAAAGAACTGATGAGATTTTGTTGGTCAGTGTAGTACTTGTGGGCACTGTGGCATAATGGGTAAAATGCAAAGGATTGGCACTAGAGATTACTGTGAGTCTTGGTCGTCTATTGGATGTATAGTTCCAGTCATTCCTAATGTCCAGCACTAGAAGCAGGTGAGTGGTTTGTGTTATGCCTAGGCCACTTTGCCTGCAGGGAAAAGGCTTGCTGTTCCAGTTGGGTAGGTGGCTGTTTGGGCCTCATAACTGGTCTGAGTGCTGGGAAGTAAAGGTAAAGTTGTTCCTGTCCACACCATGAAGGTATAAGGGGGACAAAAAATATAGCTGCACTCATTCTTACCCTTGGTACTAGATGGAGATGAGCAGTTAACTTTATGCCCTTGCCACCCTACTGTTTATGCCTGTTGAATAGGAGGCTTGCTTCATTCCAGATCTGGTCCTGGACGTTTTTGGAGGAGAGAAAAGCTCCTTGTCCCTGTCAGATGGTTAACCTTGCATTGTCCAAAGCTGGTCACTATACTAACTGAGCTACTGTGGCTTCCTTGAGCGTGGTGAGGAGAAAAATCTGTGCTTCTGCCAAGAACTGAATCCAGTTCTGTGACTGTCCAACCTGCAAGCTAGTCCCTGACTAAAATGTAGTACATCAGTAGATTGTTGTAGTTAAATTGGTATTTTCTAGGTGTGAGCAAGGGAAGGCATTAGGAAATATAAATTCCTGGCCTGGATTTATAAGACTGTTCCTTCTCTTGGAGATGGGGTTGTCAACCATCTAAATTCAGTGTGCTGATAGCATCAACTTAACATGGCTGATTCCACTGTGCTAAATACAAGTATATGAAGGACTGGCAGTAAGTATCTGTCAGACACAATGTATAATTGATGTAGAGAATGCAAACACAGCTATATGTTTCAGCTTTAAATTAAGCTCTCGTCTGGCTTGATGTACAGCAGTGTGTTTTGCATTCAACCTTATGATGGTGCAATTAACAGCTGAAATATTTAGCTGAGTTATGTCCTCTGTATTATGTATGTTTACTTGGATGGATACTTACTGGTTTTTTACACTTGCAACACTCTCAGACTGGATTTTGTGTGATTAAATAAAGTATAATGTAGTTATGTGAACTTTTATCTCACATTGATGAATGTCTTAGTGTTTTTGGCCTGGTGTGTTATTAAGCCTTTGTATTTGTGGCTGGAGGGATCTAAGAGGAAGACACTGTGTTCTGCCAAAATGCTGGGAAACAGGGACACAACACCACAGACCTAAATCCTCAACTAGACTGCTACAGGAACCTCAAACCTTCCTTCCTGAAATGTGCTTAGAACTTGAAATTAATCATTTAGTTAACCACAAATAGGAATTTCTGTGCAGGGAAGAGTCCATAAAATATTTAATCAGTGGGGTTACAAGCATGGACCTGTCATTTAACATGGAGTTGCTGAAATATGATTGTCGTTGTACATTAAAATGAATTTTTAATGTGAATGTGGCTTCATTAAGGAGCAGTAGTTTCTGGCATGCAGATGATAAGAATAGAAATGCAGCAGCAGCCAAACAGTATGTCTAACCCTTCCACATTTCATTGAGTTTACAAAGTACTGTCATAACATCAACATATTGTTACAGAAATTATGTACCTAAGAAAAGTAAGGCAGAACTGCCTGATACAAATTAAATTTTAACCCTTCAGTGAGACTGGAATTTAAATTCCCTTTACTTCCCAGGATGGAGGATTGTTAAATTTAAAGCAACCTAAAATGAACTCACTGAGTAGAGTGCACAGATGCCAGCACATTTGAGAGTTTAAAGACCTTACATTACACAGAGGCCAACACTGAAAGGTGAGAGGTAATATATGTGTGTGTGTGTTTCAAGGATTGACATAAGCCCACAGTGAAGAGAAGGCAACTTGCGGATCAACACTATGTAATTTTTGAATGTCTCATGATACAGGGTTATGTGTTAAAGCACTATATTCTGAACTCAGTTTGTGAGTCACCTTAGCAAGCAGATTTCTGTGGGTTCTAAAGGTCAGTAGGGTGTAACTAAGCAGTATTTTGACATTTGCATGAGAGGTATGAACTGTACATCTGCTGTGGCAGTTTCCAGTCTGAGCAGCTTGTTTAAAATAGCACACAATAACATGGAAGTAGGCTTAAACTGTGGCCCTGGGTCACAGTCACACTGTATCTACAAGCTTTATGGTGTCCAATGGAACATTTGGCCGCAGCATCTGCTACCAAGTACATAGCAAATTAATAAAACAAGGCAAAGTTTAAAAATGAATAACAACTTTCCAGCACAAAACTGTTACCCACCTAAACTAGTGTATAGTCTTATATACCCACACTGTGGTGTCACATGGACTATTGACTATTTTCAATCACTTGAAGCTGTTTTTATTGTTTCCTAATTTAATGCTCTGTCCTTACAGATACCAGTAATGGAGAGCAAGTGGTATGAAGTTGGAAGAACTTGGTAAGTTGCAAATCTTGACTTACACTGTCTATAAAAGTTTCCACTCTAATGCAGGACTATGCAGTGAACTAGGACTTATGCTAAAACTAGAGTACTTTCTGGATGACTTTCATAATATTACTGTTGTCACTGAAATACAATGCAGTGTATTAAACTGAGTTTTAAATCTAAGAAAGAAACACCAGAGTTGTTTAATATGTAGCACAAATTTGCAGTCCATGTGAATTAAGATGCTGCTTAGTTATAATTAACTATAAAATTAAGGTACAATTATTTTACAGTAATTTCAAACCTAATTGGGAGGAAAGAAACTTTACACAAGTACTACAGTACAGTTGCAGAGGCTCTTGTACCCTAGATAATGGAGCGAAAACAAAAATGTCTACATTATACTTTTCAAGGCATTTTATTTAATGTCCTTTTAGGCAACTGTATTACTTAATTGCATTAGGCACAGACAGTAGGACACAAGATAAACACTGGTATGCTAAATGCTAATGCTATGTGGAAGGCAGTACAGGGAGTGATCTTATTTATAAATTCAGTGTGTACTGATAGTTTCCATTCAGGACAGTTGCCACACATGTCCATTTTACGTTTCACTGAAGGTCCTAATCATGGCCCACTGCCATAACAGTATGTTCTGCTGCAACCTGTCCAGCCATCTGCCATTCCTGTTAATATTTTTGTATTTCCATCCCGAATGCTGTATGTGTACTTTACTCTCTCAAACTATCAATGTTCCGGTGCTTTACCAGTGCACTGTAATATTCTAACCTGCAAGCTAGGTACAGCGCTGGTACATTGTAGATGTATGTCTTGAGCCATACTGATATGGCATTACATACTTTTACATATTTCACATTTATTGTATTTTTAAATTGAATAATTTTTTAAACATTATATAAATGTGAAATATATAATGTTTTTTCCCCAACCTCAGCCAGCAGGCACCAAACAGCAATGTGATGCTCATGCTGAACAGGTGACAGCTATGCTGTATATAGGTGTGACTGAAAATGTCTGTTTGGATCTGGGGTGTCCAGTATAGCTAGCTATACACATTTGGAAGAGCAGTTACTAGTGGACAGTAATGAGTGGTCAGTTTTGGATCTGATTTCATGTCACCTTTTTGAGGTCCCTTCCTATTTAGTTTCCATGCACTGCCACTGCTCATTATTTCAGTTTATGCACCTATACACTTCTGTGGGCTGCACTTGTGCATTTTGAAGGCTTTGATTGTCTGAGACATTGTGGCATGGTATGTGGTAGATGATTACCACCCTTACAAAGGAACCTAAGACCTCCATTTTTTGGGGTAGAAGAAACTTCCTCTGAATGTAGGCTGTGCCATGGCTCAGACATTTACTCACTGTCCTGTCACCACTGAGTCCCAGGTTCAATCCCAGGTCAGTCCACGTCAGATTTATGGTGGACAAAGTGGCACTGGGGCAGGTTTTTCTCTGAGTGCTGTACTTCTCTTTTCCTCTGTCAGTATCATTTCACCAATACTAATTCATTCATTCATTCATCCATCACTGTTGCCATAAGATCTTAGCAATTCGTGGTGTAATAAAAGCATACACTGCTGTGAAATGCTGGTAGCTATGTACCAGACTGAACAGTGTCACATTCAAGAAAACTGCAGTATTAATGGTCATCACCATGGGAACTGAAAATTCCTCAGCACAACTTGACAGGAGGAATGTGTGCATTTGCACAAAATCTGACAGTACCACGTGCTGTTTGTCTTCTGACTCCCTTTACTGCACTCCAAGTACTAAAATTATTTGTGACTAAGGGTTTATTTATTTATTTCTTGCTCTGTATACAACTTAATGCTGATGTGAAAGATGATGCTGGAAATAGAGCAGACTTAAGTGCCTGAAGATTGTGTTTTGCAACGGCCCTTGTTCTGACAGCAAACAATCCTTATTCAGTTGTCTTAGACTGAGTAAGTGTTGTTTATTCAGTAATAAACAAAATGGGGATGGCAGTCATGAAGATTGTAATGCCAGCTTTTGCTTACTATGTGAAAGAAGACAAATGAGGGTGATTACATCAACAAGATAGGGATTTCACATGTCCTAGTACTGTAGGGTCGGTGGCCATACTTATATTCAGGGTTAACAGTTTGTTTCTTATACTTGTATCATTCTGCTGCATTATTTAAAGAGTGAAGTATTACAGGCCTTAAACATGCTCTGATTATTTACTGGAGGAGTTAATTTAAACTATTTGTTGTACATAAATATTGCTGTGCGCGTAACTCTGCAAGTCATGGTACTGGTAGGCTTAGTTTAAAAGCATTCCTCCATTCTCAGTTGACACCAAGGATTGTATGTATTTAGTTGCCTGTACTGTATTTGACACCTATAACTTTGAGAATAAGAGTGATTGTGATTATACTAACAAATTAACCATATATTTAGCATTTCCAACAAGATTATTTCAAGAACAGCTAATTATTGTGTTCTGAATTAATGTGATAATGGCTTGTATGAGTTAAAATGTGTAGTTAATTGTTGGATTGCTTATCAGTCTATCAGAAAAACTAGCTGTGTAGAAAGACCACATGTTTAGTACTCTGTTTTTAACAGTTTGTTGTCTTAGAATGAGAGGATTTTAAATCCATGGTTCTTCATGGCTTAGGGACGTAACTGTTGATTCGATAACTATGAGGAAAAAGTAATGTGAGAAAAATGGAATTTGTGCATTTGCCACTGCACTATTGCAGCATTAGACTAGCTTGGATGGTGCGCATGTCCCATTGCAATAATGCACCACTAGCCTAACTGGCCCGTGCACATTTACTGTTGCAGTACTGCGGCACTGAGCCAGTACAGGATACTGGCCTCCATTAGAGTTGCATTGTTGTCTACATTAAATTAGTAATGAATTGGCTGCTGTCTCTTGAAGACAAAAGAAATATGAGCTGCTGTGAGGTTTGAGGCCCTCACAGCAGTGTTGTTGAAGATTCAAGTTGTCTGCGATGTGACAGTGTGTTGGGGGTGAGCAATTGCTGATGTTGCAGAGGATCACAACGCCTTGATACTGAGGGGCAATATGAAAGCATTATGATACTCTGCAACACTGGGAACTATTCACCCTGTGGCACAACAGCACATTCCAGAAGACTTGAATACTCATATGTTTTATCGTTTGTTTGAATTTCAGTTCCAGATGCTCACAAATCTTTGTGTTTGTTCAGCATACCATGTGAAATTCTGCATTAAGTTCCCAATTTATATGGGATTATAATTCTGTAGTGTGATGTTAGGCACAATAATTTTCTCAGAGAATTGCGTGGTTGGGATGAATATTTATGGTTCACTAGGTAACTGTCTGTTGTGATCTCATCTTTATTATATTCTCTTGTGTAACATCTGAACACTCGAACAGTACTTACATCAGAGAGTACACGAAAGTACAGTCAGTCACGTAGCAACTACATTTAAATTCTTGAAACAGTTAAGTTTGCTTAACTCTCTGATAATGGATAAGTAATATAAATTGCAATGAATTGGGTCTAATTTTATTCAAGTTTGACAACATGTCTAATGACACTGTCATACTCTATACTCTGTGACTCTAGACCATTTGTATTCCACACATCATCCCTCACATCAGATACTGTAGCTTCTTTTATCTCAGTCTATCACTAGTACAAGTCACTCTATATGTTACATTAAACCCTGATATCGTATCTGTTTAGCCTCTATTACATTCATCACAAACAAGATGCACTGCCTTTCATTATGATTCAGCAGTCTTGCAAGTAACTGGGTGATTTTGTAATTTATGTTACTTCAAAGTAGATGGCACCTTGCACTACCATTTTGTTTTCACTAGATGACTGTCCTCTATAAGCTTTGTGCCATATGGTACATGCATGCACTGGTGCCTTACCGGTCAGTTTCATTTGTACCAGACCGAATGCTTCTCCTCGCAGTTAAGGGGTGTTTATGTAGCCTGTAAAGTGTAGGACTTAATTCAGTCATCCATAACTTGCATATGGAAGTTCTTTCCGCCAAGCCTCTTTGTGGGTACAGCCACAGGTGGATCATCATCTTCATCATCTTCATCATCATCATCATTAAAATCATCAGATCCATCTTGAGGAACATCATGGTACTCATCCAACTGTAAAATCACACACAATCATTAGACTAGCATCTGTTAGTTAAGCTTATACTGTATGTGTTACACAGCGTGAGATGAAACATGACTGTACAAGTTATCTCTGTAGAATCCTGCACACTATTACTCTTAGCCATTACTTAACACTCAAAAGATATAATATGAATAAAAGTATAAGAAACTGTTGGAGGTTCTAACAGTAGGGAAAGAATGACACAAACTCTATGCCACTTCTCTACCTAGCAGTTATCTTTCCTCTGTGTGCCTTAGCCCACTCCCACCAATTGTCATCTACAGTCTGGCTTTTATACCTTACATACATGCATGGATGCATGCATACATACATACTGAGATATGTACATACATCCTATGGACTCAGTTTTAGTGACGTGACAACAGGATGTGAAATAAGGTATGAAAAATACAAAGATTCCATACCAATACAACACAGTCATTTATAGCTTTTTCACATGAAAGTATTCAAATTCTACACTAAATCCATTTTGTGCAGCAGCTAATAAGATCTTCCTGTTCAGAGTGAAAGACAGATGGATTGAGAAGAGATGAAACACAGGTTTTATATTCATCATAAACACTTAAATATAACTTAACATTATCAACAGCCTGCAAGCATGGACCAAGTGCTATGAAACTATGTACCATATTCAATCCATTTTATGACTTCTTGTAAGTACTGGTGTATGTGGCATTTTGGGACATCAAAAAAATGTTTTAACTGGTCAGTAGCAAAGCACACACCACAAAATAGACAGTAAAACATAACAGCAGGTCTCAGAAATAAAACAGGCTTCAGTATAAATTAGTCTGCAAGTACCCGAGTGACACCAATGAAACATGTAAAAGTGCAAACAGGTTGAGACCCTAGTGTGTGTGGCTGTAGGCACAGCAAGTCATCAGCATTCGCTGTGCATGGTATATCAGGAATATTGCTGAAAAATTACAAATCAGTACTGAACCTTTCTGCACTAAATTGGCTGGTAAAAACTTTTCTGGGTTTTTATTTTACTCATTTCCATATATGAGGTCTGAGGTTTTGGTAGTAGTTAGTACAGTCTTGTGGGATGTGACTGCATGTAGACTGGTAGAAAGGTACATACTGTATGCTACTACATCCCACAATATTGCAAGAATTTGCAGATGTCAGTTTGTTATGACTGGTGTAGGCACCAGGTTATAGACATGTGGGTTTGTCAGTACTGTGGGAACACTGTATCATGAAGGAGTGCCATTTCAAAGTCACTGACATAATTTACATAAGTAAAGGACTATGCATTAACCCTTTGACCTCCACATTTTTCAATCATTGTTATTCCCTAGATATTATTCAGTCACTGTTTTCTTGTTATTCTTTTGATTTTGCATACATGAACCTTTTGTGATCACCCCTTTTAATACCATTATTATGGCCTTTGTGTTTGGCATGGTGAATCATGATGATAACACATGGCTGGCAAGGCAGCTTCCCACACTCTTCTGCAAATGTGCAGATCACACTCAGCTCAGTCCAATACTGTCCTTCATTAAGTGAGGTTGATTGCTTTCATGCTCAATAACTTTGGTGTATGAGTACAGATTTAAATTATTATTACTTGCATTTCATCAGTTCTAGAAACCAAACAGCCCCTTTCATTGAAAATGGATTGTTATTCTTGTGATGGTTTCATTTGTCTCACTGATTCACAAGCATTGAGACTTTGCTTTACCTCTTGAGTTTACGTTCCTTAAGAAGAACTGACGATCCAAACATTCAAGGAACCCTCAACACTGATGTATTCAGGGCTGATATCAACAGGAACAAACTGGGTTGGTGCAGTGGACACACTGGATGTGCGTAAGTGTATTTGGGGTTCTTCCTCAAACAAGTTTTTGAGATGGTTTTATATGTCCAGAAGGGAACATTTCAGAGTAAACTGAATTTATTACATTTTTAAAGCTGTAATTTCCAAGTTCAAAGATGATCTTTAGGAATGAATCCACATAGCTCTGCGCAACATATTGAGACTGTTGGTTTGTTTTTTTGACATTAATTTCTGTTTCTTTGCAGTTACTTTCATTACTTCTTCTGGTTTGATACCACGACACTTAGTTTATATCAAACTTTCAAAAATGCTGTAAAATTCTGATGACAGCTGCTAATGGGATTGCCCAAGACACTGTCATAATTATGTATGTCCCTTGCTCATTCTGACCACTAGCAGCGCCATTACTTGTCAGCAGCAGACCATTGGTTCTTACAAGCACAATGTGAGAGTGGCTTATCTTGTTGCTTCAGTTATGGGGACTGCAGTTAGATATTGCATTTGTGACAGATCATAGACTCAGATATAGAGTTTCACTTGTAGCCACTAACATAATTTGTCATTTCTGGCTGACTGTTGAACTTAAATTATGTTGTGAGATTTGGGGTTCTTATAGTAGTGTTTCTGCAGATCCAGGTCTTCTGGGATGCTACATTGTATTATTGGATGAGTGGTTCATGAAATCTCAAAGCGTGAAATAAAGAACCACTCATCCAGTGACACACATTACATCCTCAAAGACCTGAATCTTCATAACTTATGTTGATATGACTGCTACATGGAAGAGGATGGTTATGACTTTGGTAAACAGTTGGTACAGGAGATCATTTTCTCTACAAACAGAGGTAACAGGGTTATGCTATTAGAGCTGATTGTGACATCCTCCATGCTGATAGTGTGTGTAAAATCACTGGTTCTCCTGACATGGGGAAGTGTGATAGGTGTTCCAAGGTACAGAGGGCATATGCCATACAGTTGGAGGCAACTGACCCCTACCTCTGGATTAATTTCTTCTTGTGAGATTTCATAGTTAACATTCCAGAATAGTAAAGCCATCAACTTTCTTCATGTTGGTTTGCAGTGTTGATTTGTGGATTAGCTTTGTGGCAAGTCATCCCATTACCAGTGTCTGACAGTAACGGAAAGGTTTGTCGGCTGCACAGAAATGAAACTCCTCCATTTTGAAATGCTACTCCTGGATGGTGAGGAGAGCATCCTAACATTGCTGTTACCTGCCGGTAACATGGTCCTGCCATCTAATAGCACTTGGAGATGGTCAGGGCATGTTCCAACCTCCTGTCACACTTCGTCTGAGGCATTTGATGTTGGTTTTTGGTTGCCCTTCCTCTCCACATACATAACGTTCTTTTTGGTGCTGTATAAGCCAATTTCCTCAAAAAGTGAAGTGGTAGTATGTTGGTTCATATGAATATCAGTCAAGTTGACAGTCTGTTTGTTCTGTGTGTGCAAGTGCACATACGCTGGTGCACACATGTGTTTCTCTGTCTCTGTTTCTTCATGGTGTGTTGGTGCTGCCTTGCTGGAAGGTTAGGTGATAAGTGATGTCCTAGTTACTATGAGACAGTCTGATGTTGAGCTGCAGATAACTTGACACTGCTTGCCATAATGTTGAGGTTCCATCTGTTGAATTTAGTGTGTGCACCAGCACAGTCAGAGATCATCTAATGACTGGTGCATCCATGTTTCATCCCTGAAAATACAGCGTGATGCTCTTCTCTGCATCTTGAGAGAAGTCAGTTCACCAAGCAACAGGAGTTTCTTTCTTCTTGAGCCTTCTAGGTTATATGTTGTTGTGTGTGCTCCCCCATAGCAACATATAACAAAATAACTGATTTAAAGCGTTTGTGATGAGTCCATTATGCTAACCCTCTTTTGGGGCCCTTGCATTGCATGGCAGCAGGATGTTTGCCAGTGTTGTGAAGGAACACACAGCCCTTGTCTTCAGGATCAT
>Ga0209755_10004704_pt1 | contig 15976 bp, 18 predicted proteins | sample TergutCo191P1_FD_187301 | JGI IMG/M metagenome (GOLD analysis project Ga0209755, IMG submission 187301) | Cornitermes sp. P1 segment gut microbial communities from Petit-Saut dam, French Guiana - Co191P1 (SPAdes) (version 2) | ecosystem: Host-associated > Arthropoda: Insects > Digestive system... | reverse complement strand
GCACCATGGCGGATATTAAATCAAAACTAGACATGGGCATAACTCGTGTAATTTTAGGCACAATAGCTGTAACTGATCCAAGCGTATGCCGGGAAGCCGTCGATAAATTTGGCGAAGCCATAGTAGTTGGGGTGGACGCGTCTAACGGCAAGGTAGCAATATCCGGCTGGACTTCTGTAAGCGATTTGGACGGCCTTAGCATGATCCGTCAGCTAGGCGGCATGGGCGTTCGTACTATAGTATATACCGATGTGGCCAAGGATGGCATGATGAGCGGCCCTAATGTTCCAATGTACCGGGAAATAGCCAAACTTGAGGACTCGCCAGATATTATTGCGGCGGGCGGCGTTACAACTATAGATGACGTTAGAGCTTTAGGCGAAACGGGAATATCCGGCGCGATTATAGGCAAATCTTTGTATGTAGACGGAATTGACCTAAAAGAAGCCATTGAGGTAGCAAGATGATCGAAAATATCAAATTTGACGAGCGCGGCCTAGTACCGGTAATCACGCAAGATTCAGAAACCAAAGAAGTTTTAATGCTGGCCTACGCAAACCGTGAAGCCGTTGAAAAAACGCTAGAAATAAAGCAAGCCCACTACTACAGCCGATCCCGCAAGGAGCTATGGCACAAGGGGGCAAGCAGCGGGCATTTTCAGCATATAGACGATGTACGCTACGATTGCGATAGCGACGCGCTTCTATATCTAGTACGGCAAGAAGGCGCGGCCTGTCATACTGGCGAATACTCATGTTTTTATAGAAGTTCCTTCTTCGGCCTACAAGACCTACAAAAAATAATCACCGACCGCCGCGATAATCCAAAAGAAGGCTCCTACACCAATTACCTATTCGACAAAGGCCTCGATAAAATTCTAAAAAAAGTAGGAGAAGAAAGCGCAGAAATAATAATCGCCGCAAAAAACAACAGCAAAGACGAGACAATATACGAAACGGGCGATTTACTGTATCATCTAAGCGTTCTATTAAGCGCGCAAAACATAGAGTGGTCTGAGGTAATGACCGAGCTTAAAAAACGTCATAAATAATTACTAACTAAGACAGGCAACAATTCAAAACTCCCCTAGTATGATAAAAAAGAATACACTTATACGGGGGAGGTTTTTTATGCAGGATAAAGGCGCAGGCAGTGACTTTAAAACATTGCTAGGAAGCATAGGAAGTAACCAGCGGAACATAAAAACACTACTGAAAAATAAGGCAGTAACAATAAAAGAAGTCCAATCTGCAATGGACGAAAAAGCCCGAAGCAAAACTCCCTTAAACGAAGGACAACAGCGTAGATTCAGCAAATTTACAGGCCTATACGCCAAAGAAGGAGGCAGATTGCAAGAATCACTATTACGCCTAGAACACATACAGGACGAATTACATAACGAAAATACCCAAGCAATAATTTTATCGCTTTTGCTAATGCAAAGGCATCAGGACAACGCGATTAAGAGCCTGCGCCGCATGATCGCGTCTGGGGAGGAAATATTAGAGGGCTTGTCTTAAGGCAAGCCCTATTTTATAATGTAGATATGGATTATAAAAAAATTAAACAAGCAGGCGCAGATTTAATTTTGTGCGATATAAAAAACTTTATTTTAAAGCAGACCCTAGACAATGGCCAGTGTTTCCGCTGGGAAGAAAGAGAAAGCGGCTACACGGGAATAGCTCACGGCCGTAGGCTAGATATTGCCCTAGAAGGTAACGATTTAGTCTTAAAAAACGTAACAGCAGAAGAGTTTGAGCTTACCTGGCGCGATTATTTCGATTTAGGGCGCAGTTATGGCGATCTTAAAAAAATTTACACAACCGACAAAACCCTAAATAAAGCAGTTACATATTCGCCGGGTTTAAGGCTAATGCGCCAAGACCCATGGGAAACTCTAATTACCTTCATACTAAGCCAAAACAGTAACATTCCGCGCATTAAAGGGATGGTAGCCAGGCTATGCGAAAATTTTGGACAAGCTTTACCACACCCCTGCGGCGGCCATACATTCCCAGAGCCTAATGCCTTAGTAGACGCTGACCTAAGCCCGGTACGTACTGGCTACAGAGCCGACTACATAAAAGATGCGGCAAGACGCAATTTACCGTTAAAAGAGCTACAAAGCGCCCCAACAGAAGATGTAAGAAAAGCCCTAATGGAAATAAAAGGAGTAGGGCCAAAAGTAGCCGATTGCGTTTTATTATACGGCTTCGGCCGCATAGAAAGCTATCCACTAGACGTATGGATGAAAAGGGTAATGGCCGAATATTATCCAAGCGGCTTCCCAGCAAGCCTGGCAGATACCGCCGGAATAGCCCAACAATTTTTATTCCACTATATTAGGACTGGAATTAAAGTTGGTGAGGGACAATAAATTTACTGGTAGCTGGGCGTATATCTGCCTTTTCAAATTCCGCTAATAAACCCTTGCGGACTTCGCTACATGAGGCGAAGTTGGTAGCAACAGTTTCCGTCCACATGCTGGCGCGTAGCTCTACGCCATAAAGCCCGATCGCCCGTACAAATACCGGAACCTTTGGCGCGTTTTCGGCCAGCTGTTCTTCTGTTCGTGTGTCTACAAAATTCGGGTGATTGCCTATAACCCGCGCCATAATATCAGTAGCCTTCGTGACATCAGAGTCATAGGTAATAATCACATCAATAAAAGCAGAAGCCTGCGGATTAGCAAAGTTAGAATTCTCAATCAATTCCATATTAATAACCGAGTTGGGAACAATAATTCTGCTGTTGGTAAAGGTTCTTATAACCGTGTGGCGTATGGTAATATCCTCAATAAAGCCGGTGATATTAGCGGTCACAAGATGCACACGATCGCCAACCTCAAAAGGCCTTGAAATAGAAATAAAGAGCCCGTTAAAAGCGTTTCCCAGCGCGCCCTGGGCCGCAAGACCAATAGTAAGCGCCGCTATACCAGAACCGGCAAGTAGCGTCCCGGCGGTATCCGAAAAATGAGGAAGCCAGCTAAGCGATAAAACAATGCCAGTAAACCAAATAAACGCGCTAAGGCCATTCTTTACAAAGGTTAAATGTATTGAATCTTTACCAACTTTCCGTAAAAATTTGCGAAAGGCTTTGACCGTAACTACAGTAAAAAGTAGCGTTACTACTATTTGTATAGCTATGTGTACTGTCATTTGCCCACCAAGCCCGCAATAACCTCTGCGGCCTCCTGTAAATCGGCGCATTGTGCAAATATCCGGGAAAGCGCTACACTATCTGGCTGTAGCATATCCGGTATCATAATCGGGCGCATACCGGCAAGGTAGGCGGCTTCTACCCCCGCGTAGGAATCTTCCAATACTATGCAGTTGGCTGGGTCTATGTTTACTAGCTTAGCCGCGCTTAAAAACGCCTCCGGATGCGGCTTGCCCAACTTTACTTTATCGCCCGTGATTATACCGTCGAAGCGGTCAAATACCTTTATTTCTCTCAGCATTTTCTCCATTCTGTCCCAGTTTGTTGATGTGGCTACACATTTTTTTATGCCAAGCTGATCTAAGCGATCTAAGATGTACAATAAACCTTTCTTCATAGCAACGCCGTTTTTCTCATGATGCTCGTCTACGTATTTTCCTCGTAATTTACGAACAGGCTCAAACTCAAAATCTTCGCCGTAGTATTTGTTCATTAGCTCATTTGCCGTTGTGATGTTGCGGCCTAACAAGCCGGAATATAAATCGTCATGCATTTTATAGCCGCGCTCATCAAGCGCCCGCGCCCAAGCCGCCTTAGAGACAGGCTCAGTATCCAGCATAAGGCCGTCCATATCGAAGATAACAAGCTCGACCGCTGTGTTCAGATTATTTTTCATATTTTATTTTCCTTTCATTCATGCTACAATACGCCCAGGAGGTAGTATTATGAAATATTTTGTAATAATTTTAGCAATAATAATGTGCTTCATTCCGCTTAGGGTACAAGCCGCTGAAACAATCACGCGGCAAGATATGGCCGTAAGGCTGGTAAACTTCTTGGGCTACGGCAGTCTGGCCGCCCAGGTAGAAAGCTTTGAAGCCAACCCCTTCACAGACGTACATAATTACATAGGATACATAATCATCGCCAATGATCTAGGCCTAATGAGCCCCGCAGGTTTCGGAATCTTTGACCCACACGGCACCGTCACAATAGAAGAAGCCACCGATTTATTTTCTAATGCCTGGCATAGATCGACCGTTCCGCTAAGCTGGGTACACGGTTTTTATGCCTTTGGCGCCTTTGCCCAGCGCTATCTGATACATGATATGGACAGCGTATCCTTCGGTTGGAGCCAAATGGAATGGGACGCAGTAAACGGCGCTCGGCTAAACACCAGCGGTGAATGGCGCATTCCGGAAGGATACCAAACAATTTTAGACTTTACCACCACAGAAAGCGGAGCCAAAGCTCATTTAAACGTATTTATGGACACCACTATGGGGCTAGATTTAATGATAGCCTGCCAAGTATCACGCAGTACGGCGGTAGCGGCTATATTAAACGAAACCGCGCTATATAGCGGTGTAACAATCAATTTTGAAGGCCTAAGAGGCGAGCAGTCAAAAGCAGATTTTACAGCATTTTTGACAGAACTGGCCGCCAACTTACGCCCAAGAAATCTATCGCTGTACGTAACAGTCCATCCATCTACAATAGACGGAATATACTTCGATGGCTACGATTTCAGACAAATAGGCTACCTAGCAGATAGAGTAATACTAATGGCGCACGATTACCACCCACGCTCTTTAGAGGGCTTTATGGGAACCGAGTGGCAAAGGAACGCCGCCTTAACGCCAATTGCAGAGGTATATAGGGCACTAAAATCAATTACCGACCCACTAACAGGCGTGCAGGACAGAAGTAAAATAGCAATAGCCTTCAACTTCGCCAGCATAGGCTGGTTTGTGGACGAATACAACAGAGCCATATACCCGCGCCCGGTGACTCCGGCAATGGATACCGTAATCAGGCGCATGAGCCAGCCCGACACGCATTTCGGCTGGTCATACAATTTCCGCAATCCATACATAATCTACAACACCGAAGCCGGCGAAAGAGTATTCCTATGGCACGAAAACGCCCGTAGCGTCTACGAAAAGCTAAAGCTGGCAAGATTATTCAACATCACAGGCGCATCAATCTGGCGAATCGGAATTATCCCAAACGCATACAACTGGGATGTATGGCCGAATTTTAGCTCTTAGTTATAAATTTGTCAAATCCTCGGGGCGGTCTATATCCATAAAGCAATCAGGGCTATCGACCTCAAAGCTAAGACAAGCTTCGGGGTTTGCTTTGCGAACAAGCCGCCCCCCGGTATCACCACGAAGCTCTAAAAGCTGTTTTCGGAAACAAGCCGGGAACAAAGCCGGGGTGGTAGGCTTACCATTTACGGAAGGATATATTATCTTATCCGGGTTTTTTTGTGCCAAATCAAATAAGGTTTGCAGTTTATCAAAAGTAAGCCGGGGCTGGTCAGCGTTTAGGAAAAGGTAGGAATCTCCGGTAGATGTTTCTAAGCCTAGGCGTAAGCTTCCGCTTTGCCCAGTCTGCGGGCTGGGGTTTATTATTGGAATAATCGGCGGCGGTATGCATACACTATCCAGCCGTTTTTTGGTTGTAACGATAATTTTTTCCCGGCAAGGCAAGCTATCAAGAAGATCAATAGCATGTTGAAGCAAGCTTTTTTTATTGTAGCTAAGTAATAGCTTGTCTTGCCCAGCCATTCGCTGAGAAAGCCCGGCGGCGAGTAAAATAGCGCTTATGTTCATTCCAATTCCTCCGAATAAAAAAGGCATTCATGTCAATGGTTATATTATACACCATCGACCGAATGCCATATTAGGTTTAATGAAGCTAATCCGCCCCCATTTCCTTGCCGATTTTTTTTAGGGCTTTTTTTTCTATTCGGGATACGTAGCTACCTTGTTATTGTAAATTAACTTTTTCTTCCGGCGAATATCTAAACCGGATAATAAGCTCTTTATCTTTTGATAGCTCAATACGCTCAACTAACGAACATAGCAACTCTCGGTTAGTTTCCGCCGATGCGATGAAATTTTCCGCAAGCTCTATAATAGATTGAGTAAGTACAGGCTTTTTTGCAGAATCGGCAGTCATCTTGCTTAAGCGTTCTTGCGTACTATTCCGTGCATTTTTTAAGCTGGTGTATGTCCTCGTGAAGTCTATGTCCTCAATAATACCATTTAAACGGTCATCATAAAGCCTATCCATCTTATTATTTAAAACATTAAGCTCTGATGTAAGACGCTTTATTTCCGCTCCAAGCTCGTTTTGATTGCTAATATCAGCTATAACTGATTCTGCTACTTGCTGACATGTTTTATTGTCAAGATGATCTTGGCATATTTTACGGATATGACTAACCACAGTATCAGTGACAACATTTACACGTATACAATGGCTGCTACAAGTTCCGCTTTTGGTGAAGCGTTGATAAGTCCGGCAAAGGAAGTAGAGTGTTGGAGTGTTCCCAGCCAAAATCCTATTTACAACCCCAAGTGGCTTTTGACACTCTCGGCAGTAAATTAAACCCTTTAGCAGATAATCATAGGTACGTGACCTAGTGCTTGTGCGGCTTTTTATTAAGCTCCCAACCCGCTCAAAATTTTCTCTGCTGATAATTGGCTCATGAGTTTCCTTAACTATGATCCATTGATCCTCAGGTAGCCTTTTGCATTTCTTTGACTTGTAACTGACTTTTTCCATTCGCCGCTGAACCATATCACCTGCATACACTGGGTTTTTAAGAATTGCCGTTACTCGTTCAGACGACCATAAGCCAGAGTAAGGGCCTTTTCTGCCGCTTTTAACTTTTGCATACAAAGCCGGCGTTTGAATACCTCTCGCATTGAGATCAACAGCTATTTGGCGACAAGTTACACCTGAAAGAGCCATATCAAATATTTCACGTACATTCGCCGCTGCAATATCATCTATAACTAACTTATTCACATTATCTGGCTCGGTAGTGTAGCCGTATGGTGGTTTCCAGCCAATAAAAAGACCCTTTTTTTGCTTATCTCGTTTTACGCTTTTAATTTTTTTTGAAATGTCCTTCGCGTATTGGTCGTTTATTATTGCGCGAAAAGGCGTTATATCGTTAGCTGATAAATCTTGCCCGGTATCAATGCCGTCTAACAACGATATGTAGCGTACAGATTTCTCTGGAAAGTAGCGTTCCATATAGTAACCAGTCTGGATATAGTCTCGACCGAAACGCGACATGTCTTTTGTAATTACCAAATTGACATGTTTCGATTCTATATCATCAATCATTCGTTCAAATGACGGCCTACTAAAATTTCCTCCACTCCATCCATCGTCAATATACTCGTCATGTACGTAAATTCGGTATTTTGAGCAAAATTCCCGTAAAATACTACGCTGATTAGCGATACTTTCGCTTTCTAAGCCGCTTTCGTCCTCTTTAGAGAGTCTAATATATAGTGCGGCAGAATACCCGACCATACTTTGGTCAGGTTGGGTTACATACATATTTTATCCCCCGCTTTTTGGGGATGTCCATCGTGAGTGTCTACAGTATAAACAAAGGAATGTTGACTGGCAAGTCCATCTTCTTTAGGATTCTTTAGTTCATTACGCAGAAATAGGTAAAAGGCATTTTTGACAGCCGCTTGGGTGTTCTCCTTGTCTACTTGTATTTTAATTACCTCCCTTCGTTGGGCTTTAAATATATTATTAGTTTACGCTCGTTCGATGTTTTAATGATTAGTAAATTGTCAAAGGCTCAACTACGTGTAAATTACTACTTCTACACATAACTGAACATTTGATATATAAATACAATACCCCAAACTGCCTCTGGTAAAGGCAACCATAACGCCAGTCTGCCGTCGCTTGCCAAACTTACGGTCAAACTCGTGTTCCCCTCATACTTATGACGAGCCGTCCAATGCCGATGAGCGTTCAAGACGGAAGTACCATTATATCCAACTATGAATCATGGCGCAGACGTTACCAAGGTCTGTTAGGCTTTATGCTTGTCGCTCTCGCCGATCGGCGGTCGTTGCGGCATAAACCTTTACGCTTTTCCCTTTGGGTCACAGTTGGGTGTATTTGGGGTATTGCTATAACCATCGACTTATCTCGCTCTGAGTCATTACCTTGGACATATTCACTACAGGGGTTATGACATCCTATTTACACTGTCGTTTCGCAAAGAAGATATTTCAGATAAGTTAAGCGTTGGTATATTTCAAAGGGCTGTCAGGCTATACCTTTATTAAAAACAACTTTAATATGGTATAAACGCGGCGGGGCTTGTGACCCGCTCTAGCCGCATTACTGCCGGGTGTCCGGCATCACTCTGCGATACTTTCAATTTTCCATTTCCCTTTTAAATTTAACTGTTCATATAACAAAGCTGGTTCTTGCACTATGCCATTTTCATTTGGCATTTCCAAACCGAGATAGCTGTATACTGCCGCTACATAACGGGGTGATCTACTTCGGCCTCTGATTACGTGGTTTACGTCTGGTATGCCTATGCCCAGGGCAGATGCAATCTCGTGTTGCCTTAGCCCAAGCGCCATTAGTCGCTTCCTTATGCGCTGCTCTTCTTGGCTATAAGTACTTTTCACTTCATTTTTTGGCATAACGTCACTTCCTAGCTTTTTTCTTGATATTATGGCTATTTTTTGGTATGATGCCCTTAAATCAAGGCATCCCGTTTCCAATTTTTTGGCGGGGTGCCTTGAGTGGTTTTAAGTATAATTGCGAAATCGCAATTAGTCAACTTTTATTTTCGATATAGCAATTATCTGAAAAGTGAGGGTAGTCTATGGATACTTGGGGGCGTATTTCAAATTTAATGAGAGAGCGCGGCGTTAAAGCTTCTGAACTTTCAAGTGCGACAGGAATTAACCCTTCTACTTTTTCTCAATGGAAACGAGGGCTTCAAAAACCCTCTGTGAAAGCAGTAAAAAAAATTGCTAATTATTTTAACGTAACAACAGACTCCTTACTTGGGTTGTCTAGTACGCAAGATTATTCTGACAGCTCAATCCAAATTAGTGCCATTGACGAGGCTTTTCAACTTTATGTTGTAACTGAAAATTTATCAGAAGAAAGTCAAGATGATCTAAAAGAATTTATTAACTATTTAAAAATACGTGATAAAATAAAACGCAACGAAGAGCTTTCGGATGAAATTTCCTTAAAAGGCTAGAGCGCCAAATTACCTCTATAAAACAAAATTTAATCCGCGAGCTTAAAAAATATTAGCCAAATTTTATTATGAATGTGAGGTCAAATAATGCTATCACTTATAATTATTGCAATATGTTTAGCTGTGTATTTATTACCTTTGGTAGCAAAAATATTAGCCCATATCGACTATGTTTTTTTGATACTTATAGTATTTGTTTTTACAGGGATTCAAATGAGCTGGCACACTGTTTTTGTAATTTTAAGTATTGTAGGAGCTGTAGCAGCATACGCTTTTTTACTTAATCTAAGGCTTTTTAATATTCACGTATTTAAGATTCTAATATCTATTCCAATAGTCGTATACACAAGCCATATGATTACATATTCGTTTTCGCCGGATTTGATTTGGCGTATTTTTAATTTCGTGCTTCTAACAGGAGTGTTACTATACGTTAGATTTAAGGATAATCCTGTTTATGAATCTTCATAACATTTTAAGGGGGATTTTACATTGGGCAATATATTTATAAATTTCATTATAGAAGCGGACTGGGGTAGCCTAGAGATAGCGGATATAATAATCGTACTTCTTATTGTATTATTTGTTTTTAGCCTTTTCACTATTATTATTCGTACAGTTTTTAGGGTGATTCAGGCTTTTTTGGGTTTTTTTATTCCAGAAGAAGATGAAGTTATTACAGAGGAAAACTCCGAAGATATAACCTCATCACCTAAAAAACAATTTAAACCTTTTAGAAAAAAGCCTTTAATTTACTGGGGTGCTGATTTACCTTATAAATTAAATAAATCTCTTCTTACCGATCGTGAAAGTGAATTTTTTAAAATTCTCGAACCAATCGTGAATAAATATGGTTTTAGAGTTAAATCTAAAGTTCGTATGGCTGATGTTATTAATCTTACGCTAGATGAAAGCCAAAAAAATTATTGGAAATATTTTAAAGAAATATCCCAAAAACATTTTGATTTTTGCATCTGCGATCCTATTTCACTCGCTCCGGTTATGATAATAGAATTGGATGATAAATCACACGAATCAGAAAAAGCTAAAAAAAGCGATAGAATTAAAAATATTATTTGTAATCATATTGGCTTAAAATTACTCCGCATCACATTGATTGATGCTATTCATATTGAAAAACACTTTGTTAGTAAATTTAAGATTCCTTGTACTAATTGTGGTGGTATATATATGATACGGACGAATAGTAAAACTGATGAATTATTTGGCGGCTGTTCTAATTTTCAAGAAACCAAATGTAACGCCCCTACCATTTCTATGGACGAAGTAAAATTACGTATCGCGCAACTAGCCTAACGCATTTCACCCTGTTTCTATCCACGGCAAGCAAGGCAAGGTGCTATCATTTTCGTTCGCTACGCTCATCTTCAATGATACACCTTACGTGCTTGTTGGTGGCAAAGCCCCCAAGCCCCCCGGCAGAAAAACGCTTCGCTTTTCTGCTCTAAGCCATCGCCTTTTGCGTTGTCTGCATCGTTTCGCTTCGCTCACGAAAAACCAAAATTCAAAATCGGCCGGCACAGAAAAAGCTATCTAACGTCCTCGCGTTTCTTAGTCGCGATACTTTTTTCTTTGTGCTGGTAGTCCAGTAAATTTTCCGTATTCTGTTGTACGGATTGCATTTCTTTTAGTTGCTTACCAATTAAGCTTCGCTGAGAATAGCACATCTGTTTTTCAGATGCCAATGCCGCATATTCGTTTTTTAAGCTTTTGATAGAAGGAAGTTTTTCTAAGCCTAACTCATTAAAATACGCTTTAGACTCGTTGCATGTTTCTATCGCTGTCCGGTTTTCTTCGTAGAAATTTTTGTTACGTTTGGATTTTAAGTACTGTGAATAAATGTCTTTTGTTTTGAGATATGATCCAATATGTTTTTGTAATGTACTTATGTCTGCCAGGCGAGAATCAATCGCTTGAATACGGTCTGTAATTATGTCATATTCACCCTTTACTTGTTGAGCTTTATCAGTTAAGGTTTGTAGATCAGCTATATTATTTTCCTGTAAAAAGATTAATGTTTGGGCGGCTTGCTTTAAGTTAAATACTTTCGCCCAATTTTCATAGCCGGGTGAGTTTTGAGCTTTGATAGAGTTTTGGATGTCGATTAATAAATTAACTTTTTCACCTTGTTTTATGCTGATAGGAGCTGGCTTTTCTGATATTCTTTTGCTGATTCCTTCCAGGGAATATTCACTGGGTAGCGACTTGGTTTCCCTTAGTCTAATAAATCTTTTAGCGCCCTTCATTTTTACAGAAACGCTTTTTCCTCTTACTTTTATAGTACACTCTGATTCTTTTATCATACTTAGAAAGTCATCCAAGTTTTTTGCATTTCCACTGGCTATTATTTCGTCTATAAGCGTCATGAGCTTCTGGCGTTCGCTAGGTCCTTTTTCACCTTCTTGTGGGATAGTGCCATGCCCGAAACCTTTAGATAATTCTGGATTTTTAATGACAGACAACCCATGTTTATTACATAGTTCGTCTGAAATTGCGCGGAGTCGTTTGTAAGAGCCAATTTCGTTTCTAAATTTGCCGTCACAGTTTAAATTCACAGAATTAATTATAATTGCATTGTGAATATGGGCGGTGTCTGTATGAGTCGCTATTAGAAATTGGTGGTTGCCTCCGCAAAATTCCATAGCAAGATCATATCCGATTTTGTTAGCCGTGTCCAAGTCAATACTACCGTCTATTTTTATATTTAATTCAAAATTTCCCTTTTCTGATGGCTGGCTTTTGTCTGAGCGCTCGAAATTCATAACGACTTCGCCAGGCCGGAAAGATTGCCGGACATGATATAACAGTATGTCCCGGTCGCCTTGATCACGGCCAGTGTTGTCGAAGTATTCTTGCTTTGAAAGTAGAAATTCCTCAGCCGCATACTCCGGGCTACATTCATATGACGTAACCAGTTCACCTTGCCATGTTTTTTCGCCGTTTAATGCGTAGTTGACCCGGTCTGTTATGCATTGAGATGTGCTTTTATCTTTCCTTTTATGGATTACATTATTGCGAGTAGTTGCCATGTGACACCTCCTACAAAAATCTAAAATAAAAAAAGAGGCAGCAGGGGGAATATGTACCCTACTGCCTCAAGCTTTTTAACACTTCAATAATATCTGACACCTGATCTTTAATATTGTCAATTTCTTTTTTCAAATCCTGTATATCACTACTGTATACGCTTCTTGTTTCGTTCGCTCGTTTTGCAATCTGGTTTACATTATTGGCAGCATTTGATAATAAGCGCAACATGTTACGCACCTCTTTTAGATCAAGACGAACAATATAGCCGTCCAGCACCATTTTTCGTAAATATGCCTCTCTGTTGTTTATTCCAACCGCCTCCATTTTTTTAGCGATAAGCTCACGCTCCGAAGCTGTTACACGAAAAAGTATAGATACATTACGTTTTAAATTTTTTATAAGAATCACCTCCACAGCTAAACTCGACTTTTTAGTGCCGCTTTTACTAATGTAGCCTTAAAGCCTACTCTTTCTTTTGATACCTTGTGAAACCGAGCTATAAATATATCCATAATTTGGGTTTGGGTAGATATGCTAAAGGCCGGTGCTTCATCCAACACACCAAGGCTACCACCGTTTTTATTTTTGGTGGTCTCTACATGCTTGATTGCCCAGGATGTATTAGCCTTAGAAAAATATTTAATACCGTCAACAGCGCTGTATATAAAAAGCGCCAGCACCCAGGCAATTCTTTTTTTGCCGAATTTTCCTACAACACGCCTTACAGCCTGGGCTAGATTATATTTATTTGTGCTTGTTTTACTTTGTTTAATGGCCTTGTCGATAGCATCAGCACATTCAATGTTTGCTATCTTATTAAGCTCGTAAGCCACTTCTTGGCCAATTATTTGCGCTTCTTGGTACGAAAGATAGCAGATTGGAATAAGCTCTTTTGGTATTTGTGCGTATATATCGGATAAAGTGGGAGTTGATGGCTCTGTTAATAAAGGTTCTTCCGGCTCTTCCGGGGGAGATTCAGGGGGATCAGGAAACACATCAGGTTCTGGGTCAGTGCCTATTGGTTCTACAGCTTCCTCCGGCTGGATTAATTTAATGGGATCAAAATTTCTCTCATTGCAAATGGACACATAACCATTTTCTAAAGCATCAATAAGCGCCCCGGCCTCTTTGCGTATAATATCAAGGCTTGATAGGAAGCCACTAAGGTTCTGAATATCCCATGCAGAAACATAGTCAAATGAAACATCCGGAACGCTGATGCCGAAGCGGTGGCAGATGATAAACATGACGCTTTCATCGGTGATAGTGTTTTTACAGTTAAGCTTGGAAGCAACGGCATTCTGGATTGCTTCGTATGCTTCTATTGGTTCTGACGGGCGGGAAGCTACTGCCGATAGCGCATCCATAAAAGCTTCGCTACTGGCCGCATCATCCCACACTACCTTAACCACCGATAACTCTTTTCCTTTTGTTTGAGAAAAATCATATACAGACAGCTTTTCATAATTTATGCTGGGTTTGAGGGTTATTTGCTCAAATACAATCTTGCCGCGCTCATCCAGCAGTGCTTCACCCGTTACAGCGTCCAATTTTTCCTTTAGAATTTTTTTAGGCTCAGCGCCGGATGGGGAAGGTGCGTAAATCTTTAAAGCTTTTTCGTTCTTCTTGACGCTCCTGCCGTGCTGTTCCTTCCAGGCTTTAAAACTAGCTAATTTTGTAGCGTGTGGCATTTGCTGGTTTATGAGCAAAATATTACGACAGGAATAATTGTAAAAGTATGCCATAGTTTTAAGATATGAAGTAAAGCGCTCTCCGTCAAAGAGGGCTGTCATTTCGTCATCTAAGCTCAATTCTCCATCTGGCAAGCTGTCACCTCCTTGTACAATAAAAAAGGCCGAGTCTTATAGCTCCGGCGTGGTTCTTTTTGGTTTGGTTGGGATTGTATTCTGTTTGTCTTGTTCTTTTGATTTTTGCTTTGCGCGGGATAGGGTGTCGTTGAAGGAAGGTTTCTCAATCTTTTTTAAGGTAGAATACGGTTGTATTTCTACTTGTTTCGGTATTCCTTTTTCTGCCTCATTTATTATTTTGGTTACATGTTTGAGAAGAGCATTACAATTTTGCCGACTGGCTTTCCATAGTGAATCATTGCTTATTGTCTCATAATCATGTCCAATTATATTTCTTAACCTATAAGCTCCACTCCAATTATAGCCAGAATGTTCTTTTTTAAATTCATCGGTTAGTTTATTAGCAAGTTCTCCTATTTGAAATAAATATAAAGAACAAGCAGATCGTTTGTCTTTATAAATTTGTTCGTTGCTATTAAACTTAGAAAAATCTACACCCAGCAACGCTTCATTTATTTCGTCGCAATATTTTTTTATCTTTTTTATAATTTCTAAATCAGTTTTTTTCAAATAATATCACTCCTGTTTTTTCGATTTCAAGTTGCATATCATATGAAAATGTGTCACCGCCATATAAAAAATCTATTTTTTTGTCTAAAGCATCCTCAACGAAACCGGAAATTTCAGCAAATTCTAATATATCCATATTTTCGTCAACATGCGCAATTATATCTACATCGCTTTCTTCTGTAGCTTCACCTTTTGCATATGAGCCGAATAAAATAGCTTTAATTATTCCTCTTTCTTCAAATATAGGAAAGAGTTTACCCCTGATTTCATCTACAGTATAGGTCATGTTAGAAAACCTCCCTTATGTTTAATCGGTTACAACTTTATTTATATTCTTACACGCCTTTCTAAAACTATTTCTTTAGTAATTCTATTATATCAAAATACTGTAGGCGGCGCTACTGTTGGGTATTAACTATCCGGCATCTTTCATAATGTCTTTAAAATCTCTTTTAGCTTCATTAACAGCCTTTTTCTCTTGGCTTGCGTCAGTCCGGCTTGCTACTTTTTCGATGGCTTTTTCTATTGAGTTTATGCAAGTTATAGCGCTGTCTCTAATTTCGATTTGCCGTCCAATCATTTCACGGTAAGGTTTAGCTAGGTCAGAGGCAAACTTGCCTACCTCTTCCGGCCTAGCCACAGCTTGGCGGCCTGTAGCTATCCTAAATAAATTTTTGATAGCATTAGTAGCTTTACTGGATTCTCTGGAGAAGGACTCGATTCTATTAACCATTCTGGCACAACGCTTGATGCTTTTTTGCGCATTAGCTTCCCAGGTTTTGATTGTATTTTCCATATCGCTTACTTGGCTGTACAATTCTTCAAGCTGAGCTTTAGCAGTACCATTATTATCTGAGCTGTCAAGAACTCTAGCCTGTTCTTGTGTTTCCTTTGGAAATTCTATGTCGTTTTGAATAGAATTTGGCTTGTTAAGTACAGATTCCACATACTCATTATAAACTATTTCAAATTCTTCTGCGCTCATGTCTGCTTGCATGGAAGCTAAAGGCAAGGGTGAGCTTGTGCTTTCGTAAGGGGTTTCTGTTTTATTATTATCCATAAACATTTATCTCCTATCTTCGTAAGTAAGATCAACAAAAAATACTACTCCCACCTGCCAACCGCATACTCGTTAGTATAATGAGCCTCACCTTCAAGCTTGCAGTTATACAGCAAGGTACGGATGTACTGCTTTTTGTGAGTGATCTTTTCGGCGACATTTTGAAACTGGTTGATCGCGTGTTCTATGTCCTTGTAAGCTAACTTCATGTATATACTTTGCACCAGGCTTATTGGTTTGCCCTCCTTGCCGATGCGGACGCTTGGTGCT
>Ga0209755_10004702_pt1 | contig 15980 bp, 12 predicted proteins | sample TergutCo191P1_FD_187301 | JGI IMG/M metagenome (GOLD analysis project Ga0209755, IMG submission 187301) | Cornitermes sp. P1 segment gut microbial communities from Petit-Saut dam, French Guiana - Co191P1 (SPAdes) (version 2) | ecosystem: Host-associated > Arthropoda: Insects > Digestive system... | reverse complement strand
CGCATCTGCGCGCCCCCCCCCGGGGGAGGGGGAGGGCCCGTGACGGAGTTTCTGGGGGCGATATGGGGCATGATGCCCTCGACATTCATGATAATGGCGCCGATTCTGATCGCCGCGGCGGGCGGGATGATCTGCGAGCGCTCCGGCGTGGTCAACATTGCGCTGGAGGGCCTCATGGTGATAGGCGCCATGGCGGCGGCCACGACCCACGTCCTCCTGGTCAGAAGCTCGTTTGGCTTTTCCATGCCGGCGGCGCTGGTTGCGGCGGCGCTTATGGGCGGCGCCTTCTCGCTGATTCACGCGTTCGCATCGGTGACGCTGCGCGCCGACCAGGTCATTTCCGGCGCCGGCATCAACCTTTTCTCGCTGGGGATCACGGTCTTTGCCAGCCAGCTTCTGTTCGGCGCCGACCGCACGCCCTCGCACGGCGTGGCCATGACGCGCGGCTTTCTGGGGCTTTTCCCGACGATCTGGATAGCGCTGGCCGTGGCGGCGCTGAGCTGGTTTGCCCTGTACAGGCGGCCCTGGGGGCTGAGGGTTCGCGCGGCCGGCGAGCACCCCCACGCGCTGGCCGCCGCCGGGGTCAGCGTCGCCCGCATCCGCTACGCGGCGGTGGCTGCCTCCGGCCTTCTCGCCGGCCTGGCCGGCGGCTGCATAGTGCTTACCCAGGACAGCCAGTTCTCCACGACCACGATCAACGGAACGGGTTTCATAGCGCTGGCGGCTGTGTCGTTCGGCAGGTGGCTTCCGCTCGGCATAGTCGGCTCGAGCTTTGTCTTCGGCATGTCGACGGCGCTGGCCGTCAGCTTCATCAACATCCGCGCCCTCCGCGAGCGCTTCCCCGCCGACCTCATCGACCCCACGGCGTTCTTCAACGCGATGCCGTTCGTCATCACGCTCGCGACCCTGATAATCTTCAGCGGAAAGGACTACGCCCCCCGCGCCGTCGGCAAGCCCTTCGACAAGGGCAAGGGCTAGCCGGCGCCCCTTATGGCCCGCCGGGCATGGCGGCGCTTTCAGAGCGGGCTTCTCCCGCGGCGCCTCTTGCGGCCGGCGCCTTTGCGCGCGATTGCGCCGGATTTCGAAAAAAGCCTGCCTGCGGCGCTGCGCGAATTTGCGCCCGAGCTTGAGAATTCGGCCTGGTTTCGCTATCTTAAAGGTATGCGGATGCTGCTGCTGCTGCCGGCTCTTTTTGCGCTGATGCCCCTGGCGGGCGCGCGGGCGCAGGCCTCTTTTCCGGAGGCGGGCGCCGCGGGGCAGGGGGAGCCTGCCTGGCTTTGGCGGCAGGCGCTGGGCGGCGCCGTGCAGGGGCAGCCGGCCGTTCACGGGCAGTCGGTGGCGATGGTGCTGGACGGGGGGAGCCTCAGGGCGCACTCGCTTTCCGGCAGGCCGCTTTGGTCTTTTTCGGCGAGGGGGCGCCTGTCCCCTTTTCTGGCGCGATCGGCGGACGGCGTTTCGTACATAGGCAGGGCAAGCGGGGCGCTGATCGCGGTTAACGGCTCGGGGCGCGAGATATGGCGCGCGGGCCTTGGAGACGCGCTTTTTGCCGCGCCGGTTTTGGGCCTGGGCGGCAGGGTCTTTGCGGCCACTTCAAGGGAGATTTTCTGCTTCACCGCCTCGGGGACGCTGCTCTGGCGCAGGCGGCTTTGCCATGCGGCTGCCGCGGGCCCATGGCCGGACGGCGCGGGCGGCGTTCTTCTGGCGCTGGAAAGCGGCGAGGCGCTGCGCATTGGCCCGTTTGGAGAGGCCTGCTCCTGGATGCTGCCGGCGGCGCCTGCCGCGATGGCCTCGGTTGCGCGGCCCTCGCGGGAAGGCGGCGCCGCGCGGCCCGGCGGACAGGCGGAAGGGCTGGTTTTTCTGGCCTTTCTCCCTGGGGGCGAGGTTTGGGCGATCGATCCCTCGCAGCCCGAGGCGCCGCCGGCGGCTGCGGCGCGGCTGCCGGGCGCGCCCGTCGCGGCGGCGGGCAGGGGGGCGCAGGCTGTGGCGCTTCTTGCCGACGGGCGCCTTGCCATGCTTTGCGCGGGCGGCGAGAAGCTGTGGTCGGCGGACAGCCGCGTCCGCGCCGGCCAAAGCGGGCCTGGCGCCCCCGGCGGCGGGGCGGCGCTGGCTTTCGACGAGCGCGGGGTGTTCGCCTTTGCCCACGGGAGCGCCGCGGGCTTTTCGGCCTGCGGGCAAAGCCTTTGGCGCGCCTCGGTCAGTAACGCCTCGGGCATTCCGGCCATGGGCTCTGGCGGCGAGCTTTTGTCGGGCGGCGCGGACTGGATTCTCCATGCCTGGGCCGTGGAATGCGCCGCCTCGGCAGCGGCGCGCGCCGCGGCCGCAGAGCGCGCGGCGGCGGCTGGCGGCGGCGCGGCGGGCCTGCCCGTCCCCCCGTCCCCCCTGCCGGGCTCCCCGCCCCGCTTTGCCGGAGCGCTTGGCGCCGAGCTCGAGGCGATTCGCGGCGCGATTCGCCGGGGCAGCGTCGGGGAGCGCGAGCCTGAGTGGATTGCGCTTCTCAAGGAGACCGCAGCGGCAGGCGCCGGGGGCTCCCCGTTTGCGGCGCGGCAGGGCGCGGCAATTGGGCACAGGATGGAGGCGCTGCGCCTGCTGGGCCTGATTGGCTCGGGCGACAGCGTTCCATGGCTTGCGCGGTTTTTCGCTCGGGAGCGGGAGCCGGCGCTTCGGGCTGCGGCGGCTGCGGCGATTGGCGGCATCGGCTTTGACCGCACGGGCCTGGCGATGCGCGAGTTCGCGGCGGCGGCGTCCCCCGGGAGCCCGGCGCGCGACGAGCAGGTGCTTCTTTCCGTGGCCGCCGCGGTGGGGGCGCTTTGCCGAATGTCGGGCCCGCCGTCATACGAGGCCGGCGCCCGCGCTCTTGTAATTCTCAGCGGCGCCGAGCAGCCCCCGTCCGTGCGCCGCCGCGCGCTGGCCGAGCTTGAAAGCCTGCGGCCTGCGCAGTAGCGGGCGCAATAGCGGCGCATTGGCGGGCGCCGGCTGAATCCGGCGGGGGTTTGATCGGCGCGCTTTGACGGATATGCGCGGCGCCCGGGCTTGGCCCGCGGCGCCGCCGAAAAAGGCCGCGGCTCCTTCTGGGCGCGGCGGCAAGGCTGGACTGCATGGAGGCAGCGCGATGAAGATGAAGCGAAAGAAAACGGTTTTGGTTGTCGACGACTTGTCCGAGTCCCTGCGCTCGCTGAAGGCCGTCCTCGAGGGCAGCTACTCGGTGCGGCTTGCCAAGTCCGGCGAGCTGGCCGACTCGATCCTCGGCTCGGTCTGCGTCGATCTCATCCTGCTCGACATTGAAATGCCCGGGATGTCCGGCCTTGAGTACGCCAAGCGCCTGAAGGGCAACCCCTCCACCTGGCACATCCCGATTGTCTTCGTCTCAGCGCACTCGGCCGCCGAAATCGTCCAGCTCGCCGGCCGGCTCGACATAAAGGGCTACATCAAAAAGCCGGCCAGCCCCGACCTGATCGTGGAAAAAATCGAGGCCATCCTGGGCGCCAAGTGATCGGCCATGCCGCCGGCGCTGCCGCAGTCCCTGCCGCAGTCGCCGTTCCTGCCGCCGGTCTTGTCGCCGAGGGCGCCGCTGCAAGTGCCGGCGCAAATTACGGCGCAAGTGACGTTGCAGATGCCGCCGCGGGCGCTGGCGCAAATTACGGCGCAAATGACATTGCAGATGCCGCCGCGGGCGCTGGCGCAAGTTACGGCGCAAGTGACATTGCAGATGCCGCTGCGGGCGCTGGCGCAAGTTACGGCGCAAGCGCCGCTGCAGGCGCCGCCGCGGGCGGGGAAGCCGGCGCCTTGGCCGCCGATGCCGTCGAGATTGCCGCCGCCCTGGCGGGCCTGGCTCCGGCCCTTGACGCCGGCGCCGGGCTTGAGCGCGCTGGCGGGAGCGCCGCGGCCTACTCGGCGCTTCTGCGCGGCTTCTGCGCCGCGTTCGCCGGCCACGAGAAGGCGATTATGCAAAGCCTCGCCGCCGGGGACTGGAATGCCTGGTCGATAAGGCTTCACGGGATGAAGGGCCTTTTTGCCGCCATGGGCGCCGACGGGCTTTGCGCGCGGGCAGCGGCGCTGGAGAAGGCCCTGAAAGGCGGCGGCTTTGGCGCGTGCAAAGCCGAAACCCCCGGCTTCTGCCTCGCCATCCGCTCCCTTGGCGAGGCCCTGCTTGCCTCCCCGCTTGCGCCGCCTCCCAAGGCCCCCAGGGCCAGGGCCGAGCCCGCGGCGCTGATCGAAAAGCTGGCCGAGCTCAAGGCCGCCTGCCTGCAAGGCGACACCGCCGCCGCCGACGCGCTTTCGGCGCTGCTGGCGGGGATGACCCTCGGCGGCGAGGGCGGCGGCGACGCGCCAAAAGACGAAGCTTCGCGCCGCGGCAATGCGGCGCTCGGAGGCGAAGCGGAGAGCGAAAGCCCTGCGGCGCCGGGCGGCGGGGCGGCGGGCCGCGCGGAGCTGCTTCACGGCGACGACGCGCTGGACGAGATTTGCGCCCTCGCCGACTCGCTGGACTACGCCGAGGCGGCTGAAAAAATCGGCGCGTTCCTTCTCCGCATCGGCGCCGAGTAGCGCCGCCGGCTTGGAGGCTTTTTCGAAGCGCCCCTGCCGCCGCGGCCCGCCGCCGCTTCGAAGCCGGTCTTTCGCAGCGCCATTCGGGTGAGCTGCGAAAGACCGCAGATAAAGGCGATTTACAGGGATTTTCTGGGCGAGCCGATGGGGGACAAGGCGAAGCGGCTGCTGCGCGCGCGCCATGCCTAGCGAAGCCGTTTCATGATCCCGGCTGCCATGCGCCTTTCCCGCCAAAGCCCCGCCTAAAGCAGCCGCTCCAGCTCGCCGACAAGGCCGGCGAAAACCGCGCAGGCGGCCCGCACGGGGGCGGGCGAGGCCATGTCCACGCCGGCAAGCCTGAGCGCGTCGATTGGGAAGCGCGAGCCGCCGGACTTCAGGAATGCGAAGTAGTCGGAACGCTCTTTCTCGCCGCCGCCCAGCACGCGCTGCGCGAGGGCCAGCGCCGCGGATATGCCGGTGGCGTACTTGTACACGTAAAACGGGCGGTAGAAGTGGGGGATGCGAAGGCCTTCCAGGTCGCTTGCCTCCTCCAGCGCCATGTCGGGACCGAAGTACTTTTCCAGCAGGCGGCGGTACTCGGCGCGCAGGACCTCGACGGTCAGGGGGGTGCCGCCCTCCTCAAGCGCGTGGGTGGCATGCTCGAACTCGGCGAACATGGTCTGGCGGAAAAGCGTGGCCAGCAGGTCGTCGGCGCGCTTGCTGAGCAGGTACAGGCGCAGCTCCCGGGCCCCGCTGCTTGCGCCGCTGCCCTCGCCATTGGCGCCGCCGCCGCTGCTTGCGCGATTGCCATTTGCGCTGCTGCCGCTCTCTCCGGCGCCGAAGGCGGCGCTTTTTTCGAGGTGGCGGAAGAGGAGCTCCTCGTTGAAGGTGCTGGCGACCTCGGCCTCGAAGATTGTGTAGCCGTAGTGCATGAAGGGGTTCGAGCGCGCGGAGAGCAGGGAGTGCATCGAGTGGCCGCCCTCGTGCGCCAGGGTGAAAAGGTCGCGGATGCTGTCCTCCTTGTAGTTCATCAGGATGTAGGGGTCGCCGGTGAAGCTGCCGGCGGAAAAGGCGCCGGATCTCTTGCCCTTGCTCTCGTAGCGGTCGGCCCAGCGCCCCAGAAGCCCCTCGCGCTGCGCCGAGACGTACTCGTCGCCGAGGGGGGCCAGCGCCTGCGAGATGAGGTCGACGGCCTGGGCCCACGGCGTCTTTTTCCTGGCGGCCTTGACCAGCGGCGCGTACGCGTCGTAGTGGCGCAGCTCGGAAAGGCCCAGCGCCCGCTTGCGCAGGGCGTAGTAGCGGTGCAGGGCGGGGAGGCTTTCGCCCACGGCGGCCACGAGGCTGTCGTACACCTCCTCGCCGACGCTGTCGGCGAACAGCGCCGCGGCGCGCGCCGAGGAGTGACCGCGTATCCTGGCGGAGATTGCGCCGCGCTTGACGGCGCCTGAGTAAAGCGCCGCCAGAGTCGTCTTGTGCGAGTCGAAGCGCGCGTAGAATTCGAGGTAGGCCCTGCGCCGGACATCGCGGTCGGGGTGCTCCATGAACAGCGACCAGCTTGACTGGGAGAGCGGGCGCCTGCCTTCCGGCGTGTCGACCATGCCGAAGTCCAGGTCCGCGTTGGTCAGCGCCGAGAAGGCCTCCTCAGGAACGCTTTCGCCCTCTGAGTGAAGCGCCAGGATCCGCTCCTCCCTGTCGCCGAGGATGTGCGGGCGGCAGCGCAGGATGCGCCGCAGGTAGACGGCGTAGTCGGCCATGCCGGGATGGGCCAGGAATTTTTCCATGTCGGCCTCGGGGATGGCGAGAATCTCGGGCCTGTCCCACGCGGAAGCCGCGTCGGCCCTTGCGCCGGCCATTGCTATTTTTCCGGACATGGCGCGGGCGGCGCCGCTGGCCTCGTCCTCGCTTTGGCGCAGCATCGCGTAGTAGCCCAGCCGCTCGCCCAGAATGCCAAGGTCGCGGATGAAGCCCATGTAGCCGGCGAGGCTTTCGGCCGACTGCGCCAGCGTCCCGCGGAACGACGGCAGCCCCTCGGCCATCCGCTCGTACTCGCCGAGCCCCTCGGCCCAGGCCTCGTCGCTCGGGAAAAGCCCCGAAAGGTCCCAAGTGTCGCTCTGGGCAATCTCGCCCCGCAGGGGAATGCGCGCCTCGGCGGCGCCGGCTGTCTCGCTCATGGCTCTGCTCTCCTTTGGCGCCGCCGGCCGGGCGCTGCGCCGCTAGTTTTCCAGTATCGTTATCTCGACGCGGCGGTTTCTCCGCATGCCTTCCTCGGTGTCGTTGCTCGCCAGGGGGCGAAGGGCGCCGTAGCCGCGCACCACGATGCGCTCGGGCGGGCGGGCGTTCAGCGCTATCAGGTAGTCCGCGACGACGGCGGCGCGCGCCGCCGAAAGGCGCATTCGGGCCTCCGGGGTGCCGGCCAGCGCCGTGTGGCCGCCGACCAGTATGTCGCGATCGGGGAAGCGCGCGAGTATCTCGGCAATCCCGTCGATTTTTTCCCTCTCGCCGGGAAGCATGACGGCGGTGTCGGCGTGGAACCGGATGTCCTCCATGGCTATCGCGATGCCCTCGTCAACGACGCGCACGAAGACGTCCTGAATGCCGAGGCGCTCAATCTCGCCGGCAATCTCCCGCGCCATGCCTTCCCTGTCCATGTACTCCGACTCGACTATTTCCGCCTCGGCCCAGCCGCGGTACTCGATCGTCCTGCCGTCGGAAAGCTCGAAGATGTAGCGGAACTCCTCGCGGTAGGCCACGGGCTGCCCAAGCTCGGCGTCCCAAAACACGATCTGCTCGGAGTCGCCGGAGATTCTCCTGGGCCACACCCTGCCGGGCACCCGCTCCGGCTCCGACCGTATTCGGAACGAGACGGAAAAGGCCGGGAGGTAGCGCCCCCTCCACTCGCGCGTCCCCAGGAATTCGTAGTGCGCGACGAAGGGGATGACGTAGGGATCCGGTATGCCGAAGTTGTCGCGGAAGTCGTGCGCCTCGTAGCCCTCGTGGCTCCACCTGTCGCCGGGAAACAGCGGCCTGTCGGGGAAGACCGGCACGTTGCGCACGACGGGCATGAAGTACCCGCGCCCGACCTCCATGCGCCCGCGGCTGTCCCTGTAGAACTCGGACTCGTACTCCCTGGACCACTGAAAGCTCCGAATCGCCGACTGCTCGGCGCCGAAGCCCCTGCCGACGGCGGCGGTGGCGCGCTCCGAGGTCTGGAAGGTGGCCCTGTGCCTGCCGGTGCCGCCCTCCTCGGAGACGACCTCTACGGCGATCCTGTTGAGGATTTCGGCCCTGTGGCTCAGCCTGCGGTCGATGAACACGTCCTGATGCACGGTCGATATGACGCGGTACCTGTCGCCCGCCCTGTGCCTGTAGTAAAAAAGCTCCTGCGCCTCCGCCAGCCGCAGCGCCGGAAGCAGCGTCAGCGCCGCCGGAAGCAGCAGCCAGCGCAGGCGCGAAAATCCACCCTTCAATGCGCTTCCCCCTTGCTATAATTGTAGCGGCGCCGGCGCCGGGTTGCAAATTCCCCGCCTGCTTTGCCGGCGCCGAAGGCCGTTCCCCTGCCCGCGCCGCCTGCTTCTCCGCAGGCTGCTTCCCGCCCGGCCCGCGCCAAAAAAAAGGCCCCTTTCGGGGGCCTTTGCGTTGCATCTCCAGGGGGAATCGAACCCCCGTTGTCGGGATGAAAACCCGATGTCCTAACCCCTAGACGATGGAGACACGGCTTTTGCAAGCCTCTGTCGAAAGCCGGGCGCAGCGCCCGGCACCTATGCAGGCAGTCTACAAATTTTCGCGCGCCCGTGTCAAGCGCCCCGGCGAAAGCCCGGGGGAAAATCCGAAAAAAAGCGCCGCGGCGCTACATTTTCAGCCTGGCCTGCACCATTTCGCGGAACCTGCAGACCGTCTCGTTCTCGGGCTCCATGGAAAGCGAGGCATTGCAGTCCGCGAGCGCCCGCGGGTAGTCGCCGACGTGGTAGTGCGCCTGGCCGCGCCTGAACAGGCAGTAGGGCTGGTAGGGGTTGATCTTCAGCGACAGGTTGAAGTCGGCGAGGGCCTGGGAATACTGCTCCAGAAGGGAGTGCGCGATTCCCCGGTAGTAAAGCGATATGTAGCATTCCCGGTTCAGCTCGACCGCCCTGCCGAAGTCCTCCATTGCCTCGCCGTATTTTGACTGGGCGAAATTCGCAAGCCCGCGGTGCTTGTGCATGAGGGAGCGGATTGCCGGGTCTTTTTCCTGGTTCAGCTCGATGATTCGGCTGTAAATGGTCACCGCGTCCTCAAACTGCTTTTCGTTGTGGGCCGTCAGGGCGCTAAGCAGCAGCTCGTCCATGGAGCTGCTCGTTATGTCAAACGCGGTGGGCTTTGGCTGCCTGGCTGCGGAAGGGGAGGGCGCCTTCGCCGCGATGAACGCGTCCGCCGCCTGCTCGACCTTGTCGTAGAAGCTGCCGCGCCTCTCCTCAAACTGGCCGTTGATGTTTTTCTGGTAGTCGCGTATTTCCTGAAAGGCCGCGTCGGCGAAGAAAAGGCTCGCGTTGACGGCCGCCAGCTTGCGCCGCTGCAAATCGAGGGGGCGGAATTCGGCCTTGTAGAATATCTCGTGCTCCACTTCCGCCCACGCGTCCTGGAGAATCGTGCGAATCTGTATCTCCGCGACGTCGCAGCCGGTGTCGCCCCTGACGCGGGCAAATTCGCCGGGGATTTTCACAAGCAGGTGAATAGACTCGTAGGCGAACTCGTTGTAGTAGCGCCCGCCCTTTTTCTCGACCTCGACGACCTCGAAGCGCCTGTGCACTATGGCCTTTGCATGCTCAAGGTCGTTGATGAAGGGGCAGACGATCCGTATGCCCATCAGGTCGGATATGTACGGGGTTTCCCTGCCGGCCTTTTTGTGCTTGACGTATTTCCTGTAGTAGCTGCCGAAATCCTTCACCCGCACCTTGATGGTGGGGCTTGGCGCAATGGGCGCCAGCGCCGCCTTTAGCGCCAGCGCAATGTCCCTTATGGTCAGATCCCGGGCGTCGTACTTTGACTGGTATTCCTTCCGAAGCCTTTCCTTGTCGGGAATAACCGCCCTGGCCTCTGCCTCCGGGCTTGAATCTGGTGGGTTGGCGCCGCTCATCATGTTAAAAAAAGCCGCCTGAAAGCCATGCGGCTTTCAGGCGGTTTTTTTACAGCCCTATGGCTGCCCCGGCTTTCAGGGCAATCACTCGGCTTCCTGCGTCGGGGTGAAAGTGGTCCCGACTGCCTGCCTCTGGGCTTCCAGGTGGCGGAGGATCTGGCTCTGGCCAAAGCGCTCCATTTCCCATATCCTGCGCGCGGTTTCCCGCTCCTGGATAAGGCCCCACACGGCCTCGTCGTCGATGTCGCGGTCGGTGTCCAGAACGGCCCGGTCGTAGATGATCTTCACGTCCCTGAAGTAGGTGATGAAGTCGCCGCCCCTGTGGGAGGCGTCGCGCCTGATTTCAAAGCCGCCGAACTTCACGAAGGGCATGGAGTCTGGGTATATCGGGGTGATGCGCAGGTCGCGGTTCCGCACTTCCTGGATGTAGGCGGGGTTGTCCCAGCGCAGCTCGGCCCAGCCGTCGAAGTTCAGGGGGCCAAGGGGCACCGAGCGCCTGTTCCCGTTGCCGTCGATCAGCACGACCGAAAGCGAGTGTGGGAAATTCAGCCCGTAAACGTTGACCGCGAGGGCCCTTATGGTGCCGACGTTCTTCACGACGCCAAAGCCGTTCTCGAATCGGGTGGTCCCGTCTCCGTTCTCCGCTGGCTCGATGGTCCCGTCGTCCTGGATGTCGGCGGCGGGCTCGAAGGCCGGGATTTCAAAGGGCGGCCTTACGAGGGCCCACGAGTTGAAGGGCTCAAGCGGGAAGTGAACCCTCACGCCCATCACCGGGCCGAAGCGCCTGGACTCGGTCTGCCTGGTGAAGCTCCGGGTCTTGTTGGCCACTGTCCGCGAGGAGGGGGCCAGCTCGACTTCCCAGTTCTCGATGGCGAGGGAGGTCCTCAGCATCCTTCTCTGCTCTTCGGTGAAAGAGCCCGCGAACCTGACGTTGGAAAAGTCCATCAGGGTGGCGCGGTTTTCGTTTGGCGTGTCGTCTTCATCGTCGCCAATCCGCATGTCCGCCGTCAAAAGGTTGAAGTCGATGAGTACGGCTTCATTGGCAAACAGGGAACCTGCGACTAACGACGCGATGACGGCGAGAATGAGCATCTTTTTCATGCACAACTCCTTTCAAAAATTGACTTACCTTAGCGCTGCTAAGAATATAACGAATTCGAGGTTTGTTGTCAACGACATTTCACTCAAATTTCGCTTTCGCCACAAGCCGGGCCTTTCGGCCCCGCAGGATGCGGCTCCCCTCCCTCGCCTGCAAGCCCGGCCGGCGCCATTGCCGGCCGCTTCTCCCGCGAAAGGCCGGGCTTGCGCGCCGGCCCTCCGCGCCTTCTACCGGCGGGGCCCGCCCGCGAAGGCGGCCCTGCCGTCGATGAAAAACCGCGCCTCCCCCACCGAGGGGAAATTGCGCTTTATGCCCGAGCGGAGGGTTTCGAAGCTCTGAAAAGCGTCGCCCCCCTCCAGGGGCGGCATGGCGGCCTCTCCGGAGAAATCCGCGTAAACCACCCCGTTTCGGTACAGCAGGGAATGCAGCGCCGTTCCCCTTGGGAAAAGCGGCCTCGAGCCGGGAGCGGCCGGCCCCAGAAGGGCCTCCTCGACGTACCTTGCCACGTCCTGCTCCCGGGTTGCGGCGCGCCTCAGCATTCTTTCCTCGGCAACCGCATCCCCACTATCAATAGCATAAAACACGAACGTCCTTCTTGCAAGACCCGAAGCGCGAAATTCTATCAAAGCCCCCGCGGTCAGCGCCGCCATTGCCGCCGCCAGCGCAAGGCCCGCCGCCAGCCGCGCTCCCGGCGCCCGCGAGGCGGGCAGCCTGGCCAGAATGCCCCTTAGCCACATGCCTTTTCCCGTCATTGCGCTATTACAAACCCCCCCGAGCGCTCGAAAGCGTCCACGAAATCGGCGATGCCTGAATACACGCCCTCAACCATTCTGCGCAAATAGGCCTCGCTTGTCATCAGCAGCGCGTCCTGCCTGTTCGTCACGAAGCCAAGCTCGACCAGCACGGCCGGCATGTTGCTGCGGCGCACGACGAACCAGTTCTCGGCGCGAAGCCCGCGGTTGGGCATTTCGGAGCCGACGGCGGAGTGAAGGCCGTTCAGTATGGACTGCGCCAGCATCACGCTTTCGGCGTTGAACGCGTCGCCAGTGATTGTGTTCATCATCCTGCGGAGGTAGGGGTCGGGGAACTGGGCCTCGTCCACGATGTCCAGCCGGCGCTGGTACTCGTGGGTGATGTGCCAGACCTCGAAGCCCCTGGCGCTCCTGTTCATTGCGGCGTTGGCGTGGATCGAGACGAAGATTATGCCCTCGTCGTCCCTGGTCGGGACCGAGTTGGCAAGGTCCGTGCGCTCCTCCAGGCTCATCGTTATGTCGCGCTCGCGGGTCATTAGCACGCGCTTGCCGGGGAAGCGCCGGACGAGCATGTCGCGCAGCATTGCCGAGGCGTCCAGCGCTATGTCGGACTCGCGCACCAGGCGCCTGGAGCCGCCGATCTCGTGCTCGAACACGGCGCCTGGGTCCCTGCCGCCGTGGCCGGCGTCGATGACTATCGCGGCGATCCTGTAGTGGAAGCGCTCCTCGGCGCGGGCGAAGGCTCCGCGCGCGGCGGCGACGAAGGCCTCGGGGAAGGCAAGCTCGCCAGCCTCGACGTGGGGCAGGGGGACGGCGTGGAGGTCCCTGCCGTTCACCATGAGGAAGCCGGCCTGCCCGGGGGCCTGCGCCGCGGAGAAGGCCGCGTGGCGCCCGCCGGCGGCGAAGGAGCCCTCCTGAAAGAACGGGTCCCAGCGGAAGGCGCCGGGCGAGCCGGCGGCGGCGGAGATCGCCCCCATTGCCTCGTCCAGGGTGAAAAGGCGCCCCGGGCCCTGCGCGCCGCTGCCTGCGCCTGCGGCGGCGCCGCCCGCCCCGGAGCCGTAGGCGCCCGCGGCGGCCTGCGCGAGAAGCAGCAGGGCGCAGGCGAGCGGGAAATGGCTTGCGCGCGCGGCTTTCAATCTTCCCCCGTTTGCCGGCTGAGCAGCCGGCCGATGTGGTATGCCGCGCCCTGGCAGCCGCCCCTCGCCAGGGCCGCCCAGAACTGCCTTCCCAGGCGGGCGCTTTTATTATCGGCCTTTTTCGCGCCGTTCCCCCCGCTTTCGGCGCGCCCGGCCGAAAATTCGCCCGCGGGCCGCGCCGCCTCCGGCTCTGCCGCCTGCGCCGTATGCAGGCCAGCGATCCTCAGCGCCGCGGCCAGGCTTTCCGCGGGGCCGCGCCCGGCCCAGTCCCTGAGCCCGGAGCGCTCGAATTCCGGGAAGGGAACGGGCTCGGCGCAAATAAGGCCTGTGGAGCCGGGCTCGTCCTCGGGAAGCGCCGCCAGCAGCGCCTCCAGCTCCGGGCCCAGGGCGAAGGCCGGCGGGGGGAAGGCGCCGGAGTATGCGCCCTCGCCGCGGAGGAAGCGCCCGGTCTCCGGGTCGGCGGGATCCAGCGCGACCAGAACGGCGCGGGCGGCGCTTTCGGCCGCGGCGACCGCGGCCTCCCTGTCAGGCGCGGCGCTGACGGCGCTGCCGCACTTTGAGACGTTGTTTCGGGGGAAGTCCGCCCTTTTGCCCTCGGCGGCGTAGACGAAAACGTCGCGGGCGCCGGGAACGGCGCGGGCCTCTGCGGCGCCAATGACGGCCTTCACGGTTCCCGGGATGGAGATGAAGGCGCGCTCGGCGCTGTGCCAGGCCCTCTGCGGCTCCAGGCTGCCGGGATCCCGGCCCATTGCCAGGAGGATGGCGGCGCGGATGGGCTCGGCGCCGGAGGAGTAGGGGTAGGTCCAGCCGGACATGTAGCCGCCCGAGAGCCGCGCCGCGATCTCGCCTATGACGGGCCCGGACGGCGACATCTTCACGTCCCCCTTGGCGGCGCCCGCGCAGCCGGGATCGGCTATGCCCAGCGCCCGGACGCCGGCGCGAAATGCCTTTAGAACCTCGGCCTGCGCATCCGGAGGCGCCGCCGAGGGCATGGTGTGGCCCATCTCGACGAAGTAGGGGGGGAAGAAAACGTGGCGGTCGGCAATGCCGCAGGCATGGATCTCGCCGCCGCGGACGATTGCGTCGATGGAGAACTCGGGCCCCTCGACGTAGGCCTCGACTATGGCGCGGCCCGAGCGCGAGTGGGCCAGAGCGCCTTCGGCCGCCTCGAGCAGCTCGCCCATGGAGCGCGCCATTCGGCACCCTCGGGCGCCCATGCTGTCGACCGGCTTGACGACGAGCGGGAAGGGCGCCGGCAGCTCTATGCCGGCGCCGCCTCCGGCGAGATCGGCGGCGCGGATCGTGGCGCACTCGGGCGAGGGGACTCCGGCCTTTTTGAGGCAGGCGCGCATCCGCCCCTTGTCCGAGGCGTTCAGCGCCGTCTCGTAGGGGATGCCCGGCAGCCCGAGCCTCTCGGCGGCCCACGCGACCGAGGCGGAGAAGTCCGTCCCTGCGGTCATTATCCCGCCTAGCCCGCCCGGCTCAGCCTGCATCCCGCGCGCGAAGGCCTCGACGCCCTCTTTGTCGCTGAGATCGACCTGCGCGAAAAGGTCAGCCATGCCCGCGCACGGGGCGGCGGCGCTTCCGTCCAGCGCCGCGGCGAAAAGGCCCAGCTCCCGCGCGATTCTGATGGCCGGCCCCTGCATGACGCCCGCGCCCAGTATTATGATTCGCCCCCGCATGACGGCATGGTAGCGATATTTCGCCCGCCTGCCAAGGCGCCGCCCGCGAAGGGCGCCGCCTGCGAAAGGCGCCGCCTGCCAAGGGCTCTGCGCCCATGGGGCGGCTGGCAGAGCGCGCGGCGCTTGCAAATTGCCTGCTTGCCCGCTATGCTTAGCAAACAGCCCAACGCGGCGCGCAAAATACTCAATATGCTGAGTATTTTGCGCGCCGCGCCGGGCAAACTGAGAGGCGCGTATGTTCAAACGAAGGCTGGCGGCGCAGATCGAGAGCCGCATGCGGGAAAAGAGGCTCTTCATGCAGGCGGTGATCGGCCCCAGGCAGACTGGCAAGACCACCGCGGTGCTTCAGGCGCTGGAGGCGCTTGGCATGCCCAGCCATTTCGTCAGCGCCGACGATCCGACGGTTGTTTCCGCGGAATGGCTGTGCAACGAGTGGGAAAAGGCGCGGATCATGAGCAGGCAGCGCGGCGGGGAGGTCGTTTTGGCGATTGACGAGGCGCAAAAGATCCCCCAGTGGTCGTCCATGGTGAAATTCCTGTGGGACGAGGACTCGCGGAAAGGCGCCCCCGTGAAGGTGATTCTGTCCGGCTCGTCCTCCCTGCTCATCCAGAAGGGCCTTAGCGAGTCAATGGCCGGGCGCTTCGAGGTGCTGTTCTGCTCGCACTGGAGCTACGGGGAGTGCAGGGAGGCCTTTGGCTACGGGCTTGACGACTTTCTGTTTTTCGGCGGCTATCCAGGCGCTGCGGCGCTGAGGGGCGACACGGAGCGCTGGGCGCGCTACATGGGCGCGTCGATCGTTGAGCCGGCTCTTTTCGGCGACGTGATGCAGATGGAGGAGGTGCGCAAGCCGGCGCTGCTTCGCTCGCTGCTTGCGCTGGGGGCGGCGCATTCCGCGCAGGAGCTTTCCTACACCAAGATTCTGGGGCAGCTTGCGGACGCCGGCAACGCGGTGACGATCGCGCATTACCTTGACCTTCTGGGCAAGGCCAACATCCTCTGCGCGCTTCCCAAGTACTCCGGCAACAAGATTAGGTCAAGGCAAAGCTCGCCTCGGCTGATGGTCTACGACACGTCGCTTCTCATGTGGGCGGCCGGGAGCGGGCGCGAGCGCCTTTTGGAAGCGCCGGACGCCCGCGGGCGGCTGGTCGAAAGCGCCGTTGGCGCCTGCCTTATGGCGCGCGGGAGGGAGGAGGGCTTTTCCGTCTGGTGGTGGCGCGACCGGGACAAGGAGGTGGACTTCGTCATAGAAAGCGGCAAGAATTCCGGCGGCGGCCTGCCCGCGGGGACGGGAGCGCTGACGGCAATCGAGGTGAAGAGCGGCAGGCTCAAGCACGTCAGCGGCGGCATCGAATTCATCAGGCGCTACCCGAGCGCTCTGAGCCTGACCGTTGGCGGCGGGGACTGCCCGCTCGAGGACTTCCTGGACGGGAAGGTCCCGCTGTTCAAGTGAGCCCCGCCAGGCTCTGGGTCATGTCTGTGCTGGTATGCCGCAATTGACATTTTTTGCGAAGTGTGCCAGTATCTTCATTGAATGAAGCAGTTCGGCATGTCTGGTGCGCCTTGGGGCGGCTGCCTAGGCTGGGCGCAAAGGCGCTTTCAAATGAATGTCTCGCTCTCTGGCAGCCGCCTGCGGTGCCGCCAGCGCTGCCTACCCCCCCCCCCCCCCCCCCCCCCCCCCCC
>Ga0209755_10004701_pt1 | contig 15981 bp, 13 predicted proteins | sample TergutCo191P1_FD_187301 | JGI IMG/M metagenome (GOLD analysis project Ga0209755, IMG submission 187301) | Cornitermes sp. P1 segment gut microbial communities from Petit-Saut dam, French Guiana - Co191P1 (SPAdes) (version 2) | ecosystem: Host-associated > Arthropoda: Insects > Digestive system... | reverse complement strand
GGGTTACTGTGCCAGGAAGAGCGAGTTCCCTTATGTTGTTGTCCCCGAAAGCCCCGTTCCCGATGCGCCTAACGGTGGGAGGGATGAAGACGGTGGCGATCTGCTTGTTGAAAAACGCCGTGTCCCCTATTGATACAACCGGTAGTCCCTGTATGCTGGAAGGGATAATCAGATCCGATACCGAGTGCTTCCTGAATCCGGTTATTTCCACGGCGGTACCGTTTTCAATGAGCCGTATGCTGAAGTTCTTTTCAGGGGTGACCTGTTGTTGGGTCGCACATGCAGAAAATACTGCAAGTATTGCAACAAGCCCCAAAACCGTTGTTTTATTGCGAAGCCTTTGGTTTAATACCCCGCAGCTTGCTGCGGTAACTGGGGGGGCGGGGGATTTGTTCCCCCGCATACGCAAATATTTCTAAGTGAAATCTTCGATACCCAGGAGCTTGCTCCTGGGAGATTCATTCATGTACAATCCTATATTCATCTAAAGCATGGTCTCAAGGGCACGACTTCTCAAATTCCCGTTATCCTTGCTATCTTCTTCTGTTTAAGAAGCCAAAATCGTAACCCAGCGACACGCTTACTACGCTGTAGCGAAAATCCGATATGTTGTTGTTGGACCAGCGCATGTCCACGAAAATACTGCCTGGGCCGACCCTGTTTCCCATACTTAAACCAGCGGTAAAGCCCACTTCATCGAGAAAATTATCCAAAAGAGGGAAGAACAATACACCCCCCAGTAGGGAAAAAGACGATGTTCCACTGCGAGCGGTAATCCTGAGAAGGGCGGGCACCATTAGGGAAAAGTCTTCGAAATCCACGAAAATGCATTCAATCTGCATGCCCAGAAATAGGGCCATGGGGTTAAGTGGGAAGTTGGCGAACTGAAAATCAAGAAACTGTACATTAAAGTGGATCGCTGGTCTGATGTTTTCTGGAAAAGCAAGAAGATTTTCAATTCCTCCCGCCCGCAGCCCAACGTACAGCCACCTGTTTGGTATAGGTGGGTGCTGATAAACAATCAAAATCTCCCTTTCCTGGATTATTGGCTGCTGGATGGGCGGCGGCGGCGGTGGTGGCGGCGGCAGGGGAGGGGGTTGCGGATGAATAGGCCCAAGCACAAAGGCTCGCCCTTCCCTGGGAATCCATTGGAAAAGCAACCCGACCATAAAAGGCATAATCGTACTGACTGTTTCCTGGTTCGGGGCGAGCATTTCGTCAAAAAAGAGGGGGCGGTGGCCTGATACTTCCCATAAGTACAGCCGCAGGTATCTTTGCCCATACATGTTGTAGAAAACTTGACCGGTAATGGCAAAAGGAACATCCCCCGTCAGCGATGGGCTTGGGCTTACGAATGGAGGAAAACCGCCTTCGGGAACATCGGGGGGCAGATCGGACATGTCAATTAGGATCGGCAGAAAGCCATCCGTCGCGGCAACCGCATCATACAATTCATTTACAAACTGGCCGATGAGTTCCTTGTCATCCCCCCAGAAAGGGATTATCGCCACATGCCTGTATCCAATCTGGGCAAAAAGATGCAGAGGCAAAAGCATGAACAAAATGCACAAAAGCAGCCTAACGTTTCTCGACCTCATAACATTAAGTATATTGCATTAATGGCGAAAGTAAACATACTGCAAACGCTCGTGATTATAACAGGGAACGATCGATCAATAGGCTAACTTACTCAATAACCGTACCAACGAATTCCCCGCCGGCGATTATCTTTCGCAAATTCCCCAGATCCTTACCCGCGGCGCATATAACCCTAATGCCAGTTTCCTGCGCATGGCGGCTGGCGATAGGATCGAAGGGGACGTTCTTTCCTGGAACCCATTCATCGCCAACCATCGCGCGGAAATCCGCCCAGGAAACGCGATCCAGGGGGCGCGCGTTGGGGTCCTTGCGGGGATCGGCAGTGTAGACTTTCTCTATGTTCGAAAGGTTGACGACGGTTTTCGCGCCGAAACGCTCGGCCAGTAATACCGCGTCGTAATCCGATGAAAAACCGGGTTTCCAACCGGCGGCCACAAGCACCCTGCCGGCGATTGGCTCGGCCACCGTGGGATCGGTAACAACATCCTGGGGGCACCATTCGGACATTACCGCCTTTACAAGTTGGGCGTTCAGCCTTGTCGCCATGACACCTATCCAGTCGGCCTCGTCGTCGGATGCCTGGCAGATTTCGCGGTATGCGTTCTGCCAGGCCCTTGCCGGGCCACCGCCGCCAACCACGAAAACAAAACGCCGCCCAGCATCCTCTTCCAGAAGCTCGCGGATAAGCCCGACAAAATTTTTCAGAAACTGTACGTCAACGCCATCTGGGGCCACTATTGAACCGCCCAATGAGATTACTGTTACCATGGTTCTATTGTGCATGTATTCCTGTAATTATGATATTCCCCCACAGGCTATAATACGATTCTATGCCGCCTATGACTTCCTCCCACAGGGTCTGCAGCGCGTAGGATCGGACCTGCGTAATCGTGCGGCCACGGGGGTCCAACTGCGAAATGTCGGTAAAGCCCCTGGAAAACGCGATTCGCCAACTGTCGATGTTGCCAAAGTAGAAGGCAGCCGCGTCGTCGTAGGCATCGGCCACGGGGGGAACGAAGTTAGCTGGGATTGCCCCCGTCCCGGTGACTGCTGCGCCCATCGCGGGGTCCACGGGAATCCAGCCCAGGCCGTCAATCCAGAATTCCGCCCAGTAATGGTTCATGGTCTGGCGGTCGCGGCCCACCAGTACCCCAGCGACGGGCTGGCTGGGAATGCCTACAGCCCTTAGCAGGGTGGAGTACAGAAGCGCGGCCAGGAAGGTATCGGCCCGACCAGTTTCAAGCACGGAAAAAATGTCCCCCTGCACTCTGGCATCCCATACGATATTTCCGCCAAGCATCCAGTCGTAGATCCTTCTTGCCTGTTGGTACGGGTTTGTTTCCCCAGCAATGATGGACATCGCAAGGTTCATTATTCGCGGATCGTCCGCCGGAAGGTTTGGGCCGCCCCTGGTATGGGCATCGCGCATCGGGGAGATTGCCTCACGCCTTATCTCCTGGGGCTGCACCGAGGTGCGTATTCCGTACACGTCCACCGTCCAGGACATGCTGACATCCGTGCTGGAATGAGCCTCCAGGTTGTCCAACCTGTAAAGGCTGGTTCCAAAATAGTCCAGTATGAATGGAGCGGGATTGCTGAAAAGCATCTCGACGTTTCGTTGCGCCGCCGACACGGCGGGGAAGGGTACCCACAGGTGCAGCGTGTTGGGTGCTTCCGCGATGCCGGTCCTTATGTTTACCGAGTAGGTTATGATATAGCTTCGCCTGTCAACAAAGTCCTTGGTTCCGGGGCTTCCGTTGACCTCGAAAACCAGGGGGGAAGATCTGCCCCTTGCGGTGCGCACTTCCATGTTTCCGCTGACCGCGCCGTCGGGAACGCGCACCCGTATCTCGCGGTCGGTCCACAGTTCGTACCCGAATTCCGCCTCGGAAACCTCGATAAAGTCCTGCCCAGCAGCCCAAGCGCCCTGGGCGTTTCGCGAAAAGAAAACCCCGCCCGATCCGCGCGAGTTGCCGAAGCCGCTGCCGGTTATCGTGACTATGGATCCGATGGCCCCGGCGTGTGGCATTACCGTGCTAACCATGGGGCCAAGCCCGGTTCTGCCGTCCACCGTCCTTGGCAGCGCGGCCTCGTTCACAAAGATTACGCCGTTGCTTCTTCTGCCGCCGACATGGACAAAGACCAAGCCCGCCTCGCCCAGTTCCGGAATCCGCAAGCGAATCCTGTTGTCGCTCCATTCCAGGTATGCGGTTCCGGTAGGTTGCGCCCCAGCTATCGTAACGAAAGACGCATCGCGTTCGTCGCCGAAAGAGGAGCCCAGGATTGTAATCGGTTCCCCCATGATCCCGATCGATGGGTAAATCGAAAAGATGACGGGATCGGCGGATCGGCAACCGGCAAGCAGAAACAGTACCGCAAGGGTTGGCAGGATATACTTTGTCTTATTCTTCGTCTTCATGCGGGTACATGGTAAGGACCACTTCGATGGAAGGCGTGTCTTCCCGCACTGGCCCCAAGGGGAAAAAGTAAATGGGCTCGCCGAAGCGCACGGGGATCGTCTGCATCGAGGCATGGTATCGAATGCCCCTGTTGGGGGTTTCCATCCAGATCTGGCCCTGCGCCACAAGGAACTTTCTGGTTCCCCCCCGGCGCACATAAGGGGTAAACTGCACGGCGACCACCACGTTTGTACCGACAAGTTTCACTTCCACAGGATGCCCAGGAATCGTCACCTTTCTGTGTGACTCGTTCCAGGAAACGACCCGGTCCCGCTCCATTATGCGGGCGTTGATGCATAAAAGGACGGCCTGTCCCGTAAAACTGAGGAACAGCCCCTGCCGTTCGTCTTCCCTGGGGGAAACCTCAACGGGAACCGCCGGCGCTTCCTCTATCTGCTCCATTTCCTCGGCCGCAGCAAACATGGTGTAAAACAGAAGGGCGCACAAAGCGCATACGCACAAGCGCATGTTAGTTTCTTCTCCGTCCTTGCATATTCCAGCTTGCTATCTGCCTGGAATAGTCGGCAGCCATTACGACTGCCGGTTCGCCGTTGCTGACAAAGCTCTGGCTTTCAGGCAGACGAAGTATCAGCATCTCGCTTCCACCGCGACCGATAAGGTACTCGATAACGCTTTCGATGTCCTGCACCGGCACGTCGAACTCCGTTTCGGAGATATGGTTTATACTGGCCGCATCGGGGGTCCTGAGAAACAAAAAAGCGAAAGCCAGGCCAGCAATCAACAACGCCGCCGCCGGAATCGGCAGGGAAACGCTTCGCCGCCATATAGTCCTACGACGGGGGAACATTTTACCACTTCTGGAAACATTAAGCCTTTGCCATACCCGCTCCCCGGCCTCGTTGACGGTGGTTTCCTCCCCGGTCGCATTTCCCTGGGAAATGCTTTTGTACGCCTTGATTCGCCCGGCGCACAAGGGACAGTCCAAAACATGGCTTTCCAGCTTCTCTTTCCAGGGGGATGGCAATTCCCCGTCCAGATAAACCGAAAGCATTTGACGATCTGGGCACGCTTTACTCACTTTGTCGTCTTCCTTCCTTTCTCGGAGCGGGGATTGCTGTCCTGTACAATTCCTTGCAGCAAAACGGCCAGTCTTTCCCGCGCCCTGAAAACTCTCACCTTGACGTTTCCTTCGCTTATACCAAGCATCCGTCCAATTTCCTTATAGTTCAGTTCGGCATATTCCTTTAACACCAACACGATACGAAGGTTATCGGGTAGCTTGTTAAGTGCCACCACTACCTCGCCCTTGGTTTCTTTTTTTACAAGCAGCCCCTCGCCAGTTTCCGCCTGTTTGGTTTCCTCTTTGAACGCCCGCTGGTACGCCTTGCGCTCGCGTTGCTTGCGTTTCGCGTAGTTCAGCGCGGCGTTCTTTACCACCCGAATAAGCCAGTACGTCGCCTCGTCCAGGGTAGGAAAAACCATGTTTTTTTCGTGCAGCCGGGAAAAGGCATCGTGACAAAGATCCTCTGCCGCCTCGCCCGATCCAGCAATACGGAACGCCACCCTGTACAGGACGGGGAAGGCGTTGTCGTACACCTTACGAAAATCCGCCTCAGTCATTGATGTTCCCTGGCATCCGTTTTCCTATTTACAAACAAGCCTTATCCTCTTTTGTTACAGTTGACACTCCGCCAGGTCGTCCCGTTCGGGCCGTCCTCCAGGATTATGCCACGTTCCTTTAGGCCCTGTCGTAGGGCATCGGCTTTGGCAAAATCCCTTGCCTTCTTTGCCTCGGCTCTTTCGGCTATAATCGCGCCGATTTCCTCTTCTTCCTCTTTTGTAAGCCCGCCATTGGACTCGTCAAGCGAATCCCGCAGACCCAAACCAAGCACCTCGTCCATGCAAAAAGCGGTTTCCAAGGCGACCGACGCCGGAACCGAGGCATCCCGCAGCAGTCCCCATAGTTCCGCCAAGGCGCGCGGGGTGTTTAAATCGTCCAGTATCGCCGCGCCAAAGGCCTTTCTGTATTCCCCCGCCTTGTCGTCGTCCGCCACCGCGCCCGCTTCGCCCGAAGTCGCCCTTGCGTTGATTCTGTCCATCAGAGATCTGCGGGCGTTTTTGGCCCCATCCAGACCGTTCCACGAAAACTGAAGCTGGCTTCGGTAGTGTCCGCCCAGCAGAAAGTACCGGTAATCAAGCGGATGATAGCCCGAATCGACGAGTTTTTGCAAGGTCAGGAAATCTCCGGACGATTTGGACATTTTTTCCTTGTCCAGAACAAGGAATTCGTTGTGCAGCCAGTAGCGGACACAGGGGCTTTTGCCAGTGGCGGCTTCGCTCTGGGCTATCTCGTTGGTATGATGCACGGGGATATGGTCTATGCCCCCCGCGTGAATGTCGAACTGTTCCCCAAGGTATCTCATGCCCATTGCCGAGCATTCGATGTGCCAACCGGGGTAGCCCTTGCCCCAGGGGCTGTCCCAGACAAGGGCCTGGTTTTCGAATTTGCTTTTCGTGAACCATAAAACGAAATCCCTAGGGTTTCGTTTATGCCCATCGGCATCGGTGCGTGATCTTGTTTTATCATCGTCGGGCCGCAGCAGGGAAAGCCCACCGTAGCCTGGGTCTTTGGATGTGTCGAAGTATAGGTTCCCGCCGGCAAAGTAGGTGAAGCCGTTTTCCTCGATACGCCGAATAAGGGCGATCATGTCGGGAATGTGGTCGGTTGCCTTGCAGACTACCGTTGGGCGCAGTATGTTAAGGCGATCCGTGTCGGCGAAAAAGGCCTGGGTGTACATCTCGGCAATCTCAAGCACGGCCTTGCCCCGTTCCTCCGCGCTTTTCACCATTTTGTCCTCGCCGTCGTCGTTGTCGCCGGAAAGATGCCCCACGTCGGTTATGTTCATTACATGGTCCACTTCGTAGTCTTGCCAGCGCAGGGAGCGAACAAGGGTGTCGTGCAGAACGTAGGCACGTAGGTTGCCTATATGGGCGTAATTGTAAACGGTAGGGCCGCATCCGTAAAAGCCGACTTTACCAGCCCTAAGCGGCTCGAAAATCTGCATTTTTCGCCCAAGGGTGTTGAAAAAGGTGAACGGGGTATCCATAACTTACCCTTCAGATTACGCAAAACTGCGATAAAAGGCAAGGCGACTGGTGATTAGGCTGGTGAATTTTTTTGCGAAATTCCACCCGCAAATCTTAAAATATAGGCAGCGGTTTCCTTGCCAAGAACGCCCTGGCCGGCTATTTTCTGCGGTATGCGGACCACGATGTTCGTGCCTTTACCCGCCTCGCTTTCCACCTTAATCTGTGCGTCCATCATCTGTACCAGGCTGTACACAATGGGCATACCCAACCCCGTGCCTTTGATCGAGCGTTTTTCCCGCTCGTTAAAGCGCGTGTACTCGCTGTACAACTCGTCGATCTGTTCCGGGGTCATTCCCTGGCCGGTGTCGCGAATGCCGATTACAAGCGTAACGTATCCTTCGGTTATGTTCTGACTCTGCAAGGTCAGTTCCACCCAGCCGGATACCGTATACTTGAAGGCATTTGACAGCAGATTGTTTACGAGCTGCTTAATTCGAATTTCATCTCCCGTTAGGAAAGCCGGTATTTTCTCGTCAAGTTGCATTCGGAACTCAATCTTTTTACTGCCCAAATACATAAGATGGGTCTGTACCACGTCGCTAATCATGCCGGCAACCTCGTATTCCTCGTGCATTAGCGTCATGCTACCCGCTTCTATCTGGGAAAGGTCCAAGATGTCGTTGACGATCTTAAGCAACATGTCTGCCGAGCTTTGAATCTTGGCAAAGGCCGCTTCCGTATTGGGTGGCAGGGGTGGGTTTTGCAGTTGGATTTCCGAAATGTCCAGAATGGCCGTGATTGGCGTGCGAATTTCCTGGCTCATCCTTGCCAGGAACCTGCTTTTTGCCTTGCTGTGCTCCTCGGCGGTTTCCACGCGCTGACGTTCCCCCTTTAACATACGCAGGTCAAATATGTAAGCCGCGACGACGTACTCGCCCTTGTGGGTAAAGCGTATGAACGCGATATCGCAGGGAATGTACCCGCCCTCGTTTCGCTTCTGTAGAATCCATTCAAACCGCTGTGAACCTATATCAAGGGCCTTGTCAAAATGCTTCTTGAGCTTGTCAAACCGGTACTTGGAAAATATTTCCCTGAATTTTTCGATGCCATCGGGCTTGCTTTCGAAATCTAACAGGTTCAGCGTTTCCTTGTTGCAGTCAATGGCCTCGAAATCCTTGTTGATAAGGTAGCAGGCAATCGGGGTGCCGTCCAGCATCAATTGTATACGTTCCTCGACCTCCTGCATCCTTTGCAGGGTCTTTTTAAGCTTGGTAACGTCGCTGCTGTAAGTCACGACCACCGGCTCGTCGTTCAACATCGTGCGACAGCCTACTATTTCCAAAAAGACGGACTCGCCGGCCAGTTTTTTGGTTACAAAGTCGAAGCTGTCGGAACCGCCCTCGAAAATCTTTGTTAAATGCCTTTTCCATTCCGTCAGGGTGGATGTGCCGTCTGGCTGAAGCTCGGGCAGCCTTTCTGCCCATCTTTCCTTGTGATCCTCTTTGGACAAAAACGCGTAAAAATCAAGGGTGGTCTGGTTGCAGTCAACGGGGTTGCAGTCCTTGTCCCAAAATTCGATTACCAGGGGGGCAACATCAAGCATAAGCCTTATGCGCTTGTTTATCGCGCGTTCGACGTTCTGCGCCTCGTAAAACTCGCGAAGGTCCCGGACAAAGCTAAGCAACTGGGTTTCGCCCCGCCATTCCACTCGGACCAGGGTAACCTCGCAAGGTATGGGTTCTCCGCTTATGCTTTGGTGCATCCATTCGAAACGATTTTGCCCCGTTTCGAAAGCTATACTGTCCATCGCCAACGCTTTTTCCATGGATTCCCTGCCATCGGGTTGGAAACGCGGTTGAAGCTCGAAAAACCTTTCTATATATTCCTGCTTGTCGCGCAGGCCAAATACCCTTGGGGCCTCTTTGTTGCATTCTATGACGCTGGAATCCCTGCCGCTTATATTCGAAACCAAAGGCATGTTGTCGATAATGCTGCGAAGCCTTTCCTCCGAGGTTTGCCTTTCTTCCATGCTTTTCGTCAGATGCGAGACGAAGAACATGGTAAACATGAAAAGGGCTACCAAAAGGGCGGCCAGGGTAAACATGATTAGGGCCAGGCTTCGAAGAAGGGGCCCCCGCGTAACGCTGGTTGGGATTACGGCGATTAAAGTCCAACCGATGGTTTCCAGGGGGACAGCTATGAAGTACGATTGCCCCAGCTCGTCGTCGTTGAATACCCCAAGTCTTGTCCCGGCGGCAATGTTATTCATTAAAAAGTCGCCGTTGGGTATATTTCTAAGGCTGTACATTTCGACACCAGGTCTGGGGGCGTAAGTTGGGTGGGCGATTATGCAGCCTTCCTCGCCTATCAGAATCAGGTAGCCGTCCGCCATGACATGGTATTCGTCAATTCTTTCAAGAACGGAGTTTATGGAGATTGCCGCACCAACGGCAGCTCCGATACTGGGCAGCCAGGTGGATATGGCGACCGCGATATTCCCGCTTGAGTAGGACAGATATGGTTCGGTGGCGGCCAGTCTGCCTTCGCCTGCGGCAGTGGCTGCAATATACCAAGGGCGATCCGTGGAAAGCCAGCCTTCTGGGGGAATCCAGCCGACACCGGTGATTACTCGCCCGTCAGCAAAGCCTATGAATATATTTTCGATAAAGTCATATTCCGCGACAAATTCTTCGGCGATTGTTGCAAAATGCTCTTCTGAGGGCAGGGCCCTTAAAACGGTGGACAGGCTGCTTACCACCTTGCCCGCCGTGCCAAACCAGTTGTCTATTTCTGCCGCATGGATATCTTTATCACGTTGGGCCACACCCACGACATTGTCGTAGATAATGCCGCGTACCATGGTGTTGACTATGACGAATATTGTGACCAGGGCTAAAAGCGAAAGGGTGGCTATGCCCAAAACCAGCTTAACGGAAAAGCTTAGCCTTGTTTTGTGGCGATTGGTGAATTTCGTTTGTGTGTCCATGCATCTTACCCTGCCTCATTCAGGGTATTATAGCATACATATGACTTGTGTAAAGTCGGAAGAAAAAGCATTCGCCAGAATTTTGCTATATAAGAGGCTAGCATTTTTCTGGAAATATGTCAATATATAACGTAAGGAAGTTATGAATACGAACCCCATGCTGGACAGGCTTGTTTCCCAGATGAATATTGACGAGCGGCTAGGTCTGCTCGAAAAAATAAGGCGTAGCTCTACGATATCCTTTGAGCCGCTATACGTGTCCAAAGAGGAAGACGAGCAGAGTATAAATTTCGAGGAACAGTACAAGAGACTTCCGTGGTTTGTCCGTCTATTCTACTGTATAATCGGCTTCTTTTCGGGGAAGACCCCGGTAAACATTTTCGAAAACGGGCGGATGCTTATGCTTGGGAAGAGCATAGAGGCCAGTGCCCCGGGCGTTTACGATTACAGGCAGAATCGTCTGTTGGATGGTTTTTTCCAGTTGCTTATCGACCTGAAAGATTCGGCCCGCTTTTTCTACAATGTGCTGGACACCAGCATCAACAAGGACAGGGGGGCCTTTTATGCCATTCTGGGCTCGTTGGAAATGGAGGAATTGCACAGAAAGCTCCAGGTAGAATGCAGCCCTCACGCGGCCTTCGAGAAAAACCCCGACTTGCTTCCTGCCAACCTACGGCAGGTCATAACACGCGCCACAGAGGAAACGCTTCAGTCGATACCCGATACCAAGCGGGAAGTCATGTACTATCATGCCCGCTCGCTGAATTATCTTAGGGAGCTATCCTGTTTTCTGTTCGACAGGCTTATTCTTGCTTTCGAGGCAACGCCAACGGGGCACATTTGCAGAATAAGCTCCACGGTAAGGGAAATGCTGCTGAACCTTGATAAGGTCCTTTTTTCCCTAAGGGATCCCCCTGCGCTTTCGCTGTTCGAATCGCTTTTCGTTTACGAGCTGGAGACAAGATCGGGCGAGATGGGTTTCAACATGGACAGCGAAATGGAGGTGCTGCTTTCGCGGGCGGGAAAGGCCCTTGCGACAATCCGCAGTTTCAACACGAAAATACCACTTACCCGCATAATCCGTTGTAACATGCGTAACACCAGCTATACCCCTGGGCAGGTAAGCGGGGGCGAGGACTGGTTCCAGGTGTACCGCAACTACTGGCGACAGCAGGCCGACAACGCGATAACGGACTATTTTGTAAGAAAAAGGCGCATGGATATCATCGCCTCGCTTGAAGCCTTCTTCGGTACCACTCCAGAGCCTCTTGTCAATGCCGCCTCTGACGCGAACAAGGACGGGTTTCCGCTGCCCGAGGCCTTTGCCCTCTCGTTTCTGAAAGCCTTTCATGGCATTCTGCCAGGCAGGATTAGCAATGTGCTGCGGTCTATCATCATGGATGGGGAATTTACGAAGCGGGAAGACCGTATAGCGTTAACCGAGTCTTACAACGACCTTATGTACATGGCGGGGCATATACAGGCGTTGGACGCGAAAATAGCCCCGAACGGGGAGCATGGCAAGCGTTATGTGAATGTAAAGCAGGAAACGGAGGCCCTGGTTTTCAAGCGTAGGAAGGCCCAGTTTGTTCAGAACGACGTTTCTAAGGAGGCCTGGGACATTATTACACGTTCCAGCGATGGTATGAAGAAGATCATTGACATGCTTGAAGACATTTTGAAAGAGCAGAACAGCGAGAATTGCCGTATTGCCAATTTCGACAGGCTTGCTGGGAAACCCCCCGCCGCCTTTATCAAGAGCATTAACTCGATAATCGACAACTTTCGACAGGCGTTGAAGGTGCTGAATGACATAAGTACCGTAGGCAGGCTGAGTTAGCTGCGACGTACCGCCCTGCACAAGGCTTCGCGGCTGATCTCGGTCCATACGGGGCGACCGTGGGGGCAATGCGGGTCGGGTAGGGCGAGGGCTTCCCTTACCAGGTCCATGGCGGTTGCGTCATCCAGATAGTCGCCGTCACGTACTGCCTGGTGGCAGCATAAAACGGCAGCCCACCGCTCGGCGATATTTGCGCCAGCATTGCGCAGGTCTAGTATTTCTCGCACCGTTTCACTGTCGCTTAGCTTCCAGTTTGCGGGGAGCGAATCGACTCGCCAGCTGCCTCCATCCCTTTCAACTACAATCGCCAGCCTTGCCAGTTCCATGCGCTTTGCCTCGATAAAGCTGTCGTCATCGGTGCTTTCGGTGGTAAAGACAAGGGGGACCAGGAGTTCCTGCGCTGGGATGTTTCCAGACAGGAAGCGGTCGTAGAGTATGCGTTCGTGGGCGGCGTGTTGGTCGATTATGAAAAGTTTGTCGCCCCATTCGGCTAGAAGGAAAAGGCCGAATGCTTTGCCAGCGTATCGGGCCTCGCCTTGAGCTTCTCTCTTGACGGGGCCAGCGTCATAGGCGGCAGGTTTTTCGGCAACGGCATTTGCGCCTGTGTAAATCGAAGTTCCAATAACGCCAGCGGTATGCCTTGCAAAGTTGGAACTACCAGTTTTCTCTTCCAGAATTCCAGGCAGGGGTATGGTTTCCGCACGGGCTTCCACAAGGGCCTCCCCTGCAAGCCTTCCCACATCGCTTTTAAGGTTTAGCCGACGGCAGAAATCCCGCAGGCCAGAGCTTATGGCATGGTGGATTGCGCCTGGATCCCGAAAACGCGCCTCGCGCTTGGCTGGGTGTATGTTGAAGTCGGCTAGCGCGGGGTCTATGTCAAGATAAACGGCACCAACCGGGTGGGTTCCGTTGGGAAACCAGCCTTGCGTTCCGTATTCCATCGCCAACATCAGGGAAAAGTCCTGAATTCGACGGCCGTTTGCAAACACGTACAACATGCGCCTGTCTGAACGGAAAAGCTCTGGGCCACCGATTACCACGTCTGCGGAAAAGCCCGTACCAGAAACGTTTATCTCGTAGAGGAAACTTTCCTGACGCAGATCCAGCAGGGCGGTGGCAAAGCGTTTTTTTTTGGAAGTGGCGGCGGGAAAAAAATCCTTTGGGCGACCGTCCTGTGTAAAGCGAAAGGCAATTTCCGGAAAGGCAAGCGCTTTTTCTATGAACACCTGGCGGCATAAGGCCCCCTCGCTGCCTTCGCGCTTTAGGAAACGCTTACGGGCGGGAATCGTGTCAAAAAGGTTCATTGCGCGGACTGTGCTGCCCTTAGTTCTGCTAACCCGTTCCAAATGCGGCGGATGTGCCCCACCAGGGCCAACCTCCAGTCGACATGCCTCGCCATTCACAATAGCACTAATGATTTCCAGCTTTGCTACCGTCGCCGTCGCCGCTAGGGCCTCACCCCGAAAGCCAAGGGTTTCGGCAGTGTTCAGATCGTCAAGGGATCGTATCTTGCTTGTCGCATGGGTAAGCCAGCATATTTCAAGATCGCTCTGCCCCATGCCCCTGCCATCGTCGGATACCTCGGCCTTTTTGCTGCCGCCGCCCTCGATGGAAACCTCGATATTGGTAGCGTTCGCGTCTATGGCGTTGTCCAGGAATTCCCGAATAAGCGCGGCGGGGCGATCGATTACCTCCCCAGCGGCGATTTTTCGGGCTTCCTCTGGGGGAAGTATGCGAATGGTTCCGTGGGCAAGGGCCACTAATCCTCCGTTTCGAACAACTCCAGTTCGGGTGACGATTTTCCTGACGAGGGTTCCTCGCCATCTGGCGATTCATCGGCATCGGCACTATTCATTAGTATCTCGATACGGCTGTCGATTTTCTCAAGGTCCTTTTCCAGCGTCCTTGCCAGCTTGATCCCCTCCTCGAAAGCCTTAAGTGCCTCGTCCAAGGGAATGTCCACTCTGCGAATCTGCTCGCCAAGGGTTTCCAGCCGTTCCAGCCGTTCCTCGAAGTTCTTTACCGTGCTACCAGCTTTGCTGCTACTGCCCGTTTTCGCCATTAGATTCCTCCGTTATAGCGGTAATTGTCCCGGCAAGCGGGCGTATCTCAAGACGGTCCCCGGGAAGGGCTTCGGCGGCACTGTGCACGACCTTACCCGTCCTTTTGTTTACTACCATAGAAAACCCGCGTTCCATTACCGCCAAGGGGCTGCCCGCCTCTAGCACGGCGGTTGCCAGTTCCAGCCGCCTTCGCAGGTTTGCTACACGGTCGGTAAGACCGCCGACAAGTCCGTCCTTGGCATCGTCGAAGCGCACAAGGCGCGGCTGAAGTATCGCCCTAAAACGGTACTCAAGATCCTCCGCGCCAAAAGGACGCAGAAGCAGTCTAGCCCTTTCGAGCCTGCCACGCAGAATCGTGGAAAAGTCCTCTGCCGCATCTCGAACCATCGCCAAGGCAGCAGCCCTTTCGCCGCTGGCCAGTTCCGCCGCAGCCGATGGGGTAGGGGCGCGAAGGTCAGCGGCAAAGTCGCATAACGCCCAGTCTATCTCGTGGCCTACCGCGCTTACCACTGGTATTTCCGACGCGGCCACGGCCCTGACCACCGCTTCTTCCGAGAAGGGCAGAAGGTCCTCTAACGAGCCACCGCCGCGCCCAACGATAAGCACATCGGCCAGCTTCCAGCGATTCGCCTGTTCTATGCGCCTGGCGATAATGTCGCCAGCCCCGGATCCCTGCACCGGCGCGGGCAGAATTACCACCCCGACACCTGCGGCCCGGCGAGCCAGCACGTTAAGAATATCCCGCAGGGCCGCGCCAGTCGGGGAACTTACCACCCCAACCGTGGCCGGAAAGCGGGGTAGGGGCCTTTTCCTGTCCTCGTCGAAAAGCCCCTCGGCGGCCAGCATCCGTTTGCGCTTTTCCAGCATGGCAAGAATATCGCCACTGCCAGCAAGCTCCATTTCCTCGCAGACGATGGAGTAGCTGCCCCTGGGCGCGTAGACCGAAAGGCTTCCCCGCACCCGCAGCAGCATTCCGTCCTTGGGTTCGAAACTAAGGGAGCGTAAACGATTGCGGAACATAACCGCATCGATTTTCGCCCCCGCGTCCTTCAGCGAGAAGTAAAGATGCCCCGACGAGGCGGGTCGGCAGTTCGACATCTCGCCTTCGACCGTCACAGAGGGAAAGCCTTCCTCAAGACGGCAGCGGATAAGCTCGGTAAGCTGTGATACGGTAAGCTTGGGTGCAGGATCCATTAGGGACAGTATAGGGGAAAAGGGCCGCCAAGTACAAGTTGACAGATGTTTTACGGCACGAAAGAAAATAGCAAAGGAAAAAGACGTATTCGACCAACTGCTGGACAACATCGACTTCTGGGGACTGACCCAGGACGAGGTGGTCGGCAAGGGCGGGCTAATCAAGCAGCTGACTGGCCAGATACTCCAGCGCGCGCTGGAAGCGGAGATGACGGAAGACCTGGGGTACGAGAAAAACTCGAACTCTGGGGACAACCAAGCTGGCAACGGGCACACCGAAAAAACGGTGCTACTGGAAAACCAAAGCGCGACGATCTCTATCCCCACGACTGGGCCAGGACGTTCGAGTCGATAATAGTGCCGAAGCGTGAAAAGCGCGTCTCGCTGTTCAACGACCAGATTATCCAGATGAACGGTGACCGATCGCTAGATACGCGGACATTTTGAGGAAATCTACGACGTGGAGGTGTCCCTGGACCTGATAAGCTGGGTGACGAACGCCGTCCTTGAGGAGGTGCGGGAGTGGCAGGGCCGTCCGTTGGACAAATCCTACGCGATAGTGTATTTGGACGCGCTGCGGGTCAGGGGTCGCATATACGGAAACGAAAAGCGTTTACGGGCCCTCAGAGTGAATTTCGAGGGGAAAAAGGAGGTGCGGACTAAGAGCTTGTTTAACATCTTTCAAATACCCCCAGCTGATGTTAAAATGGGCCCAACAACATGAAAAAGACGAGAAGAAGCCCATATCCCAGCGACATAACACGGGAACAGTTCGAACTGATACGCCCC
>Ga0209755_10004700_pt1 | contig 15983 bp, 8 predicted proteins | sample TergutCo191P1_FD_187301 | JGI IMG/M metagenome (GOLD analysis project Ga0209755, IMG submission 187301) | Cornitermes sp. P1 segment gut microbial communities from Petit-Saut dam, French Guiana - Co191P1 (SPAdes) (version 2) | ecosystem: Host-associated > Arthropoda: Insects > Digestive system >... | reverse complement strand
TTACGCTGCCTACAGTAACGGTAACTGCGGCATTGGCAAACACCGCAGTTATAGTTGTGGTTCCTGTTACAGTAACGGTGCATGTGTTTCCGTCGCTTGTACCGGCGCCGCTCCATGTTACCATGCGACCTGTGCCGGGACTTGCAATAAGCGTTACAGTATCACCGCTAAAGACATAAAATTTAAAACTTGCCTCATGACTTGTTTCATTCACAGTAATTGTATCGCCGCTTATAGCTCCGCTGAATATTACATCCACCTCGTAAACATGCACAGGGTCTGATTCAATGCTGCCGCTTTGGCTCTGGTAACCTGCGTCAGAGGTTTGCGCCCATGCTTCTACATGGTACTTACCTGAGTATCTCAGCATTTCATTTACAATGCCTTGCGGCATCGTACCGCTCGTGATTTGCATGTTTGTAAAACCGTCAACTTCCAAATCATCCCTGAAAAGCGTGTACCAATAAGTTGTGCCGGACGGATTGGAGGAATGCGCGGAAAAAGTTATTGTTCCGGTTTTATCAAAATGAACCGATTCCGGCGGTAAAAGCAGAATTAAGTCTGAATGTGCGGAATGTGAGTGTATCGTTATAACGCCGTTATCGGCGTCGCTGTGGTTTACAGTGTAGCTGTATGTTCCTGCCTCCGGCGTTTCAGTCTCGAATACGCGGTCTCCGTTTACGGAAAGGCTGAGCCAGTTGTGCGTATCTGCCATTTCAAGATTGTAGTAGACGGTGACAGCATCGCCGTTAAACGCGGCAGTTTCCAAAACAACGCCGGACTCGCTGAATGAGGCTGTGTCCATGTCATTTGTTAAACCGGATGTATCGAGGAGCAGAGTGTACAAAATTGTGCTGTCGGGCTCCGCTTCCCACTTAGCGTATAAAGTCAGCGTTCTGTCCGGCGCCGTATTAAAGTTCCATTTATTGTGAAAGGTTCCGTTGTCCTCAAACCAGCCGCAGAAATCATATCCGTTTATTACAGGATCGGCGGGTTTTAAAATCCTCTCACCCTTAAGCAGTTTCTGCTGGGGAATATAGCCGCCGCCGTTAGTGTCAAAAGTGACGGTTTTTAAACCCCAAACTTCTTCGATCAGCGGGTTTTCGCAGGAAATTAAAAACGCGAACAAGCAGAAAACCGCCGCGCCGTAAAAAAGGTACTTTCTACGCTCCATATTTAATTTTATATAATTTAATTAAATAATTCTATATATATTTACGAATAATATGACAAAAACAGTATATTTTTAATATTCTTAATGAGTGACTGACACCTTAGAGTGACACCTAGAGCCTGATTCCTGCGGATACTCCGGCGCCGAGAAGGTACGGGTACCCGCCGCGGATGGACGGCTCCAGATACAGCCTGTTTAGAAACACGAAACGCCAGCCGAAACTTAAGCCGGCGTTTAACATTCCCGAGGCGGAAGGAACATGAAAACTGCCTTTGCGGTTGAAAAGGGACACTCCGGTGATTAAATCAAAAAACGGACCTTTATAGGAACTCTTTCCAAGCACATAAAAACGAAGAAGTAAATTCAATTCAAGGATGTTTATACTCTCCTTGTTAAATAATAACGCTCCTTTAAGCCCGATAGAAATTCCCGAACCGTACCCTATCGCGAAACTGCCGCCGAACGCGAAACCGGAAGCGCTGTACCATGCGCCCTCGCCGCCGATACCGAACCAGAAATCATTGGCTCTGGCAGGAGTTTCAGCCTGATCCGCTTGATCCGCTTGATCCGCCTGATCAACGGCAGCCTGCTCTCCGCCGCCGTCTTCCTGTTGTCCAAAAACGGCGGCAGGCGCTAAAAGGAAAGTTAAAAACATCAGCGCGCAAGCGAGAGCAGATACGAACTTAGGCATAATCCAATTATAGTACAAAAATGTTTAATTATTCAACAGCCAATTTTCTTAACGCTCCTGTCTGCGCGCTGTCCAACTTAATGTACGCGCGTTCATAATCTGTGCTTGTATGATATGTAACTAACATCGATCTTGCGAGCATTAAACCTGAAAGATTACCCCGGCTGTCAGGGACATCAACTGAGGGAACGCCGTTACATATAAAATCATCTCTCGGCGTATCAGCCGCGGGAACTGTCATTACTTCCCAATTTCCGGTGAATCTGTCCTGCGGATTAGTTCCATGTTTTACCCGGCAGCCGGAATTAACAGGCCAGGCAATCCTGACCGAATTGGCGGTTGACAGGAAGGACGCGTGAAAGTACGAGATGTAAGGGATATAAACAATTTTATCTATACCGTTAACGGATTCTGTTTCGGCTCTTGTATTGATCATTATTTTTGTACCGGCTGAAAGATATGTATCCACTCTGACAACTCTCTTTTGAATTTCTTTTTCGGACATTGTATGATCATCCAGATAGACATACCAAAGCCCGCCGTTGCCGTAATTATACCATGCCATGTGAATTCCGTTATCGCCGTCAACCGCCATGTCTACATGCCAGCCCGCGAAATTTCCCGCGACAACTTTAGCGTTGTTTTGAAAATCATTCGCCAAAGCGTTTCTTTGCGTTTCTTTGCCTGCGGCGCCGGGAAATGTATCGCTGGAATACGAATATACAAGCGTCCGGTTATGAGCGTCGTACCATGCAATCACCGCGCGTCCGGCAAATAAACCCGATCTGATTCCGCCTACAGCGGTATACAAACCGCTTCGGTGAACGCCCGAACCTCTTACAGCCACTTCAATTCTGTTGATGGAAGATCCGGTATTGCCGAAATCCGCCGGGCTGATATTTGAAAAATCAGAAAGACTATCAGGTCCGTTGGATGTTGTAAAACGAAACACAACAGGATTGTCTTTATTGTTTCCGTCATAGTAACTCATGTAAATGTTTGTGTTTTTATCAGCGCCTGTGGCGGCTATCTTCGGAAACTGAACGCGGTCCGAGTTTAGAATATTTAAAAATTTGTTATAATTGGATTCCAGCCGCCGTTTGTTTGCAGCATTCGATCCATAACTGGAATTACTCAAAGTATTTCCGCTTTTTACGCGGCTGTAAAAATTGAAACTTCCGGCTCCTGTTAAAGTGTCATCCACTCTCGTGATTGTCGTTGCCGCGCCGTATAAACTTCCTGAGTCGTTATGCGCGACTACAGTGTTGCACCATTTGTTATACGCGCGGTCAAATTCCGTACCGGTTCCGTTTCCTGAACCGTTAGTCATAAACCGCATTGAATTCGCGCCGTAGCCGAAACTCATATACCAGTTCGCGCCTGAGTCCATACGGAAGAACGGATTGTGAAGCACTTCTTTGGAAATTAAACTGTCCGTATTCCAAACATAGATTTTTCTGTCATCGTTTAGAATATCGTTATTTAAACCGTTGGGCTCCTGATTGTATTCCGCGCTGTTGTTATTTCTGTTGTTAAAAGAAGAAACGGCATTTCCGGCTGAAGGAGTTACCGTTACCAGCAATTCACCTGATACCGAAGCGGTTCCGATATTAGCGGTAATTTGAGATGAAGAAACGCTTTTTGCCAGATTATCGCTTGCAAAAATCCCCGGCAGCGCTACCCTTGTTGACGCGCCCGTTCCTCCGAGATTAAATCCGTTAATAATAATGGTATCGTTCTCATGCGCCGGATACCAGCCTCGCGCGGAACGGTTAAAAGCGGACGGAGAGGAATTATACGCTTCGCTCAAAGGAGTTATAACATCTGTTATATACGGAACAATGTTTACAATCACAGTTTCTTCGCCGCTCGCGTTTCCCGCCGTGTCATATGCTTTAAATATAATTTTTACATTTTCTTTTACTATACCTGTAACTGCCGAGCTGTCCCATGCGAAATTCCAGTTTAAAGCGTGAGCGTATTCTATCGTGTTTGTTTGTTCGCTGTCAGGCGCGAAAAAACCCCAGTTGTTTGTACTGCCGTCTGCTCTCATCGCTTCGATTGTATAACCATCCCTTCCTGTGTCGAGTTTCGCGGCGGAGACATTCCACTTTGCGATTACAAATTCATTTGTTGATTGATTTATAATTGTATTTCCGGCAGGCGGAATAAAACCGGCGATTTGCGCAGTTATGCGGTCTATACGCCCGTTGTCACACGCCTTACCCTTAAAAATTACCATTCCGCTGATATTTGCGCGTTTTTCCGAATTAAAAACCGCGCCTGTATCGTGACTCGCGTATTGAACATAACCTTTTCGTGTTCCATTAAATGAAGTAACAATATTTTCATCGTATTCGGAATCAGATATATCCGTTTTTATCCTGTGGAAATAATTATCCAAAACCGGAGACGGAATACCGGCTGAAGCGCCGGTTAAAGTATATTTTTTACCAAATTCCGCGGTCTCGATTAACGGCGCGCTGTGATCGTTATTGTCAATCGTTACTCTTATTACAGCGGCGTGAGACAATGCGTCCGTTTCCGCCTGCGCGGCTGAATCCCAAACCTTTACGATAAATAATCTGTCATTTTGCGCGTTTAACGCAGGTTTCGGCGAATCAGGTATATTTGCAAACGAATTTATATTGATCAATGACGAACCATCTAACGGTGTAAAGCTGGAGTTGTATGTGTACGAATAAACTTTCGCGTTATTATCTGTTATATCGGAACCTGACTTTAACGCGGTGAATGTAATACCGGAATAATCATTGGTCTTGTCAAACACGCCGTAGTTGATCCAATTTACACTGCCGGGATTATCAATTGTATAAACCTGTCCTTTTTGCATATTCTTTGCCTGAATCGGAGCGGAGTTTCTTATAACATAAGAAACTCTGTAATTCAAACTGCCGTTGCCGCCGATTGTATTAACATTAAGGCTGAATCTGTTATTGCGTATTCTAAAATCAGAAAAAACATCCGTATTTTTTGGAGAATGAATACTTTTAGTTACAGCTTCTTGTGAACCAATCGCAACGTCAACAAGACCGTCTCCGTTTAAGTCGGTGCCGAGCCTGATATTCGCAAGTATCGGACGGTTATTCACCACATTAATATTCTGAGAATAATGGGTAGCGTTATCCGCCATGTCAAAAACAACATAATGTAAAACGTACGGACCGACGGCAAGTTTTGTTGAATTAAAATTTACATTCCATGTCCTTAAAGTCTGAGTACCTGAAAATTGGGTTGTAAAATACCCTGTTTTCCTTTCTTCCTTATTGTCAATTACAATACCGTTGGAATTTGATTCAAAAACTGTTTTTCCGTTAACGGTTTTCCGCACATCGGGAAAGAACGGCAGTTTATAAGGATTGCCGCCCGATGAAATAATCTCGCTCTGAAACTGCGATCCCGGAACTGTCGCTTCACGCCCCGATACAGCTTCCTGAGTATTAATAAAACCATTGCCTATGCTCATACTTATACCGTCAAGATTGACAGGAACGCCGTTAGGATTAGAAAAATATATAACAATTCTTTCAACGCCTTCTACGCTTGTCATGTTCCGCGCTGAATCCCACGCTTTACCGGAGATAAGAAAATCTCCAAGAGCGCCGGTGTTTGTTTCAAAATTCGCGAACGGATAAAAATTGTCAATTTGAAATGAAATTACACTATGCGCCCTGTACGGTACCGGCGATGCGTTATCCTCGGCTTCAATTTCCATGTTGAAATTCATCGGCGTATTTCCGTACAAGCCGATAGTATCAAACGGAACGTAAAGCGTGTATTGCTTTTTATTACCTATTGTACCGTCGGAGACAAGCCCTGCCGTATAATCGGAAGGAGAAACAAACGGAGAGATTAAATTATCGCCGAACCGGTTTTGATTATTCCCTGCTCCTTTTAATCTGACGCTTGTTATATCAGAGTTATCCTGAATCTTCGCCCTTAATGTCACAAACCCTGAAACCCTTGAAATACCCGGAACGTATTTTTCTATTATTATACCGCCGTTATTTCTTTCAGAGTATTTTCCTCGGATAATTTCAATATCAGTGATCACAGGAACACCCGAGTCAAAATAAAGCGTAATGCAGGAAGGAGTACCGGCATCCTTTGCCGTATTAGGTGACGATAAATAAGCGTCTTTCGCGCGTACTTCTATTTTTACTTCTCTCGCGTGATCAGGATACGTCATACTTCCATCCGCGTTTAGAGTGTGGAACCAGCTTACATTCGGACCTGCGCCGCTTGTACCGTCTACAGGTATATAACCGTCATGAGTTGAATTCTTTTCCCCGGCTGTAATTACAATTCCCGAACCGGCGGAACTCAGAGACCTGTTCTTTAAAATATCGTCTTCGGACTGCATGGTAACTTTTATTTCCACGCTTTTTATCCATTCATTGTCATTCGCGGTTCCGTTTATACGCACTGTCCCTCCGACAGTCGTGTTGTTATTATGACTTGTTATTTCAACAGAGGGTCTGTCAGCGTCCGGGTCGATTGTCAGTCTGACATCCATAAACGATACATTCTTTGCCTTGTCTATCAATTTAAATTTAACGGGCAGATACCAGATATTATTATCAAACGTATAACCGGAAGCAAGTTCAACATAGTAATTTCCGTTTGTATTTGCAGGATGCGGAAGCTTTACAAATTCGGCAATGTCTCTAAAGCGAAGTTCCCAGCTTGATAATATGCTTTTCATACTATTGTCATATATCCACGCGCATCCAATCTGATGATCCGCTCTGTGGTACTGCCTTGGATTTCCTTCTCCAAGCCCTGAGTTTGTCCAGCCTGTATTGTTATCCCATGTTTCACCTAACAGAGGATTATTTGTTTCCGTAACCCCCAGAGCATACCAGAGACTGTCCGGCATCTGGTTGTCAAGAGCGGAGCCTCTGATCGAAACACAGCTTGTCTGGTATTTATCCGGCGTTCTGGGATTGGGTTTATTTGTTAAAATATTAACACCGCGATCGGTATTTATTCCGGCAGGTTCAAACAACTGAAGCCACGGTTTTGCAGCGTCAATCACCAGCGGACGGGTTGCCGACGTATCTCTCATCGGCGTATCGGAATCGTTTACCGCGATATAGAGCATTTTATCGCCCGAAAAATCAGGATCGTTTTTATTTTTGCCGAGCATTCTTTCGATCTTATTTACAGGAATTAAAATCTTTAATAATCCGGGAGCCTGCAGTTCCTGCTCATGCGCGTAAGACAGATTGACAGGCTCGTTATCATTTAAAATAACGGATTTGACATTATAAGGATGCTGTCCACCTGAAATATTAACATGCACTTCCAGACTGCCGTCTGCGTTGTAAAACGCCGGAAATGGAAAATCTTTAGACCATGCTATAACAGGATTATTTAAAGACGTAACTCTTACGTTAATATATTTATAAGGATTATCTTGCGCGCTCGGATATTTTTTATTCTCGTTCCGGTTAGGATATTGATTTAAAGAGCCGTCCTTTAATATATCTCTTGTGATAATCTGAAACCTGTAAACACCGCCTGCGGGAAAATAATCGACAGGTCTGTTATAACCGTCTCTTTTTATCGCGCCGTGTTCATCAAAAAATGCAAGCGGCCAGCGGAACTGCGCGGCTTTTGCTCCGCCTGCTGTATTAACAGGGTTATATTCGGAATCAAGAACACTGTGCCATTGATTCCACACTTGTTCTTTTGTTTCGTCAAGAGAGCCGTCGGAATTTAAATAGACAGGATACCTTGCGGCAGCTTCGGTATTTGTTTCTGCGGGCCATATCCGTATTTTGGGGAACCCTTCTTTAATTCCTGCAAAATCGGAAGCGATACCCATTATAGAATTACCCGTAAGAATATCGTGCGTAAAGACATTAAAATTAATCGTATCGAACATGGCTCCGCTTATTCCGGGAACCGTTAATTCGATTTGAGGCGCATCACCCTTAACAAAATAAATAATCTCCGTGCTGACTGTTTCGTTTCCGAATTTATCTTTTGCTATTACTTTGGCGGATATTTGACCGTCAGCCATCGAGCTGGTATCGACATCAGTTTCCCAAAGACCGGTATTATCATTAAATTTTGCGGGGAAAATAACATCTGTCTGTTTTATTCCTGCTTTATCGGTATAGGTGATAAGCATATAAACAATGTCCATGCCGAACGGCTGTTCAACATTAAGTTCAATAGTGTTAATGTCATTACCTTTTAAAAAGGAACCGGCGCTTGTCGGCGATTCGTTCGGCAATGATATTTTTGGTTTTTCTGTATTTATCATCGAACCAAGACCGATCGGCGCATCGCAAGCGGCAAAAATAAAAATTGACGCCAGGACTAAATAAATATTACTCCCTTTAAATTGTTTTAACATTTCGATTACCTCCTTAAATGTTTCTAATATTAAAATTAAAAATATTAAGAGGAAGGTATTATAAAAAAAATATATAATTCCATGAGATATAACTGTATTTTTGAATAATAATTACAACGGACAAAATAAAATACAATTAAAGATACGGTATTAAAAACACCTGACCCGGATAAATTAAATCGGGATTTGCGATATTATTAGCGTTCACAATTCTTATCCATTGCATCGGATCATTGTAATAGCGGTTGGAAACACGTCCGAGCGTATCACCGGGCATGATTGTATGATACCTTGGAACCAATACAGGTTCAGGTTTTACAGCCACTGACGGCTCTGATACGGAACTGCGAATCGCCTGCGCTCTGCTTTGCGCGGCTTGAGCGGCGGGTATTACCGGAATTTCAATCGAAGGAGCCGCTTTGTCGGCGGTTTTTTCAATTTTAAAATAAGCGATGTCAGAAAAACCGGCAGTACCTTCGTACATGGTCGGGAAAACCGGCATAACACGCCAGTACCACGTACCTTCTTCCAGCTCCGAATAAATCAAAGAAGACGCGGTAGTTTGTTTTGTTTTAAGCGGCGCAGAAAAATCGCGGGTGTTGTTAATTTCTATCAAATAACCGGACGCTCCCTGTTTGTCCGCCCACTGGAAACGAAGCTGTGAAAGATCAATATCGCTGTAACGAAAAACACTGCCTGATACAGGAGTTAATACGGCAGGTCCAGAAGAATCGACAATTATAAATTGACCTTTATTCAACACTGTACCGTGGTGCAAAAGCCTCCAGTGCCATCTGCCCGCATTAAGCGGTAACTGCGTTGAATTATCAAGATTGTTAAACATCCGGTAATTGTATGTAAAATACATGTCTCCGGCGATTTCAAGACGAAGCCCTTCGCTGTCGTCCAGATTTACCCTGTTCCATAAAAAATCGATCTGCGCAGGTTCGGCGCCGCTTTTTAAAAACCGGGCGTTAGGCAGCGGTTTCATAACAACGGCGGACGGTATAATCCTTTCTGCGCCGTAAGAATCAAACGAAATCATTGCGCCTTCCGATATTTCCTGCGCTTTTTCCTGCCCTTCATATTTTACTTCCGCTTTTCCTTCGCAAACCTGTACGGCGATCCCCTCTTCTGTCGCGTAAGCGTTTAGCACTGTTCCCGACGATGTCTGAACCTGCGTACCCATTAAATTTAAAGTGATACCTGAGCTTTCCGCGGCGCATGTTACACTGATATTTCCTTCCTGCAATTCAATATGATAGTTTCCGTAACCGCTCATGGCGCGTTGAATTCTTATTAATGAATATTCGTTTAAATCGATTTCGTTTCTTTCTATATCGATAGTAGCGGACGACAGTTCCGCGGAGCGGATTAAATCACCGGGATACACAGGCGAATCTTTAAAAATTCTGTCCCACGCCACCCGGTCTTCGTGGCGGCGCTGAATAATGTTGTTTCTGATTATAATAACACCAGCAGGCTCCATATCGCGGGTTTCAAAAGTGCGCATTAAATCCTGACGAAAAAGATAAAGACCTAAAAACGCGGTAGAAATAAAAACAATCAGGACAGTGATGTCGATAAAACGAAATTGAAGCGGCGCGCCTGATCTGCCGATGACGGGCGGCGTTTTTTCCTGAACAATATCTGTGGTATCGCTCATTCGCTTCCTCTACTTCTTACCGACAATTTTATATTTTATTTCTGACGCGCTGGTATCTATCTTTACATTTTCAGGTGGCTTAATGCCGAGCATTCTTTGCAGGCGGACAAGAGTTTTTGGTCCCTTCGGATTTTTAGCGTAATTTATTACGGCGAAAATCCGCACAGGTTTTTCTTTGCCTTTAACTTTAACCGAAGGCATTTCCACAGTAAGAAATTTTTTCCTTACAAGCCGCCATGTATCTTCAGCGATAAGAATGTCAGTGCCTAAAGGTTTGTTCAAACCTTCAACACGGGACGCAAGGTTTACGGGATCACCTATTACCGTATACTCCATTCTGACATCGGAGCCAAGCTGTCCTGCGGTAACAATACCCGTATTAATTCCGCATCCGAATTGTATGCGCGGATTGCTCGGATCATCCTTCTTGCGCCCTTGATTCATACGGTAAAGAGCTCTGCGCATCATTAAAGCAGAGGAAATACAGTTGTACGCGTCCTTTCTTGTGCTGCCTGTCGTGTAAACGGTTCCCCAGTGCGCCATCAAAGCGTCGCCGATAAATTTATCCACAACGCCGCCCGTTCTCTCCACGCAGTCAACCATTTTGGTAAAATAAACGTTAAGCCAGTGAACGATTTTGTCGGAAGCCTCGTCTCCGAATTGATTTGTAAAATTTTCAGAAGCAGCAGTGAATCCGCGGATATCGGAGAAAAAGATCGTCGCGTTTTTCGGAAAACCGCCCGGTTTAATTTCGCCGCGCATGGCGCGCACCGCAATATCGCGGTTTGTAAACCTGCCGAAAATATTAAGCGCCTTGCACATCCTCTGGAAACTGGATGTTAAAACGCCAATTTCATCATGGCCTTTCGGCGTAAGGGATATTTCAAACTTGCCGCTTTCTATATTATGCGCGGCTTCGGCGAGAGCCTTCAGCGGAATGGAAATGCTTTTCGCGAAGAACCAGATAAAAATAATCGAAATACTCAGAACAGTAATGGTAAGGTACATATTGCGCCTTGTTGTCGCGTTTATTCCTTCGAAAACTTTATTGTACTCGATGCTGGTTATTACGATGGTGCCTGCGGTGTTAAGTTTAGAAAACGCCCCGAAATACCGCCTTCCTTCTTCGTCGGTATACAGGGTCTGCGATTCGCGTTCAGGTCTGTTCCACGCGTGTTTTGTAAAACCGCGATCCGAAACATTCACCGCATTGCGCACCATGTCGAAATCCGCGTGAATTAAAACGTCGCCTGCGTCATTTATAAGATACGATTGATTCACTCCGTACCCGAACGAATCGTTTAAATCCATCGGCGAAAATATAACTCCGGCTCCTCCGTTCTGCCACGGAAAAAACATCGCAAGAATCGGAGCGCCAAAATCCCGCGCGGCGTTTAAAAGCAGCGTTTCACCTGCGGCGGCTCTCGTAAGCGCGATATTCTGACCCGCGCGGTAAATGTCAGCCAATCCAGAATCGATGTCGCGGGTTTCAAAGAAATCGGCGCTGATTAAAGTTTCCTGCCTGCCGTTTTGATCGTTGGAAAAAAAGACAGACGCAATCTGGGGATTGCGCTCAAAAAAGAAATCGGCTGTTTCGCGCGCAAGATAACTCCCCGTCCCTGCGGATGTAATCGTGCGGATTAGAATTAATGAATTGGAATGAATATACTCAAAAGCGGAATTGGCAGCCATTGCCGTTCTTCGGTTTGTTTCAAAATTATTTTCTTCTGCAAGAATCTGTAAATCCGCGCGAACAAGAAGCGAAACAAGAACTATGATAGAACCAAGAGATATTAATACAATAAATGTTATGATCGTTATTAACTTGGCGCCAATAGAAAACCGGACTTTCATCAAGCTATTGTCTTTTTGCGTCATAAGTTATTATAACTAGGAATTATATACTTTTCAACTGCCTGTAAGCCTGTTCGGCAAGACCGAAATTCGCGTTTTTCGTGTAATCCTTTGCGTATTCGTCATATAACATATCTTCGTACATTTTACCGGCAAATCCTTCGTCTACAAGCCCGGATTTTTGCACGGTATTTCTCATGCTGGTTAAAAGATTTTTGACCAAAAATGTTTCCAATTCCAAACACAACTGATAAAGTTTATCTTCTTTGTCGATCGGCTCCTGCCCGGGTCTTGTATGAGCGGGAGCGTTCGCCGCAGACGCTCTTTTTAAAGCGTCCGCAAATTTTTCAGGGCTGTTAGCGGATGATTGAGAAGAAAGACGATAATCGTCAATATTGATTAAACCAAAATTATTAATTTCCATAACTCTCCTCCCGGGCGCGCCGCTCAGGCTAAAGCCTTCGCGCATTATTCATCTCATTGACTCTATCGGGCGCCACGCCTTGCTGCTTTCATTCAACAACACGCTGCGCGTGCATTATTGGGCGCCCCTCTAATCCGCATTAATCAGCGCTAATCCGCGGTTCTTGTCTTCCAAGCTATCTCTTCAATGTCGTAGCAGTCCCAAGCATGTTATCGCTGGTCTGAATTGTGCGCGAATTAAATTCATAGGCGCGCTGGGCGATAATTAAATTAACCATCTCCTGAACAACCGCAACATTCGACATTTCAAGGAATCTGTGCTGAAGGGTTCCCATTCCCTCATAACCGGGAATACCGGGGATAGCGTCGCCTGAAGCCTGACTGGTTTTAAAAAGATTTTCACCTATCGCGGTAAGACCGACGGGGTTGGGAAAGCGGTAAAGCTCGATTCTGCCTACGTCAACTTCCGCGATTTCTCCGTCTCTGGGGACTTTTACGCTCACCCTGCCGTCTTTGGTAATATTTATTTCTTCCGGCAGAAAATTTTCGGGCATTATAATATCGGGAACAAGCCAGTAACCGTTGCTGGTTACCATACGTCCGTCCGAATCAACCTTAAAATTGCCGTTACGGGTATAAGCCATGGAGCCGTCATACATCTGTATCCTGAAAAAACCTTCGCCTGTAATCGCGACGTCTGTAGGAACGCTTGTCTGCTGTAAAGACCCCTGAGAGAAAACCCTTTGAGTATCCTGAACTTTCACGCCGTGACCGAGTTGAATGCCTACAGGCACTACGGTATCTTCAGTCGCCGGAGTTCCGGCGGTTTTCACAGTCTGATAAATAAGATCTTCAAAATCGACGCGCTGCTTTTTAAAACCGTGCGTATTTACGTTCGCAAGATTATTTGAAATTGTATCAATATTGGACTGCTGTCCAATCATTCCCGCCGCGCCTGTCCATAAACTTCTTACCATAAATTACTCCTAGCCAAATTTGGCAACTTGATTGATTAATGTACCTAAAAGCGAATCTTCAGTCTGGATTACCTTTTGATTCGCTTCATAGGCGCGGTTTACTTCGATCATCTGAACCATCTCCAGTACCGGATCTACATTCGACGCTTCGACAAAACCCTGTATTACCTTGGGGCGCCTTATCATATCCATTGTCATTGCAGGACCTGACGTTTGGCTTTCACGGTAAAGGCTTACGCCCTGTTTTTCTAAATAGCGGTCCAGATCGAATTCTACTATTTTGAGGGTATCAAGAAGAACTGTTTCTTCCCATTGATTAGCTTCTCTGCCCACCATCACTTCGGGATCATCAGGATAAGCCGCATTGATCCAAATTCTGCCTTCACTATCAACCTGAAAATTATTAGCTTTAACTCTGATGGGACCGTTTTCGCCCATTACAGGATAGCCCTCGCTGGTTTCAAGATAGCCTTCCTTGCCGAGAATAAATGAGCCGTTTCGCGTATACCGCTCGCCGTAAGGGGTCGCGACAGCAAAGAACCCTTTTCCTTCCAGCATCATGTCAAAATCGCTGGATGTTTCCAAAGGCGCGCCCTGTGTAAATTGCGTAAATAATTCGTTTAATTCAACGCCTGTTCCGAGTTTTCCCACGATGGGAGCCGCGTCCGCAGACCCGAACGGGTGCTTGTAAACGCCGTCGTCATCCTGCCGCCTGAGCAGTAATTCAGGAAAGGCTTTAAAAGACGTAACATCTTTTTTATAACCGCTTGTACTGACATTTGCCAGATTGTTCGCCACAGCGTCGAGCCGCCATTGCTGCGCCCTCATGCCGCTGGCGCCGGTATACCATCCTCTAATCATATTTACTTATCGGCATTTGAGAAGAGGGGTTTAACAGCGGTTTACGCAGTTTTAACGGCTCAAATCATAGTTTGGGAGTTAAATATTTCATCAGACAACGCCACAATTCCTGAGATGTAAAGGGTTTGCCGACACAGTCATTCATGCCGTTTTTCTTGTAAATTTCCTTGTCGTTGTAAATTACATTCGCCGTCATTGCGACGATTGGAATGCCTATATTCATTTCCGTAATGTGCATCGACGCTTCAAGCCCGTCCATTACAGGCATATGCATATCCATAAAAATAAGGTCAAACAGCTTTTCATTTTTTTCGATGCGTTTTTTAATAATATCAAGCCCGACTTTACCGTTTTCGGCGACAACGGTTGTTACTCCAACCCTCTTTAAGTGTTCGCTGATAACCTGCTGATTCATATAATTGTCTTCGAATAAAAGAATTTCTGCGTCAAATTTGGGTTTTTCAAGCTCGTTAAATAAAATTTTCTCCCGCATCAGATCATCGTCCTGCACGTCTATCGTGTCAAAAACAATTTCGAAACTGAATTTACTGCCGATACCGGGTGCGCTGTCAACATGAAGCGTTCCGCCCATCATTTCAACTAAATTTTTTGTAATAGCGAGTCCAAGCCCCGTACCGCCGAATCTGCGCGTTTTTCCTATATCGTCAGGCGCGTAGGGATCGAAAATCTTATTAACCTGTTCGCATGACATTCCGATGCCAGAATCTTTTACTTCAAAACGCATTGTTATTGTTCTTTCTGTCATTTCCCTGACAACGGCGTGAAGCTTAATCATACCGGTATTTGTAAATTTAATAGCGTTGGATAAAAGATTTACCAATACCTGGCGCAGCCTTGCGGGATCGCCAAGCGGTTTTTTTCCGATGCTCGGCTCGACATAAAAATACAATGTTAAGCCTTTTTCTTCGGCTTTCGGCATCAGCAGGGAACGGCAGCTTGATAATAAGTCATGCATATCAAACGGAATGTTTTCCAGCGCCAAATTGCCGTACTCCGCTCTTGAAATATCGAGTATGTCGTTGATTATCTGCATGAGCCATTCGGCGTTATTCTTTATTTTATTTAAAAAATCTTTAACTTTATAATTATTTTCTTCGGTAATCGCAAGTTCCGAGAACCCCACAATATTGCTCATGGGCGTGCGGATTTCGTGGCTGATGGTCGCTATAAATTTTGATTTTAACTCCGACATTGTCTCGGCGGATTCCCTAAGACGTTCAATTTTCTCGTAAAAACGCTTTACAACTGCGGAAATTAAAGCGGCGGCGGCGGCGCTTATAGCCAGAGTAATTGCACCCACAATTAATAAATTATTAAAACCGCCGCTCAGAAACAGCGCTCCTACAGCAAGGCTCGAACCGCTTACAATGACCATTGCGGTAATAATTACTAATAAAATCTTTTTACGAATTAACATCGCTGCCCCCCCTGTCAAATCCTAATATGCTTACTATTTTACTATAAATTAATAATTTTTACCATTATGTTAAGCAAAAAAAAAAGACCCGACCCAAGGAAGCAAGCTCCCGGATCAGGTCTTTCATTAAAAACTATTTTTCTATGTCCAAAAAACCTTTTGATTAAAGAGCGGGTTTCTTGGCGGCTGCTTTCTTGGCGGCCGGTTTCTTAGCGGCTTTCTTCGCAGCAGGTTTTTTTGCGGCTTTCTTTGCCGCAGGTTTCTTCGCTGTGGCTTTTTTAGCCGCAGGTTTCTTCGCAGCGGTTTTCTTCTTTGCCGCTGGTTTCTTCGTACCGGCTTTCTTCGGGCCGGTCTTTTTTGCGGCTTTCTTTGCCGCAGGTTTCTTCGCAGATGTTACTGCCATCTTCGTGTCCCCCTTTGCAGGATTTTTACTGCCTTTCACCGAGGCAGCGGCAGGTTTAGTCTTTCCTGACCCCCCTCCCATTATGTTCTTTCCTGAGTTGCTGATAAC